>MDSW01090625.1_pt1 | contig 33819 bp, 26 predicted proteins | sample 811171 | NCBI WGS metagenome assembly MDSW01 (sample SAMN05326641, study PRJNA326480) | marine metagenome | isolation source: seawater | place: Atlantic Ocean: North West | collected 2012 | reverse complement strand
GGCGCGTCGCGGCACTTCGCGACGACGACGACGACGACGACGATGTCGCATCAGGATTGGAAGGAGATCACGATCGGGAAACGGGCGACGAGCGGGACGTCGGGGACGAGCGCGAGGGCGATGAAGGACCCGAAGGCGGTCGCCGCGGTGCGCGAACGACGCGAACGCGCGAACGACGCGCGAATGAATGCATGAGTGCGCGAATGAACGAACGACGCGAACGCGCGAACGGACGAACGACGCGCGACGCGCGCGATGGACGACGCGGTGGACGGGAAAACATCGCGCGCGAAAGGGCGGGAGACTGACGACGCGGCGAACGGGGCGCGCGCGACGCAGGCGTTGCGCGCGGGCGTCGCGGTGGACACGGTGAGAAAGGGTAAGCGGACGCGCGCGAAGACGACGCGACGCGAAAACGACGCGACGCGAGCGCGAAAGCGAGAAAAGATCGACTGACGGTGTCGCGCGCGCGTCGTAGACTCCGGGGCGGGACGAAACGCGCTGAAACTCGAACTCGACGATGAAAACTTGACGCACAAGACGGTGAGCGCCGACGTGAAGAAGGCCATCTTGCAGGGACGGTTGGCGAAGAAGCTCACGCAGGCGCAGTTGGCGCAACAGATCAACGAAAAGCCGCAAATCGTGCAAGAGTATGAATCCGGCAAGGCGATTCCGAATCAGCAAATTCTGGGCAAGCTCGAGCGCATTCTCGGCGTGAAGCTTCGAGGCAAGGGCGTGGGGAAAAAGTAGTCGACCGTCGCGCGCGACGAGCGCGACTCGAATCGCCATCATCGCCACGCGGTAAAGTAGTAGACTCATCGCGTTCCGCGCTATTTTGTCAATCCAATCGAGGCATCACCTCACGTCGCGTCGCGTCGCGCTCGTCGTTCGCGCGTCGTCGTCGACGCCGCGTCCGTCCCGCGCGGGGCGCCGCGCCCGCACTTCGCGACGCCGTCGAGCGCGCGCGAGAACGACGCCGCCGACGCCATCGCGGCGCGCGCGGCCGATCCATCGCACGCTTCTCCTCCGCGCCGAGTCGCGCCGCGCCCGAACGAGAAGGCGACGCGTCGCACGACGACTCGACTGGACTCGATCCGAGAATGCGAGTGAAACCGCACGCGCACGCGTTCGATCGCGCGTTCTACGCCAAACTCGCGGGCGTGTCGTTCGTCATCGGCGCGGCGTTCGAAGCCTTCATGTTGAAGACGGATTTTTACGCCAAAGTCGTGCACATCGAAGCCGAGCGCAGATTCCTCGCCGAGCAAAGGCGCGAAGGCGAGGGCTCGCGCGACGTCGGGTCGCGGTCCGCGTCGTGAACTATATCTCTATCTCTAGTGCTAGCCTAAGCTTTAGAAGCGCGCGTTGTGTACTTTAGTAGTACGTAGTAGTACGTCTAGTCGTCTCAAAGGCGTCTCAAAGGCGTCGAGCGTCTCGGTCGAGCGTCGCGTCGCGGACGTCGAACGCGTTCGTCGATTCTCGCTCACTCGGGTCCTAAATCCATGTCCGAGCACACGCGCTTGGGCGCGCGTCCACCGACCGCGAGCTCGCGCTCGAATTCTCGAGTGAGACCGACGACGTTCGCCCGCGCCTCGGCGACGTGCTCGACGCGGCGTTTACGACTCTCCGTCGCCGAAGCGAACGCCGTCGACGAAAACGCGTCGACGCGCCGCGCGTCGTCCCCGCGTCCCGACGCCGTCGTCTCCGCGCGCATCGCCGCCGACCCCATCGCCTCTCGCGCGCACTCCACGAACTCATCGAACAAACTCGGCCACGCCTCGTTTTCGTCGTACCATCGCAAATCGCCGCCGAGCGCTCGCGCGCGTCTCACGAATTGATACGCCTGCGACCACGCGTCCGCGGTGATCACCGTCACATCGCGTCGATCGCGCACGTACGACACGAACGCATCCACCACATCGTTCGCGTTCGCGCGCGCGCCTCCCTCGCCGTCGTCCATCGCGTCTCGCGTCGTCGCGTCTCGCTCCCGCGCGAACGTCTCCCGCCAACACGCCGTCGCCGCCTCCCTCGAGCAATGTCTCGCCCCTCGCTCGCGCATCACGGCGTAACAAAACTCATACCTCGCCTCCGCGTCGTCGTCGCCCGTTTCCACGCACTCGACGCATCGCGCGACGCGTTCGTCGATCGTCGGCGCTCGCATCGCGAAATCCGTCCCGTCGCTCACCCATCTCGCGGCGTCCCGGCGCCGCGAGTCGCGCGGGGACGTCGACGCGCGCGGCGCGCGCGCGAGCATCGTCGCGTACGCGCGATAGTCGGACCGCGCGGACGCCATGCGTCATTCGTCGCCGACGAATGACGCACGGCGAATGACGAACGACGCGCGGCACTCGTCGACGCTCGCGCGCGCGATGACGCGCGAGGACCGCGCCGAGCGCGGTGGTGCGTCGAGCGGCGACCGCGCGACGCGACGCGACGCGACGACGGCGCAGCGGCTGACGTTTCTCGCCATGGCGCCGGTGTTCGCGCTGTCGTTTCAACTCTCGATCTTCGCGTCGACCGACGGCGCGCGCGTCGATCGACGCGCGCGACGATCGCCCGGATTCGAGTGGGGCAAGTTCATGACGCGGAGCGTCGCGAACGCGCGGTTCAAGCTCGCGCCCGGGAGCGGGACGCTGGCGAGGGAGAAGCGAAGGACGGTGTGGTTGTGCAACCATCGCGCGTGGAGCGACTTCTTCCTGGACATTTATCTCACCGAAGGACGCGCGTTCACGATGAGCCGAATGCTCGTCGCGTACGCGTTTCCGCTGTTCATGGTGCCGGCGATGGTGTGCGGGGTGGTGTTCGGATTTAAACGCGACGCGGGGGATAAGGAGAAATTAAACGCCGCGCTCGACGCGCACTTTGACGCCTTCGGCGGCGAATTCGCGGGCATGGTGTGTTACCCGGAAGGCACGCGAAACGTGAGAGAAAACTCGATGCCGTTGAAGCGTGGGATGCTGAGGTACGCGCACTCGCGGAAGATGGCGGTGCAGTGCGTGTGCACGGCGAGGAAAGAGCGGGTGTTTAGTTCGCATTTGACGTGCGCCGAGCGCGGGTTGGCGTTGCCGGTGTATTTCGCCGAGGTCATTCGCGCCGAGGATTACCCAGATTTCGAGGACTTTTACAACGAGATTCGCTCGAGATGGGACAACGCGTGGAGCGCGGCGAACGGGGTGAGCGCGGCGGAGGCGGAATCGCTTCCGGATTACACGCCTCGAGAGCACGTCGTTCGGTGCACGCCTCGTCACGACGCCGTCATCGTGTCGAGCGCTCTGCTCACCGTCCTCGGCGTCGCCTTGACTTGGCGCGCGTGTTCGAAATTGTTGTAGCGCAGCGCGTCGCCTCGCGCGCTCGCGCCGTCGTCGCTCGCGCGTAGCGGTTTTCATCGTCAAAGTCTCGTCGCGCCGCGTTCCAACCGCCGCGTTCGCCCGCGCGCGCCGCACTCGCCCGCGCGCGCACCGACGTCCTCGTCGTCGCGCGCGAGCGTCATGACGACAACGACGGACGACGCGTTCGTCTCTAAAACCACGCAAGAGCTGTTGAACGCGCGCGAGGCGATGGAGATTGAAATGCAAGCCATCGCGAGTCGACTCACCGCGCCGAACGCGCCGGGCCTGCGCGGCGCTCTGACCGATGCCGATGGGTTCCCGATCGCTGGATGCGATTTATACGCCGTTCGCGCCGATCGAGGGCGGTACGACGGTGCGTGAGAAGACGCGCCGCGTCGACGCGCGCGCGCGCGGCGAAACGCGACGACGATTCGACTGACGTTTACGCGCGTGCGGACTCGCTGAACGATAGTGCTTCGGAACGATTATAAACGAATCATGACCGAGTTGGAATCTCGCGTGATTCGGGGAATGCAAGGAGACGGGGAGGTGATGAAGGGCGTCGGGGCGCCGACGCCGACGCCGACGCCGACGGAGGACGCGGCGCCGACGGAGAACGACGTCGGAAGGGCGTTCATGGTGATCGATGAAATCATGGACGGATGTCCCGGGGAAGTCGATGGACTGCGCGTGGGTGATCGCGTGTGCGCCGTAGGAAACGTGACGTGGGGATTCGAGGACCCGAGCGCGTCTCCGCCGGCGGAGGTGTTGCGAAACGCCACGCAGACGTTTGCGGATAATGAGAATTCTGTCGTTCGGGTCGTGGTGTTGCGTCGAGGTGAGCGCGTAGCAGTAGAAGTGACTCCGCGCGCGTGGTCGGGTCGAGGTTTAGTCGGATGTCACATGCGTTCGGTGTGACAGGTAGTGTACACGCCGAATGAAATTGAATTAATAACCACGTTTGCGCTGCATCCGCAAGTGTTCTTTACGTTCCTCGGGAGTCATTTCGCGCAAATCCTTCTTTTTCTTTTTCTTCTTTTCGGTCGAATCCGTTGTTCCTTCTTTCTTCTTCTTCTTCGTCTTTTGCATCGTCACGTCGTCTTCGTCCCACGTCCCCGCGTTCAAGCCCGTCCCCGCATCATTTTTCAATAAAGCTTTGAACGCCGCGCTACCGCATGGCCCTTTGCGTTTCAAATCCTTGTTCTCGAACACGCCTATCAATCCCGTGCGCTTTGTTGGATCCTTCTCCTCTTCGTGCGTCGCCACTGCGCCGTCGCCATCTAATACTTTTCCTTTGTTCTTTGCCACGAAGAGTTCCACAAAGCTACGTTCGCTTTCACCGCCGCCGCCGTCGTCATCCTTTTCACCGTCTCGTCCCTTCACGCTATCCTTTACTTTCTTCCTCTTCTTCGATTTTTCTTCCGGATCGATATCGTCGAGCTCATCGTCGCTCGTCGCGTCCGCTCGTTCCGGCGGTCGCCCTCGCGCGTCTCGAGGCTTCCTGCCGTCTAGTAATTTCAACCCGGGGCACATGCGCGTGATCTTCTCCGCGTACTCTGGATCGTTTGCGATCGGGCACCCACGCAGTGTCAACTGTTCCAGACGATTGAGCTCGCGCAGCGCGCTCAAATCGCCCCAATCCGAAATCTTATTGTACCCGACGTCTAATATCCGCAAATTCGGCGTCTTCGCCACGCACGGCGGAATCGTCTTCAACTCGTTGTGCGCCACGCGCAACTCTCTTAACCCCCTGGATGACTGCAACGCATCTATTCCGAGCTTGGACAGGGCGTTTTTCGACAGATTCACCTTGCGAAGCGCCGGACTTTCGCTCAACGCGTCGCCGACGTCCCGCAGCTCGCACTCGGCGCACGCCAACGTGTTCAATTCCTTCAACCCACGCACGTGATCGATATCTCGCAGACCGCACTCTTTCGCGATAAGAGCCGCCAGTGCGTGCATGTTTTCTACCCCGCGCAGCGTGCGCAAGCCGTCGTTTCCGCTCACATTCAGCGTGCGAATCCGAGGACAGTTTTGTCCCAGCGCCGCCAAGGCGTCCGACTTTAACACGTTATTCGCGCACGAGAACCACGTCAGCGACGTCGATCGCACGCCCGACAAGTCGCTCAACGCATTTTCGCTCACGTCGAGCTTTTTAATCGCCCCGGAAGTCGTTTCCGCGCGCGCCAGGACGTCGTCTTCGACGGCGTTCAGGGAGCAAGCTTTGAGCGCGCACGCGTCGCCGATGGTTCGCGCGCTCGCGAGCTCGGGCGTGAGCGTCTTCATGTCGAGAAGACGCCAAATGCGCTCGCGTCGAGCGTTCGCCGCGAGCGCTTCGCGTTTCGAGGCGCGTGGGACACTGAGGATTGGCGTCGCCGCGCTCGCGGTGGTTTACACTTCGCCTACTGTTCGTACATGTTGAATCGTTTTCGTTTCGTCTGGAGTCGTTTGGTGGACTCGAACACAATTTTCTATGACCCCATCGCGTCTGCGTCCTCGTCATCGCTCTCGTCGTCGTCGCTATCGACGACGAGCGGGTGTCGAAGCGTGTCGGCTTCTTCGGCGCGCGCGCTCGCGTCGCCGTCCTCATCCGCGAAAGAAGCCGCGCGAGCGCGCTTCGGTGGTAACTTTCGAAGAACGTATAGCACCAACGCGCTCGGTAAGATCTCCACCGCGACGTAATACGCTACGTTCATCGTTTTTGACGCGTACACATCGACGGCGTATTTCGCCTCTCCCCCCGTCGCGAGGAACAAAACCACACAGCGCACCGCGAACGCGGTGACGCACACCGCGGTGACGCTCCCGATTTCGCGTATTTTCTTCGCCCGCGTCGTCAGGCCTTCTGGAAACTCTCGAAGCATGACGTACAACTTTGAGCCGTAAAACGCGAATGCGAGCGCGACGCTCGCGCTCGCAAACGCCAGCGTCCCCGAAGACGCTCGCTCGAGCGCATCACCGCGCCACTTTTCCTCCCCAAACGCCATCAAAGACCAAATCCCAAGTTCGGTCGCGTACGCGACTACGTTGACTGCGTAAAACGTCGTCCGCGCGCGTCTCGTCCTCGCCGCTTCGCCGCGCGCCGCGTGATAGATGTCGCTCCAGAACAACACCAATCCCGCGTACGTGGACAAAAAAACCAAACCCGGGCCATCGTTCACGATTGCGTTGATGGTGTGCGTCTTTTCGATCGCGCTTCGACCGAAGAACGCGCACGCGCGCGCGGTAGAGGTGAAAAGATTCGCCAGGTGAAACATCTGTTGCGTGGTGAAGAAACCGACGTGTTTCGGCGTGCGTCGTGCGATTCTGTACACCTGCACGACGCAAGTCAACGCAATGAGTCCATAGAGCGACGCGAGGACGTCGTACGCGTCCGAGATCGACGCCGCGGTGGTCGTCGACATGACGGTGTCCTTTTGACTCCGAAAATCTCGGAGGGCGACTGTGCGGCGCGGCGCGCTTCGCGAGCGCGAACCAAACGGTGATTGATGTTGTGATTCATGATTAACAACTCAACAAAGACATTTTAAACTCTAGAAACAAAAGTTGGACGATAATAGTGTCACGTGTGATGACGCCGATACGAGCGTCGCTAAGAGCAATGGTGGACCGCGAAGATGTCGCGTCGCCTAGGAAGAACATACGGGGATATCACAAACATCAGTCGCTTCCGCCGGTCATGCCAGCCAAATTGAGCGAGCTTGGCTCTTGACCGAACGGAATCCAGCAACAGATGTTGTTGCGGTGGGCGATGCTTTCAGCGCCGGCGTAACCGACTATTTCGTAGAATTCATCCGCCGACTTGCCGATGAAGGTTTCGATTTCCTCCGACGAGTAGTTGGTGATAGCGCGGCCAAGATCGCGCTCGTCGCCAGTTTCGGAATCGATAGTCAAGATTCTCACGCCGTCTTCCGCGACAAAGTCGCCGCGGCAGGCGACGATGCCCGTAGAGAAGAGCGACTTATTGGTTTCCATGGCGCGCGCCGCGTTGGCGTTGACGACCAAGTCGCCCGAAGGCGGAAGCAACAAGATCCAGCGCTTTCGCCCGCGCAGAGGCCGAGGCATGGCGAGGAAGAGCGTGCCGACCGACTTCTGGTGTAAAATGATATCCGAAAGGTCCGGCAACGCGTTGGCGTGCATGATGATGGTGTTGCATCCGCTCGCTGCGGCGAGACGCGCGGCGGAGAGCTTGGTCGCCATCCCGCCCGTGCCCAAACCACTCGCCCCGGCGTCGTCGGTGGAGACTTCCAAATCGTCGATATTTTCAACCACAGAGATTCTCGTCGCGTCCGGGTTCGTGTTCGGGTTCGCGGTGTATAAACCATCGACGTCGGTGAGCAAGAACAAGTAATCGGCGTCGACGAGCGCCGCCACGTGCGCGCTCAGCGTATCGTTGTCCCCAAACTTCGTGTGCTGCACCGCCACCGTATCGTTTTCATTCACGATTGGAATAATATCTTGCGCCAGCAACGACCGAAATGTGCTCTGCGCGTTCATATACTGTTGCCTATCCATGATGTTATCGAGCGAGATGAGCACCTGCGCCACGGGCTGCCCGACGCTTTGAAAAAAATCATCATACATTCGCATCAGGCGCACCATCCCGACCGCCGCCATAGCTTGTTTTCCCGCTAAATCCTGCGGTTTCTTCTTATTCAGCACCTGACATCCCACGCCGACGGCCCCGCTCGTGACCACCACGCACCGCATCCCTCGTCGCTGCAGCTCGCAGCACGTCTCCGCGAGCATCCCGAAATTCGACAGGTGCAGGTGTCCGCTCGTCCCCCCTTTCAGCAGCGACGACGTCCCGACTTTCACCACCACGATCGGCGCTTGATTCGCGCCCGCGGGCGAGTTCGGTCGCGGCACCATGCCGCCGCCATCGAGCGCGAGCGCGTCGAGGTCGCGTCGAACGGCGTCGCCGTGCGCGTCGCTGGGCGCGCGGAGTTCGCGTCGCGCGCGCAGATCGACCGCGGCGTCGTTTCCATTCTCGCTGCGTTCGAACGGCATCGCGAGACGACCGCGACGTCGCGCGACGCGACGAGATTTGACGTCGTGCCGAGTCGATCGCGGGACGGGCGCTCGAGCGGTCAACTGGGAGACTGGGGAGACTGGGCGAAACCACACGACTAGGCGTCTAAGGCGGCTAAGAGCTCTTTCAAGGCGTCGGCGTGGAGGGGAATGGAGAGTAAATCTCGACCGTCGTGACCGCGCTTGCTGCGGACGAGCTCGTGGTCGGTGAACTCGGTGAGGTGCGCGCGCAGGGTGACTTCGGAGGAGACGAGAAATTGCTCGCGACAGGCGGCGTAAAAGACATCGAGAGGACGGCCTTGGGAGTCTTCGTTTTCGAGCTGGTGCTCGGCGAGAAGGCGGAAAATGGCGCGCCCGTTCGGCGTGAGCGAACGCAAGACGTTGGCGGCGCCTCTGACGTGACGCTCTTCGCCCTTGGACGCGAGGAGTTGCGGAAGATTCGCCGTCTCGAGCGCGTACGGCGCAAACGTCGCCGCCTCTTGCCACACCCAATTGAAACGCGCCGCTTCGCGTTTGCTCCAGAGCAACGGTGCGTTGATGTGGTCGATGCTTGCTATGAGGTGCACGCGATCCATGGACGCAAGCTCGCCAAGAAGCGCCTGCGCCTCGCTCGTGCGCAACTGCGGACCGTCGATGTTGTGCAAGACGATGTAAAGACGCCTGGGTTCGCACGTCGGTGATCCGCGCGTCGCACTTTGAATCTGCGCGAGAAGCACTTCAGTGGGCGCATTCGCGCCTACTTCGGTGCTTTCATCCGACAGCGCCGCCGCCGCCGCGGCGACGACTTGCTTAGGCGTGAGCGAAGGGAAGAAACCGTTGACGACGATGACGCCGCCGTCGAGAAAGTATCGCCTCTCGAAATCCTCCATCAACGCCTTCTTAGACCCGAAACCGTACAGCAAAACGTTGAAACCAGCGCTTAAGAGCTGAAACCACCTTCTGTGTTGCTTCTCGTGCTGCGTTTTGATGGCGCTACGCTCGTTCACGTGCCCCACCGGAAGGTGTCCGAGCAGCGTGCGCACCACCTCCTCGTCCGCCAGGTCCAACATCCCGAGCATGTTCACCTTGGCTGAATGTTGATACCCGTGCCCTTTACTCGCGATATATCCTATGCCCTTATTTTCTTGTCTCTTTCGTCGCTTCCGCTTCCCATCGCCGTCTTTGTCGTCCTCCTCGTCGCTTCCGTTTCCGCGTCGCGCGCCTTCGCGTTCAAATTCCTCCATCTTACTTTTCGCGTGTTCGATCGCCAGCGCCAGCGATTCGTCCCGGCTCGCGAGTTCGCTCTCTCGAGCATCCTTCGACGTCGTCGCTCGCGCGTTCGCTCGCGCGTTCACCGCGTTTTCCTTCGCGTCGGCGCGTTTTTCTTCATCCAATCTTTGCAAGTACTCCAACGATTTCGGTACGCGTCCTCGAATTCTTCGTCCGACGCCGCGCGCCAGTCGCGCACCGCGCGTCTTCGTCGCGAACGACGGCGCCGCGGTCGTCGACGCGCGTTTTTTCGGCGGCATCGCGACGCGCGCCGTCGTGTCCCGATCGTTCAGCGTGTCCCGGCGTGGATAAAGCGTTGCGGCGCACATCCCGCCGCGCGCCGACGCGTCGACGCGCCGTTACGCGTCGTTTCCGCTCGCACGCGATGCGCGCGATACCGCACCGCGCCTCGACGGTCGCGTCGCGCGATCGAAGCGCTTCACGACGACGCGCGGAGCGCGTTTCGACGACGCGACGTCATCGGGGCGTCGCCATCGCGCGCGCGGTGGCGCCTACGTACGAAAAGGTGTTCGACGAGCGCACGGGACAGGACGTGGATGTGCTTTCGCAAAGCGTCGAACGCGTCGAGTTGGGACAAGGCGTGACGTGGGCGTATCGTCGAGGCGTCGCGGCGCCGAAGGAGGGGGCGACGGCGCGCGAGACGCCGGTGGTGTTCGCGCACGGACTGGGCTCGCGTGCGTATGGATTTCGAGCGATGTCTCGCGAGTTGCAAGAGAATGGATTTGAGACGTACGCGGTAGACGTCACGGGACACGGAGATTCGAGTAAGCCAGCGGTGGGGAAAGGGTTGGCGGCGTACGACGCCGCGGCGACGGGGGCGGCGATGGAGGCGTTTTTGGAAAAAATTGGGTTGGCGAATGATCGCGTGGACTTGATCTTGCACGGATTCGTGATACCGCAACACTTGTTACTGCTCGTCGCGCGCCGACCTGAATTGTTTCGTCGGGTGGTGATCTTAAACTCGCCGTTGGCGCCGTCGCACGCGTACCCGCCGCAGATGGCGACGTATACGAGACCGTTCGGCATGGGCAAGGGCGCACCGTTCGACGCGGCCGGATATTTGTATAACGGAAACGAGTTTGCGTTACCGGGCGATGTTTTGGCCGAGTACGAAAAGCCGTACGTTGGCGCAGAGGCTGAAGCGGCTCGCGCGGCGGCGGAGGCGTACGTCACCAAGTCGAGCGACTTGAAAAAGCTCAACGCCGAAGTGAAGAACGCCTTGAGCGCGCGCGGGTTGCCTAAGATTCGCGTCGTCTGGGGGACCGCAGATCGCTACCTCGACGACGCACCGATTTACGATTGGTGCGCGGACATTCGCGCGTCCTTTTCCGCCATGCGTAAAGTCGGGCACTGCCCGCACGAAGACTTCGCCGCCGAAGCCGCCGCGCGCTGCCAAGAGTTCTTCCTCGCGGATTTGCGCGCGAGCGCCAAGGCGGCACTCAACTCTGTGCGCGTCGGCAAAATTACCACTGACGATGGTCAAGGGTAAAGTGCGAAGTGGTTTCGCTAGAATTCGTCTTTGTAATCATTCAAAAATTCCGATTCATTCCTTCAGCGAGAGCGACGACGGAGAGTTTGTGTAATGTGTTTTTCTTTTTTCTCTAACAATTGAATTACGTATTGTGTTTGTACTGTGATTAATCTCCGCGAATGCGACCCCAGAGCGCGGCGAGAATCGGAATCAAGCCGACGCTGCCGAGAGACATGCGTTGATTCGTCGTCGCTCGGACGGAGATTTTCCCCGTGCCGCGCGAGTTGATGTTGAAACTACTGGTGACTTGCGTGTCCTTGCCGACTTGGATAGAACTCATACCATTGCACCCGAGGGCGAGGTCGCCGCGCCAGTTCATGAAACTCGCGCTGAGCGTGGATGAGTTCGGGTTCGACGGGTCCTCGCTGTGACGGATAATCGTCTCGAGGTTACCTGCGTACGCAACATCCTTTTGCGCCGTGACAGCGCCCGTGCTAACGACAACCTTCATTCCAGGACGAGCCTTGAATCGGTTCTCGATCTTTGTACCGAGAGCCACCACACCACCGACAAAAGAGGCGGAAAGACCACCGATGATCTTGTCGACGGCGCAAAACTTCCACCTCGTCTCCCCTCGCGCCGTGTACACCAAATCCTTGCCCACGGTTTGAATGTCGACGCCCGTCGTCGAAATCAGAGTTCGCGAGTGCGGGACAGACATTTCACCTTCAAAACCGAAGTTGCTGTCCTTTTTGTCCTTGGAAATTTGCGCTTGAACCACACCTGGGACTTGGTCCTTGAGAACAAACTGATGTTCGACGGAGAAGCCCTCCACGCCAGTCTCGTGATCCCAGCCGTGCGCGTCCACGATCGGTCGGCACGACCACTGTTGGTTCGACTCAAGTTGCCGGTAATGGTGACCTTGCGTGTCGCCATCGAAAGACAAGGGCAATTGAGGATCGGGCGCCGGAATGGAGACTTGCTTTGGCGTCGGCGTCGGCTCCATCTGATCCGCGGGAATGTCGTACGGGGACGGCTCGCCAGAGATGATTTCGTTCTCCAAATCTTCGAATCCATCGTCTTCATACTCCACCAAACGACGAGGCTTTCGAGTGGTGATGAGTGAAGATAACAAGAACGGAAGCGGGGGCACCTTTTGTTGCCCCGGCATGCCACCCGCGCGCGCCGCCTTGGCAGCCTTTTGTTGGTCGGCGGCCAAGTTCAACAACGTATTCGCCTCCGTGAGGATCTTGGACGCGAAGCACAACAACAACAACTGCGGCTTCCAAACTTGTCCGTTCGGAAGCACTCGCTCGCCCGCACGGTTGGTGCGGCAAAGCGGGTGGTTCTCCGCGAGCGCCACTGGGTTCATGAGACGCATGTCGCCCGCGGCTTGGCGAATCGTTTGCTGCACGATGTGCGAACGCTGAGCGACGTACATTTCGTAAGAAATCGGCTGGCCATTTGCGCCATCCGGCGGCGCGGCGGCGGCGTGCGTCAAGACGACGATGGCGTTGAACCAAATCGCTTGGCCAAAGGTGTTCGTGATTTGCTTCAACAACGGCAAATCCGCCGCGTCCGATCGCGACGGAATGTCGAGACGATCGAAGTAAAGCACGATGTCGGGCTTGTGTTGCTTGGTAAACTTCTTCGCATCGTTCATGATGGTGGAGTTGTAACGAATGTCCGTCGCAGACGCTTGCAAACCAGGCGTATCGATGAGTCGAAGCGTCATGCCGTGAATCTTCTTCTCAATCAGTTGCACCTTCTTCGTCGCGTCCTCATCGTCCGTACCAGACGGCGCCGAACCTTCGCCCAACAGAGAGTTGATCACCGCGGACTTACCCACGCCACTCTTACCCAAAAGCAAGATGGTGCACGTAAAATCCAAATCCGCGTCGGAGCCCTCTTTCTCGGCTTGCTCGGCGAGCGCCACGGCGCGATCAAAGGACGAATTGGACGGATCTTTCTGCGCCCCTTTCCCAGCCTTGAGCTGTTCTGCGAGTTCCAGACGGTAGATCACCTGCGCCACCACCGTATTTCTCGGGCTTTGTTCCAATCTCGAAGCCAAGCGCAAGAGCTTGATGCGAAGCAATTGCAGCTCGTACGTCCTCGTCGCATCTTCGTCGCTCGGATCTGGCTTCACTAACGGCTCCACGGGCGCCGATTTCGGTTTCACCGCCGCCAATGCGCTCCCAGCCGCCTCTCGTACGGTGCTCGCGAACGACTTGGCCAACATGGGCGCCGCCGTACCAGCGGCCCGGAACTTCGCCCCGGCGTCGACGCCCGCCGTCTCGCCTCCATCACCGCCCGCGACCTCTGTCTCTTCTTCGTAGTCCGACCCATCGTTCAATTCGTTTTCATTGTCTTCCCCCTCGTCGCTCGCGTACGCGTCCGCGTCGTTCGTCATCCCTTCCTTCGTTTCCGTTCGCTCGACCTCGAAACCCTCGGCTCGCGTCTCCGCGCCTCGCTCGAGTTCCTCGCTCTCGGCTTCCTCCTCGTCCTCGCTCGACCGCGCGAACGAGTGATCGCTCGGTTCGTCGTACTCGATCGACTCCTCGCTCGTCTCGTCGTCGTACGATTCGAACGAACTCTCGTCGAACGAGGCTTCGTCTCGACTGTCGTACGCGTACGCTTCGCTGTCGCTGCTCGCGTAGTCGTCCTCGCTCGTGGACATAAACGGCGACGACGGCGATGCGCGAGGGCGTAGCGCTCGTTCGCGACTCGCGCGCGCGTTCGGGGCTCGCGAAACTGGCGCGCCGCGGAATGGCGGCGAAATGGTCAGCGATCCCGAGCGAGGGTTTGGTCAGCGCCTGCGCCGCACGATAGGTTGAATTACAAAACTGACGGCGCCCGCACGAAGGTGCTGCGAATGCATGCGTCATAATGTTGACTTATTGAGACAAGAGAAGGCGCGGCGCAGATGGTGCGTGAGCGCGCGCGCGCGATGGTGCGCGTGTTCGGTCCTGGTATTAAGGAGGCCCGGGCGCCCGCGGAGGAAATTACGAGACGACGCAGCACCCCGGTTGGGCGTCGGGCTCGTTGGCGTACTTATCCACCATGGGTTCTAATTCAGCGATGATTTCCAAGAAACTCGGACGCTTTTTCACCAAAGGATCCCACATGCGAGCGACGAGGGCGGCGAGCTCGGGGGGCATGTAACCCTCACGAATGGGCGGCCGCAGGTTCTCCAGGCTCGCCGCCCTGCACGCGTCGACGGGATTTCGACCGGCGAATGGTTGTTGGAAACTGAAGAGCTGGTAGTAAATCATCGATGCCGCGTACACGTCTACGGCTGGACCGTAGAACTCGTGGCGGAAAACTTCTGGGGCCATGTATCGGTACGATCCGGTCTCGCCCGTCATGTTAAACGCTTGCGACATTTCTTGCGGAAGCTTGTTGCGCACCGACAACGTCTTGGAGAGGCCGAAATCACCAATCTTGAGCGTTCTATTCGCGGTCAACATCAAGTTTCCCGGCTTCAAATCACGATGAATCACGGGAAGAGGCGAGCGACCGTGAAGGTACGCCATTCCTCTCGCGCAATCGAGCGCCATCTTCGTCGATAGCTTCAGCGGAAAGATTTCGTCGTTTCTGAAGAGCGTCTCCAAGCTTCCACCCGACATGTATTCGCTCACTATGGAAGTCAACCCGTCGTCGGAGACGGTGGTGCCCAGAAATTGCACGATGTGCGGATGATGCAGCTGCTGCATTATCTTCAGTTCCAATCTAAATTCCGCCTGCGCGACTTCGTCCGCGTTGAGGTGCTTGTGCAACTGCTTCAAGCACACGCGCGTGCCTCGCCACAAGCCGCTGTACACGACACCGAACGCGCCGGCGCCGATTTCCGCGACGTTTGAGAACTCACCATCGGGAATTTCCCACGCCATCGTATCCGCCGGGAGCTGCGTATGGAACACCCCGGAAAGATGCGACTCCTCCAGCGGCACAAACGTGCCACTGACCCTGTCTTTGATCTTGGCGCCGTTCTTCGCGAGCATCTTCACCAAGTCGCTGTGATTACCGTAGACCGCGCTTTCTAACGGCGTCGACCCCCATCTATCGACTGGATTGATCGTCACTCCAGATTTTACTAACCAGTCCGCCACCGCAAACGACCCCTCGCTCGCCGCGACGTGCAACGGCGTCCGATTGTCGTAGTCGCTGAAATTCTCGCTCGTAATCGTCTTCTTCGACCGCTCTAAAACTCGTTTCAAACGTTTCAAATTCCCCGTGGACGAGCAAAACAACAATTCACTGGTCAAGTGTCTCTCGGTGTACTGTAAAAACTTCGCCGTCCCGGGTTTATTCGTCGCGTCGTCCCCGCTCGTGGCGTCTCCGTCGCTGTGCCTTCCGAGCGAGCTGTCGTTGGTCAAGTCCTCGGTGCTGTCAAACTCACTCATATCGACCCGATACGGCGCCCGGATCCCCGGCGACGCGCCGACGGGTAACGCATCGTTCGCCATGCGCTGTCCACTGTCGCTGTCGAGGCTTTTACGCGGGCTCGCGGGCGCCATTATTTCTTGCCGCCGTTATTTTAGGCTAGGTCTGCGAAAGCCGCGACGACGACGACGACGGCGGCGCGACGCGCGCGCGCGCGATGCGGCGAGCGACGCCGCGGACGATGCGCGCGCGCGCGTTCGCGCGACCTCACGCGGTTCGACGCGCGTTGGCGTTCGTGAGAGCGCGACCGAGGGCGTCGACCACGCGGCGGCGGACGACGAATGCGGTTCGACGCGGGACGGCGCGCGGTCGGAGATTTCCAGACTGCGGGCGCGATCGACGCGCGCGAACGCGCCTCGCGGAGGGAGATGCCGCGGACGCGAGCGCGCTTCGCGCGTCGAAAGACGAAAGACGAAATATGAAAGCGAGAAGTCTAGGGAAATCGTGTATTTAATCGAAGAATCAGAATGCGTCGAGAAGATGAGCGGACGAGAAGGGCGCGGCGCGGCGGGCGCCGAGTCAAAGTCGAAGCGCTCGAGCGGGACCTAGTGCGCGGTTGCCGGCGATCACGCCAGCTTTTCCCCGCAAAACATGTAGTGCGTCGGGCGATAAGGCGTGTACGGCACGCGCCCTTCCTCTTCGGCGTAGTACACGGTCTTGTAGTCCTCGTTCGACAACAACCACTTGCGGTGTTCTTTGTTGAAGAAGACGCCGTCCATGGCGAACCACCACTTATATAATCGCTGATCCCAGGATCGCTCTCTACCCTCGCGAGTGACGAAATCAATCAACGCTAGGTTACCACCAGGGGCGACCAAGTCACTCATGGTCTTCAACGCCTTCTTCCAATCGGGAATCATCGTCAAGCAGTACGAGCACGTCACCAAATCCGCTTGCTTGGGCAACTTCTTCTTCACCGCGGCGCTGTTGATGTCACCCTCCACGAAGACCACTTGAGGCGCGAGACCGAGCTCCATCACGCGTTCGCGCGCCATTTCAAGTAGGGCGTCAGATAAATCGCACAAGTACACCTTGGTGTTGCACTTTCTCACGTGACCGACGACGAACTCAACGTCGCGCGCCGTGCCGCAGCCGACAGAAATCCAAGTCTTCGGTTCTTTCGCCCACGGAATGACGTGGCGCATGAACAAATCACGAGCGGGTAACAACGCCTCGCGGAAACCGTCGTAGTTCTTGCCCTGTTTCTTGTAGAACTCGCGCACATCCTTCACTTTGCTCAAGCCTTGCTTTGCCATCGCCAACATAACCGAGACATCCGCCCCGAACGAGTTCGTGAACGTGCGACCGCTGCCCTTTTGCACGATCATCTCCGGATTATAGTTTTTCGGCGTAGGCGCGATAAACTGCGTGAGATACCAGCCAACGCGATCGTAATCTGGTACTAGAGTTCCATCGAGATGCGCGAGCACCGGAGAGTGCACGCAATCGGCGAACGAACGCCAAAAGATGCGACCCTTTTCCTTATCCATGTTCGCCACCACCTTTGAAATGTTCTCCGCAATCATCTCCGCCGGCATCCAGTCCATGGAATCGAGCAGCGAAGCGATGGTGATCGAGCCCGGGCCTTCGCGAACGGCGGCATCAGCCCAGGTACCGTGGAAGAGGTCGACGCGGTCGACTCTCTTCTTCAGGTTGGTAAAGTTCTTCTTCTCCAAGTAGCGCGGGCAGCAATCGGGAGCGAATTCACCGACGATGTAGCCGTAGTAGAAGTAGTTATTAGGCTTCCACACACGCACCTTGAGGACTTCCACCAAGCGATCGGCGAACACCTCCGGGTTGCGGCTCAACAAGTTGAGTTGCTCGAGAGGCACGCCGCCTAGCGGCGCGATCCAACTCCACAAGAACGTCATCGAGCACAACTTCAACGTCAACCAGAAAAAGATGCCGCCCGGACTATCTTCAAACTGTTCGCGGTTCATCACGCGTCTGCGCATGCCCGACAGGCGCAGCGGAAAGCACAAAATTTTCGCCATCAGACCAGACGTGCCGGCGTACATGAAGTTGTCTCGGAACAAGTTGTGATTGTCATCCCAAAACTCAGCGGTTTCGGGCTTGAGCAGCGGGCGTAACTTGGACTCGTAGACAGATGTGAACACTTTGTAGTTCGAGCGACCCCAAATGTCGAAGAACTGCTCCCAGTTCAACGCACGAATGCACGCCAGCTTGAGCTCGAGGGTGTGCAACTGCGCGGCGTTCATGTCGACGGCGATGATCTTCTTCGGACCTTGGCACAGGTAGTCCAGAACGTTGCAGCCAGCGGAAGAGATCGTCAGAACCACGTCTTGGTCGTTCATGTGCATCACCTTGTGATCGACCGCGGGATCTTCCCAAGAAATATTGTAGATGATTTTCTTGCGGCCGATGGACGTCATGATGAAGTTTTGCGTGTACACATCGTGCACAACGACGCCAAAACGATACATAAAGATCAAGAGAATGGTCGCGTGCATGACAATAATTGGGACCGACGGCGGCTGAGTGTACTTGGTGTAAACCAAGTCGTACGCCGCGTAGGCGTGCGCCATCGTGTTCGCCGCCAACATCATCGCAAAGAGCACGAGCTTCCCCTTGAAAGGCATGCGCTTACGACCGTGCGAACGCATCAAGTATCCACGAACCCAACGCTGGAACTCTTTTACGTGCAGCATTAACAGACTGAGGCCGACGGTGAACACAAGAGTAGAGAACTGCGCCGCCTTGTAAATCAACACCGTGTGGAACACGATGCGGGTGAGAAAGTACAAGACGCCAAACAGCAAGCTCGGTCGCTGCTTGTTTTGCACTTCGTGGAACGCCAACAACATGATCGGCAGCTCTTCCACGAGCGCAATGGCAAACAAGGACGTGAGACCGTCGTGAATCAAGTATGCGCACACCGCGATGTACAAAAAGTGGTGCGTCCAGCCGTCGTCGTACGTCAGCAAGTTTTCGTAGTGCATGCTGCCGAGAAACAAGTCCATGATGCAGTAACCGATGAAGAATATAGCGGCGTATCGCGACAAATCCGTTTCGTTGTCAATCGTCGCCGTGAACCCGTCGTGGCAGACGTGGTAAAACAAGTACAACCCGACGAAGGATGTGACAAAGGACGAGTACAGCGTCAAGTACCACGAGTGATCGGGAAGCTTTAAGAAGCGCAAAAAGTAGTACACGAACGCGCACGCGATCATGTTCGACCCTAAGAGTATCATATCATTACCAGAAAATCGCACGTTCTCCGCCAAGAACTGCGCCATCTGCGCCGACGCCGTCGCGATTTGAGCCACCATGTCGAGCGTCTCCTTCGTCTCCTACGAGCGCGTCAAAAATCACCACACGTCAGTCGATGCGCCATGATCAACGCCTTCCTCGCTGGCAGATCCATCATTCTATGCGTTCACATCGCAGCCATCGCTCGCTCGTTCGCCACGATGGAATTTCCCTCGCATCCTCGCCCGCGCGTTCGCGAGATCGCCCGTCACTATCCACAAGCGCCTCGCCGCGAGCCGTCCCGGTCCCCGCCGCGCCCGTTCGCGTCCATTCGCGCGTCCGAGTCCACTCGAGCGTTTCGAGCGCGCGTCTTTCGCGCGTTTCCCCGACGCGCGCGCGCGCGCGTCCACCGTGGACGCCGCACCGCGCGCGAACGCGTCGCATATTCCATCGGCGCGAACTTTTCGACGGCGACCGATCGTCGTCGTCGTCGCGCGCGCGTCGTCGCGTCGCGTCGCATCGCTCGACGCACCGATGACTCGAACGCGTGCGCCCCGACGCGTCCGCACGACCGAGCGTCGTCGACTGCGGTGACGTCGCGCGTCTCGAAAGATGTGTTCGATGACGCGCACGAACCGGCCGCGCGTCGCCCGCTGTTTGATTATTTGGTTTTCGCGGCCGCGCGAGAAGGACGAGGCGACTACATACTCTTACAAATGCGCGCTAAAACGACGACGAAGGCGCGTCCCAAGCGGTGGTGGTGACGACCGTCCATCCCGCGCGCGCGGGCGCGCACGCGCGGCGAACGAGCGAGGCCAAGTCTTCGGCGACGCGCGCGGCGGCGCGCTTGGGCGGCGGGCGCGCGAACTCTCGCGAGACGACGCTCGAGCGTTCGGTGGAAGCCGCGTCGACGGCGACGCGCACGAACACTCTCGGGACGCTTCCAGCGTATGATTCCGCCCACGCCGCGTTCGTGCTCACGTCGCGGACGCAGAGCGCGAAATCTCGCAGGCACTCGAGCGAGGCGCCGGGCGGCGCGCGGGCGGCGGCGTCCACGGCGGCGTCGAGCTTGTCTTTCAGACCGTCGCACAGGCAGCATCCGGGCTTGGTGTACACCACGATGGTGTTCGCGGCGACGTCATCGTGCGCGCCGTCGTCCTCGTCGTCGTCGCGTGCGAATCCGTCGTCCGCGCGCGCGCGCGTCGTCGGTCGGCGCGTGGACATTCGCACGTGCACTCGAACCGTCGCGCTCGGACGCGCTCGAGACGCTCGAGACGCGCGAGACGCGCGAGACGTCGACGCGTCGAGCGTGCGGGACGCCGCGACGTCGACTCGGGCGAGGGACATCGCGAGTCGAACGACGCGGCGTCGCGAAGTGTCGTACGCGCCGCGCGGCGGTTGGCTAGCGCGGGCGTCGCCGGCGGCGTTCTGCGACGGACGCGACGGGCGGGATTCGCGATGTGGGTGCGATTCACGATGTGTATCAACATAACATACACGTACGCCCACATCGCAAGGTGGTGAGTGGATGGCTAAGAAATCCTAAGAGATTGTGAACGAGCGCGAGCTCGCTCGTTTACTTCTTCGCGCCCTTCTTCTTCGCCGCTCGCGCCTTAATCTCACGGAGCGCCGCATCACGCGCCGCGGCGCGCACTTCCGGCTTTTCGTTACGCTTCTTCGCGAGCACCTGTGAAGTTGCGGTGATGATCACCACTCGTCAGTCTCTCGTTCGCGTCGGTTCGCCTCGCGACTTGAAACCCTCGCCGCGCGACGCGTCGCGTTCGTCGATGCATCCATCGATCGCGACGGCCGCCCTGACCGTGCGTCGACGACCGCATCGCCTTGCCTCGCGCTCGACTCCACCCATAGTCATCGCGCGCCGTCCATTCGACGTCTCTCCGCGCGCGTCGCTCGTCGTCGACGCACCTCCAAGGAAGCCCCAACCAAAGATCGCGTGAACGCGCTCTTGTTCACCCGTCGCTTCTTCGTGCGAGTGCTAGCTTCGATGTCCTGCGTCGCGAAAACGAAATAATATCCAGTCAATCATCGACGTCACTCGATCGCGCGATCATCGCCGCGCGCGTCGGTCGTCGCGAACGACGATCGTTCGCCGAAGCCCTAACGACGATCGCCGATGGATGGTGCGCGCGCTCGCACGCCGCGCGCGCGTTCTCCCGCGCCTCGCGCGCGCGCGAGCGAGAGAGGTGAAATATTCGACATCGATCCCTCGTCGCGTCGTCCTCCTCACCTTCTTGTGCGCCTTGCGGTACGTCGTCGTCCACGCCAACTTGGCGGGTTTCTTCTTTTGCGCGTGCATCTTCTTCGACTTGCCGTTCAGGAACAGGAACGTCGTGGAGTCGATCTTCGTCAGGCGCGTGCCGTGGCCGGGGTAGACGCGCAGCCCGCTGAACGCGCACTTCTCGGTCTTGAGCACCATGACGTCGGCGGTTCGCTCGCGTCGCGGAGAGACGGTCGGGCGACGACGCGCGGGGCGTCCGTCGAGCGGTCACGTGCGCGCCTCGGGACGGGGTTTTGTGGTCCGTGTGACGCGCGACTGGTCGACCGGTCGAGTCTCGCGCCGACCGACGGTTCGTCACCGTCCGTCGCGCGTCGTCGTCGCGCGCGCGCTCGACGTCGAATCGCGCGGGCGAGGCGCGAATGCGAGCGATCGCTCGAATGGTGCTCGCGGTGGCCGGTGCGGTGATCCTGGCGCGTCGCGCGAACGCGCCGAAGGGGCGAAGATTGTCGCGGACGAGGACGAAGACGCGCGGCGAACGCGCGGCGGCGACGAAGGAAAGCGGCGACGGGGGGGGCGAGCGAGGGCGAGACGACGACGCGAACGATGCGGAGGACGCGAACGCGCGGCGCGCGTACGCGGACGACGCGAACGCGCCGGAGAAACCTCGAGCGAGGCGCGAGACGCGTCTCGTAAAGTTTGGCGTCGTCGAGGGCGAGAACCGCGGCGAGGACGCGATGGATCCAGCGCGGACGATAGAGGACGATTTGTTTTGGTTGCGAGACGACGAACGGAAGAGCGATGAGATTTTAAAGCACTTGGAGCGGGAAAATGCGTACACGGAAGCGCACACTGAACATCTGAAAAAATTGGAGACAAAGATTTACGAAGAAATCATCGCGACGATTGAAGAGACGGATGAGGACTTGCGCTTCGCGTGGGGCGATCGTCACGAGTATTGGGTCAAGACGCAAAAGGGCAAGGCGTATCCGATCATTTATCGATGCGAGCGCGCGAGTGGAAAGCACGTGGAGAAGGTTTTGGACGTCAACGAGGTCGCCGCCGAGATGAAGTATTGCTCGCTCGGCGGGTTCAAGCCGTCGCCCACGCACGACGTGTTAGCGTATGCCATCGACGCCACGGGGTTCGAAACGTACACGGTTCGGTTCAAGGACTTGAATACGAATGAGCTCTTGGACGACGTCCTCGAGGGATGCGCGGGCGGCGTGAGCTGGGGAGGCGGCGTCAATCGCGAGGTGTATTACTCGACGATGGACGACGCTCATCGCCCGGACAAGGTGTGGCGCCACACCATGGGAACGCCGCAATCGAGCGACGTGTGCGTGCTCGAAGAGCCTGACGAGTTGTTTAACGTCGGGTTCTCGCGAACGTCGAGCGGACGATACATGATGCTCGAGTCTGAATCCACGGAAGAAAACGAGTGTTATGTCATCGATTTGGACGCCGCGGACGCGGCGCCGGATGTGCGTCTTGTGCAAAAGCGATCGCCACTCCATCGGTACTACTTGGAACATCGAGGTGATACGTTTTACGTGCTGACGAACAAGGACGAGAAGATAAATTTCGAGCTCTTGATGACGCCCGTCGACGCCTTAGGGCAAGACAACTGGGTGCCAGTCGTCGACGGCGCCGGCGCGCCGGTGTTCGCGTACGACGATAAACGCACGCTCGAAAGTTTCTTCGCCTGTAAGAATCACCTCGTCATCGATGGTCGCGAAAACGGCTTCAGCGCGATGTGGGTCGTGCGTCTGAGCGAGGAAAGCGGCGAGGTGGTCGACTGGCACAAGACGGAGTGGCCGAGCGAAAACGCCCTCGTGTACCCAAGCGTCGCCGGTGAGACGCTTCGATGCGTCGGCGCCAATCAAGTGTGGGACACAAACGAGATTTACGTGTCGTATTCCTCGCTCAATCAGCCGCGCACAGTGTACAAGTACGACATGAACACCAAGTCAAAGAAGGAGATGAAAAAGACTCCGGTGAAGGGCTTCGATACGAGTAAGTATACAACGATGCGACTCGAAGTCACCGCGCGCGACGGCGTCAAGGTTCCGGTGTCCATCGCGTTTAAAACGGATTTGCGAGCGCACCGAGGACCACTGTTGTTGGAGGGTTACGGCTCTTACGGTATAAGCAACGATCCGGCTTTCATGCGCACGGCGGTGCCGCTTATGGACCGCGGCGTTACCATCGCTATAGCGCACATTCGTGGTGGTGGAGAGATGGGACGCGAGTGGTACGAGAAGCAAGGCAAGTACTTCACTAAGCTCAACACGTTTCATGATTTCATCGACGTCGCCGAACATTTAGTGAGCACGGGGTGGACACAACCGAGCAAACTCGCGATTAGCGGTCGGAGCGCCGGCGGTTTGCTCATGGGGGCCACGCTCAACATGCGGCCGGACTTATTCCGATGCGTCGTTGCGGGCGTTCCGTTTGTGGACGTCATGGTGTCCATGTGCGATCCCTCGATTCCCTTGACCACGGGCGAGTGGCTGGAGTGGGGTAATCCGAACGTCGAGAAATATTTCGATTACATGATGAAGTACGCGCCTATGGAAAACATACGACCCATGGAGGTTGCCCCGGATGTGCTCATCACCGCGGGATTGTACGATCCGCGCGTCGCGTATTGGGAATCCGCCAAGTACGCCGCTCGTTTGCGCGATGCCGTCAAAAATGGTGCGCGCGTGTTGCTCAAGACAGATCTCAGCGCCGGTCACTTCAGCGCGAGCGACAGATATCAGCACTTCAAGCAAACCGCGTTCGAACACGCGTTTACGCTCGAATGCCTCGGGCTCGCCGGCAAGAACGTCGCCCCGAAATGGATCTCATCAAAGTAGGCCTATGTCATCGAATTGATAACGCTATGTGTGCTATCGCGGCGCTCGCGCGTTCTCGTCAACCGCCGCCGAACCAACCTCGTCCGCGTCTCTCCTTCTCACGCTTTCGCGCATCTTCCAACCACTGCGGTGTGTGATACAAAAACGGGTCGCGCGGTTCGTCCCCGACTTCGCTTCGCATGCACTTGACGAACAACGACCACGCCGGCGGCGTCGTCAGTAGAGGATTGCCCTCAAACAACGATTGCACCACGTCCTCGAGCCTATCGTTGCAACGATGTTGACGCGCGCGTTTGGTGGTCGCATACAACTCAACGCCGCCGCGATAACCGTGCGACGCTCGAGCCTTAGCACCGTCGTCTTCGGCGCTCGAACTCGCGGCGAACGCGAATCGAGACGATCGTCGCGGCTGCGACTCCGACGACGACGCGTCGTGCGCGGACGACGCGCGCTCGACGTCGATCACGCGCGCGCCAACGCTCGCCATCGCGCGATGTGTGACACCGCCGCGCGCTCGAATCGTTCGGATGCGCTCGGGAGTGAAGTGAAGACGAGCGCTCCGCGGCGGCTCGAGCGAGCCGCCGTCGCGTCGACTCGGTCGAGCACGCGCGAGCTTAGAAGAATCGCAAATGTAATTTAAACACGCTACATACGTCCTACGCTCGCTTGACGATCGTCAGAAAGACGAAAGCGTCGAGGGAAGTGTCTGAGGCGTTCCGCGCCGGAAATCGTCGCGCTCGCGCGATTTATTGGCTGCGCGAGAAGAAGAGAACGACGCTCGTCAGTCAAAAGTGGTCGGGATTTCGCGCGTTCACGTTCGCATTAACGCGCATGCCGTTTGCATCGCGCGCGCTCGAGGGAATGTGAATGTGTACTTACCAAGAAGCCTCGTACGCGGCCGCATCCATCATCGAGTCAGTCTCAGACGGATTGCTCATCTTCACCTTCATGAGCCAGCCATCCGCAAAGGAGGATTCGTTAACCATGCCCGGGGTGTCGTTCAAGTTTTCGTTCACTTCGATGACTTCACCAGAGATCGGGGAGTACACGTCGGAAGCCGCCTTAACAGACTCGACGACGCCGAAGGACGACTTCGCCTCAACCTTGGAGCCAACTTCCGGAAGTTCGACGTACACGATGTCACCCAATTCAGCCTGTCGTCGAATGCGTTGCGCGAATGCGTCAGTTTACGAATGCGCATCGATTTATTGTCCCGTGCGTCGCGTTCGCGCGACGTCACGAGCGCGCGCGCGAGTGTTCGTTCGCCCGAGTTCGCCGCGATCGAGGCCCCCGTCGTCGTCTCACCTGCGCGTGATCGGTGATGCCGACCGTCGCGATATCACCTTCGACCTTGGTCCATTCGTGCGAAGGCATGTACTTCAAACCTTCAATCACTGTTCGCGCGACGCACGAGGCGCGCTCGTCAGTCATCGCGTCCACGGTCCCGTCTCCTCGCCTCGCCTTGGCGCGCGTCGCGCAAGGGGCCCATCCAAACATTCTATCCACACCGCGTCCCGCCCGTGGCGTCGTTTCGCGCGCGCGTCCGCGCTCGTGCGTCTCGCGCGACGTCATCGGTGCCACGAGCGCCGAGTTCGACCTTCATCGCGGTTCACACGCGCGCCCGAGCGTTCGATCGCGCGTCGGATGACGTTCGGACGTCCGCGCGCGGGCCATCGCATCACATCGTCGTCGTCGCACCGGTGGAGTACGCGCGCGCGCCGACCGCGGTCACGCACATGGGCGCGAACGCGGTGGTTTGCTTCGTCCATCTCAAGAGCGCCGATCGCGCCGACATCGCGCAAAGTTCGTTCGTCGACGTGTGCGGACGACGCGCGCGACGACGCGACGGACGATCGCGCGCGTCGGCGCGTCGCGGGGGTGTGTTTTTATACACAGATGAAAACATCACACACGGGCTTAAATGGGCGTCGAATGCGGCACCGATCCGTCGTCGCGAAAAGCGACCGAGCGACCGATCGCGCCCCGAAAGACGACGCCCACCGCACCACACGGACGGCGAAACTGCGAAATCGCGACGACGACGACGACGGCGACGCGGGCGGGATTTCGACGCGCGCGGGCGACGGCGATCGCGAAGACGCCGCGTCGACGCGTCGCGACGCCCGCGTCGATCGATCGCGATGTCGACCGCGAGCGGCTCGACGTTCGCGCGCGCGTCGGACGCGATTCGACGCTCCGCGGGGGCGCTCGCGAGCGCGAGCGCGACGACGAGCGCGAGCGCGGACGCGGACGCGGCGGTGAAGGCGACGCCGCGCGTGGTCGTGGACTTCGCGGGGCAACTGCTCGGGTTCTTCGCGTTCACGTGGGAAGGCGCGTGTTGGGCGCTCGTGTGCGCGCTCGTCGTGGGGAACTACCTGGCGAGGAAGTGGCGCCGAAAGATGCGAAAGACGCTGGCGAGCGCGGAGATGAAACACTCGCTCGATTCACAGTTCACGACGGTGGAACACGGGGCGATGGAGTGGATCAATCACTTCTTGAGACATTTATGGAGCTCCACCGCGGGGACGTACGCAGACGCGCAAGCCGCGGACGTCTTGCGAGGAATCATCGAAGGTTTGGGATCGTCTAAGCCGAATTTCGTCAAGGAGGTGACGCTTACGGATCTCACCTTGGGCTCGACGCCGCCAAAGATTCAGTTGTACACGGTGCGATACAATCCGACGCTCGATTACTTGCAGTTTGAGTTCAACGTCGACTGGTTCGCCGACGCGGCGCACGGACGGTTGATGACGAAGATCAAACTCGCCGCGGCGCTGCCGTCGCTGCGCGTGCCGATTCACCTGACCGATTTTGGCTTGCGTGGACGCGTGTTGATGGGCTTCCGGCTCACTAAACGCGTGCCCGGCGTCTCGGGCGTAGACGTCTCGTTTCGCGGCGCGCCGAAAGTCGACGTGTCGGTTCGCCCGGTGGGATTGCCCGTGGCCGATATCCCGGGCTTGTATCAATGGATCATGGGAAAGCTAGAAGAGGTGATTTGCAAAAAGTTTCTCGAGCCCAGACGTTTGTACATTGACGTCGAGGGGAAGTTTCTGCAAAAGATGGCGAGCGCCGATTTCCTCGGTCCGGGCGGTACTTTGGTGTGTCGAATCGTGTCTGTGAAGGGTATGCCGAAGAACACGGGCTCGGGGTACCCTTGGGTCGAAGTGTCGTTCAACGGAATTCGTCGTAAGACGTGCACGAGACCCGTAGCGAAGGTGATGGAGTACGGCGGAGCTATGGCGTTTCCTTTGCCCGCGGACACGAATTGGAAATCCACAGAGGATAGCACGATGAACGTGGGCACGGTGCGCGTGCGCATCATGGACAGAGCCGCCGTCGGTACAGACGTGTTCGTCGTCGGTGAAGCAGTGTTTGGGGCGCACAGACGATCCGACACCGGGACGCATCACGCGTCGCTTTCTCTTGGCTCGCACGCGGCCAAGTCTAAGTACGGCGTCAGCGGAAAGGTGTCCACGATAGCGCAAATAGAATGGGAAGTTCTCCCTCCAATCGAGCGATGGAACCCACTGAAACCTGCGGTGGTTGAGTCTCGTTCGTCGGCGCCGCTCAAGCAGCAAGACGACGCGTCTGAGGACGAGGACGACGACGACGATGAAGAATACGACGAGGACGAGGACGAGGACGAGGACGAGGACGTGGATACTGCCGACGTTTTCAGCGAAAGAAGCGCGATGAGCTCTGGTCACGGTGCGTTATCACCTGCATCGCGACAAAACAGCCTTGGGACGGCGAAGTCAGACGACGAGGACGCGTTAGGATCCGCCGCAGAGCACATTTTCCAACTCGCGAAATTGAGAACGCTTCTCCAAAGCGAAAGGGATCATTCGCAGAGCGTCATAGAGAAGCTCAAAAGCGAATTGGCGATGGTCAAAGATACGGTCATGCTCGAACGCGAGCGACGCGCGCAAGAGTTGAAGCGTGCGCTCCTTGAAGGAGTGAAATTCTTCTGTCATACAAAAAACTCCAAAGCGGCGTTGAAGGCGGACGAGACGTATTACTTGCGTTACCACGGTTACAAACAAATATTCACGCTTCACAAGAAGCACGGGGTGAAATCCAAGCCCGTACACACCCTGAACATCGCGCACGTCGCGTTCGCCGCCGTAGGCACGAAGCACTTCACCATGGGCGTCACTCGAGAGCAGGATGCAAAGGAAACTACCAAGGCGAAGAGCGCCAGGGCGCAAGAAATTCATTCGCTGTCGGCGAGCAAATGTTTAACCATAGTCTTTTCCACGGAACAAGAGTTGAAAGCTGAGGCTGCGTCCATTCGCGAGGCGAAAGAACTCACGAAAAAGGTGAAATGCGCGACCGGCGAGGCCGAGGAGGCCGAGCCCGTCGTAGACGAGCCAGCCGCGTTTGCGTCGCCGGGGGGACTGGCAGGCACGGGATTGGTGGGGTTAGACTTGGAAATTCCTCTCAAAGGCAATGGGAGAAGCGCCAGGGAGTGGGTCGACGGTATCAACGCTCTGAAGCAAGTGTACACGGCGACGGAATATCCTGAATTGAAGTACCTCGAAAACGTTAGACAGAAGAGCTTGAAGAAAAGCGCGGACGAAAATCGAGACATGCACAAGAACGGACCGCCGGCGGTGTCGCCCGAGAAAAGTAAGCGTACGAGCGAAGTCGTGGCGGAGATCAAACGCACGCCGACTTCGTTCGCCTCCGTGGACGAATAGACGGATTTGCTCGGGCAGGTCCATCGACCTGTAGCCTTCCCTTGTAATCGACGAATGGACGGGTTTGCCTCTCTCGGGGTTTTTGTCTGAAGTGTCCATGAAATCTTACTAGTTTAGTGGGATGGGACGTGTCTGAAATTTTTAGTGGGATGAATCAGACCGACCCGCTTCTCGCGCGCGCGCGCGCCTAGGGTTGTGCGTACTACATCTTCACGCGCACTCGCTATCGTGACGAACGTATCGCCCTCGACGTCACCACAGAAAGTGTAACACCGAACGTGGGAATCGTATTGTGGCGCGATGATCGTTTTGTTATATTCTTCATTGCCACTAGAGCGCGCATACTTCAATCAACGTGGTAGCGCTGTCGCGCGTTCTGGTGGGCGTAGTTGCCATACGCCGCGCGTTGCCCGATTCGAGCGCGGCGTCTATCTTCCGCTTCGTCAAGACGAGCGAGTGCTGGACCGGCGTATTTAACGAGAGCGAACGTGCCGCCCGCGGCCCCGCCGTACAAGAGCGCGAGAACACTCGCGACGACGCTCACGGCCGAAACCAACGCGACGAGGAAGAACGCCACGCCGGACCAAATCGACGTGCTAAATGAAGATATGAGCCCTGGCAACGCAAATGCGTAGGAGAATATCGCGCTGAGCATTCCCATCGTGAAATTGCTCACGGCGATAAACGCCCATCGCAACAGGAACGATATCGTCGATTCGTCGCTCTTACCGCGGAGCATCAAATGTAACCCGTCCCAAAAAGTCGAGCGCGTCGCGAACACTTTCCCACGCTCGTAGCTTCGCTTAAACAGTGCCTTCGCGTCGCCCACGCCTAGCTCGGACCACAGACCAAGCTCAGAACGAGCTTCGCGCATCGCGGCGTCCCGTTTCCGCTCCTCGACTCGTAACGCTCGAGCGGCGTCTCTCTGACGTTTCTTCGCTTGCTCGATTCGCGAACGCTGACTGGGCGTCGCCGTAAACCGCCACCCAAACGGTGTCACCGCCCTCAACTCGCGCTCTGCGTCGTAATACGACGACGATACCCGTCTTAACGCTTCGCCGATTTCTTCGTCGACGCGTCGCAAAGCGTCGTCGTAACGCCGCTGCATCGTCGGCGTTATCTCCACCGGCGCGCGCGCGTAAAACGCCACGTATATTCCCAGGCAGTACAACATCAACGTCCCAGTCGTCTTGGGCGTTTTCATCGGCTTCCACCGTCCCAGAGCGCGCACGAGAGCCCCCGCCGTGGATGTTTTCTGCCGACTCGATGTTGTTCGCGTCTCCACGATCGCGCGCGTCGTCGCATCTCTCTCGCGCGCATCCATAGCGGGCGTGGGTGTCGTATTCTCCGTGAGTCCGTCAGCGTTCATCGCGCGTCGCGCACTGAGCCAATCTCCAGCCATCACTCGTCACTGCGCGACGGTCCGACGGCCAGGCATGGACGCCGAGACGGTGACGAGCGCACTGCGCGCGGCGTCGAAAGTAGGTTCTGCCGCAGTGGTCATCATCGAGGTGTGCGACGCGAGCGACGATCCGTCGTCATCGACGTTCGTGTTTCAACGGAAAACGGCTGGATATCCCGCGGCACACTTCGTCGGTTCGCTGTGTTTATTTGGCGGCAACGCTGAAAAAGAAGACGCGACGGCGCGCGCGACGTTGGAGAGGGAGCTCGCAGAGGAGCTTCCGGACGCGTTCGTAAGCGTCGTCATGGCTAACGCGCGCGCGCACGGGCGGTACCTCGTTGCGGACGCGAAAGGCGCGTACGCTTTCATCGCGTGCGCGTTCGCGGCGAGGATACGCGCGACCGACGTCGACGTCGACGCGCTAGTCACGGATGAAGGCGAATTAGCGGTATTAAGTGTTAGTCAGTGTGGGTGTGAGTCGTTCGCGTGGTCGTACGATCGCGTCTTCCGGGACTATCTCGTTCTTCGCGATGGCCCGCACGACGTCGTTGAGGATGCACAAGGCGAACGGCGCGATGAAGCCGTCAAAATATCCGACGACGCGGACGTCGGCGAATGGGCGGTACTCGTGTGAATGATACTGTAGAATTAGCAACGGTAAATTATATTATTTCAACTTGTAGAAGGATGGCTGTATTTATTGAGTTTCACGGTATCATTTATTGAGTTTCACGGTATCATATTTATTGAGTTTCACAGTATCATTCGTTACCGTCTTCGTCGTTAAAGTACTCGCGCATCTTTTTCACGAGCGCTTGCTCTTCTTTGTCCATCCTGATGATCTTCCTCAGCATGTCGTTGTCCATCGGACCTTCAGTGGTCAACTCGACCCATTCTTCCAAATCGATTTTCACGTTCTTGAGTTGACTGTAAGACATTCGCGGCAAACCCTTGGCGTAGCGCTCTTGCGCGTGGCGATCGGCGGTGAGCATGATGTATTTGGACATTTGTCTGCACTCGTCAAGCGTGAGACGACGCGATTTGAACTTGTCCGCGTCGAAATTTTCCGATCCCCTTTCGGCGACAGACATTCCGTCGACGCTGTGGAACGCCTCGACGAGGAGTTCGTAGATTTCTTCAATGTCCAAACCGTCGCCGCTACGCTTGGTGTCCGCGGCGCGGAAGGAGTTCACCGCCATCGCGCCTTGGATGGCGTACTTTGCGGCTTCGCGTTCAAAGCTCGCGGGCTCCAACATGTGGTTGGAGTAGACGAGTGAACGCGTACCGAGTCCGTACATCGCGACGATATCGCAAATCGAGCCCGCGACCTTCAACAGCACGAGACCAGAAACGAGGACGTTGATCAAATACACGTAGTTCACCGAACCAATGATACCGCTCGTGGTGACGTCGATGAAAACGCCGTAAGCGTACATGTTGATAAATGTCCCTGTCGGTTTCCCATCGTCCAGGTCGATGGGATCGTCGAGGTCGTCAATCGTCGATCGGTACTGGATGCGCTGGCCCTTGGACGTCCAATCGATAGAAGGCTCGATTTCGAGCACGGCATACGGACTATCGCCGTCGGAGATGTCGTCCGAAGCGCTCGCGGTGTGCAGGTTGTAGTTGTAGTACTGAAGCTTCGCGTTGATGCGCAAACCAGCGAGACGGGCCATGGGGGTTACGCTCGCGCTGCCGCCCTCCCCATAAAACACGGATGGGTCTCTGCCCGCGAACGCCACTTGATCTTCGTACGTCTTATCGAGGTCGATTTTGGCGACGTCGAGAATATCCTTCAGCTTGAGAGAGATGTACTGACCGGCTGGGATAATTTTCAAATTCGTCGAAGATCCGGGTCGGCGCACGTACGTCTTCGGATTCGCGGCATTCGCGAGACCTGAGAGCGTGTCAAACTCATGAGAAATCCCGATGCTCGAGTGCTCGGCGCCGATGGTCAACCAATCGGTTACGCTCTCATAATAACAAACGCCGTTCGATCCAGTCGCGTTCACGGGTTGCACGGTTACACTGCCGCCCGCACTGTTCTTAAAACTGGTATAAGCCGCGCAGTTACCAGAGAGCAGGGAGCGATGAGTAATCGTCTCGGTCACGTGCGTCGTGATGAACATACCTCCCGCCGGTTCTTTCGAGATGATTTCATCCGGCGTCAAGTAACCGCACTTGACGTTGTCGTACACCCAAGCAGTGTCATAGTTGAACGCGTACGACGAATTCAGCGTCGCAGACGCAGCGCTTGCGCACGGCAGCACCGGGTACGTCTTCCCGTCGGTGTACGTCTTGGTCGTCGCCGCGGTGGCGGCGCCGGCGTGCACCTGCGCGGTGTAAAAGTCGTCGTTCCCGTTCCCCCAGTTCGTCACTCGACCGATCGGGACTTCGGTCCGCAGGTACGTCTTCCCGCGTACCAGAGCATAGACGACGTAAAACACGATGACGGCTTGCAGCGCGACGTTCAGAAGCGCCAGTCTCCAATCTATGATCTTCACGAACTTGGACGTCTTGTAGCCCATCTTGCGCGACAGCGCGGTGGCGAGCGTGACCCACCCCATGACTCGCTGACGGCGAACGCGAAGTGACGCGTCCAAGTTGGATGATGCTTGATTCCCCTCGAACGCCGGATATCGCCGCAAAGGTCGTCGCGTCGGTCGGTCGGCGGCGGCGCGACATGACGGTCACCGCGGAAAAGACATCGAACGACTTCTTCGCCATGGTGGACGCGTTCAGGATGGATGCGGGGCGAGCGGTGAAGGTGACGGGAAAAGTCGTTGAGTTTGACGATGACGCGGCTGACGCGGCGACGGAATGCTTTCGCGGTGACGAAGACATCGAGGACACGTTCGAGACGACGTACGACGCACTTCGGGTGTGGCGAGCGCAGAACGCATCGACCTCGGACGTCGACGCGTTTCACGCGTTCATGGTTTCGCTGCGAACGCGTCCGCAAGCTCGATGGCAGTGCCTCGTCGCCGCGCTGATGAGCGTGCAATGTTTGGACAAAGTGGCGCTGCGAGCGTTCGAAACGTTGCGAGATTCTACGCTAGACAGAGAAGTGACGCTAGAGGCGATCGCGGCGATGTCGACGCGCGAGCTCGAGCAACATCTGTCGACGTTAAACTTGTTCCGCGTCAAGGCGAAGTATATTCGAGCGTGCGCAGACGTCATTCGGCACAAGTTTCGAGGCGAAGTACCTCGCACAGTGGGAGCACTCAAGACGTTGCCTGGTGTAGGGGACAAACTCGCGCACTTAGTCGCGTCAGTTTCGTACGGCGGCGACGAAGACGGCTTCGCGGGAATCGTCGTTGACACGCACGTAAAACGCGTAGCGAAGAGACTCGGTTGGGCGCAAGCGGGCGACGATGTGGAAAGTGTGCGCATGTCGGTGCAGGCGCGCGTCAAGAGAGAGGAATGGGAAGCCGCGACGCTCGGACTGATAGCGCTTGGACAACGATTTTGCCACGCGAAAGCGCCGGCGTGCGCGGCGTGTCCAGTGAACGCGTCGTGTCCGAGCGCGCCGCGGACCTACATCGACGCGCGCATCGACGAGTGCGTCAAAGACGGCGAATATAGCGACTAGCAACGATAGGAAACAGAGCGACGAATATAACAAAACGATCATCGCGCCACAATACGATTCCCCACGCGCCGCCGTCGTCGGCCCCGGTCTCCCAGCGCGCCGTCGTCGCCTCCCCAAACCGCACCTATCGAGATATCGATCACCTATCGAGTGAAGCGCCTCGCCAACGATGAATATCTCATGTATCTATATTCTGTAAGCACTCCTCATAAATCCGCGCGCTCGATCTCGCGACGTTTCTCGCTCATCATCGCTCCCGCACTACTGCTCTGTGCGCG
>MDSW01140876.1_pt1 | contig 33826 bp, 24 predicted proteins | sample 811171 | NCBI WGS metagenome assembly MDSW01 (sample SAMN05326641, study PRJNA326480) | marine metagenome | isolation source: seawater | place: Atlantic Ocean: North West | collected 2012 | reverse complement strand
TTGCTGTCGGAAGTCGTTCCGTCTGCTAGGGTACCGAATCCATTGTACCCCCAGCACTTCACGTCGCCAGTGTTCAGGAGTGCGCATGTGAAGTCATTACCTGCAGACACGGAAACTGCAGTCCTGTTGACCCCCAAATCGACATCGACGGGAGAGTTTCTATTGGTGTTGCTTCCATCACCCAACTGTCCGTGATTGTTCCTCCCCCAGCATTTTAGTGAGGCGTCATCCAAGATGGCGCAAGTGTGCGTGTTTCCATTCGAAACGGCTACTGGGATGTTATTGCCGAATTCCACGGTCCCATTCATCAGTGTAGTGCTGCCCAGGCCCAATTGGCCATAGTTGTTCATCCCCCTGCACCTCAGGGTTCTATTCTCCAGGATAGCACATTGGCCGGCTTTTGAAATGACCTCATCTTCGGTATAATCCGCTACGCTGCTAGTTGATCCGTTCGATGTCACGGCCGAGAATGTGACCAGTGACCCATTTGACATGACAAGTACGGGCGAACCGGAGTCAAGGTCTAGGATCGAGTTGCTGAATACTGAGCCCCTGTCAGATCCTGGTTGACTGGGGCCAATGGTTGAGTTGGTTGTGTTTGTGGCCGAGGTGGCCTCGGAAATTGACCACGAGTCCGTGCCCCATGCATCTCCAGATGCCCCTCCGTTGCCATCGACAAAATTGACGGCTAGGTAGAATATTGCTGTTCCAGAGCCCGTCGAAGGGGCAGTCCAATCAACTGTCCATGATCGAGAGTTTGAGTTTGAATGGGTGACTTCGCCGGATTGGAGTTTAGCGTTGGACCCGGCATTGGTGAACGTGCCCGAGTTTGAGTCCAGGTTGAAGCCTCCCTTGGAGCCGGATGGCCCGCCGGATCCGCCTATCGAAAGAGAGTAAGTAGAGCCTGCAGAGTATCCGGAGCTGGGCAGGCCGGTTAGAGTCGGGGAAACCGTTGACGAGCTGGAATGACATCCGCCCCCACCGCACCCATTGGAGGAGCTACCGGTTTTTCCGCCACTGTAGGCGAAGGCTGAGTCGGGAACCGAGACCAGCATGATGGAAAACAGAAACATAGCAATTGCGATTCTTGATTTTCTACCATTCCAGCCTGCCATATTCATCAATCCATGCACTACATCGCTCAAAGTGGTTTGTCGGACTAGTCCGAAAGCCCCTGTATTAATCCCGTAGCGATTCTATTGACAATATGACTATTCCTACAACTCGCATGCTCATGCATCACTAGTGAAGACCTCTTTAGCATGACCGGGTATCTGAATTCCGGCCCCATCGAAAAGAGATTCCAGGGAGTCGGGCGGAGTCCCTTTTCTGGACATCTTTGCACGATGGCTGACAATCCTCCATGCGGCTTTGCGCCCTATTCCCGGAATCGCCTCCAGTTGCTGTTGCGTGGCATTGCTGAAATCGAGACCGGTCTCGACTGCGGATATACTGCGTTTTCCATGGCCCGTCACCATGACGTCTGACCCAGTCTCGAGAGGGATCAAGTATGGAACTCCGACTAGTATCGGGTATGCCCCCATCTGCCTTCCGAAGGTGATGCCCGAGGACCCATGAACAGAGGGGTCCCTGTGCTTGGGATCCATTACATGCTCGGGCAGCCTGATCCTATTGCCATTGGACTCCCACCATACGCCCCTCAGTATTGTGCCAGCAGGAAGCATCTGTTCCAGCATTGGCTGGTCTATCTCGTCCCTGACCCCAGTTTTGAAATCCCTGAATGCAGATTCGCTCACTTCTTGGAAACCCTGGCCTTCGACCTGCCTGATATTTATCCTTCTGAGAAGAAGCCCTTGTGCCTTTATTTTCCTTAGTAAATTCATGTTCATCCCGTAGGATTCTGCAGTCTCGCCGTTCAATCCAGCGATGAAGTTCAGACCGGGCAGCATCGCTGGAAGCCCCCTAGGGCCCCTCTCCCTGCCGAATTCGTTGATGTGTCGAATGGCAGTCATTAGCTGATCAGTGTCGCAATTCAGCCAATTCTCTTCATGCACACTGGGGTCTGCTGACTCCAGCCCAAAGGAAAGTACTGAGCCATCAGAGAGATATTCCACCATGGCCTTCGTAATTTCCGTTGATTGCTCAATGTTTTCAGCGATTATCGAAGGATTGGCATTGTCCACATGCAGTACATCGAGCCTGTCGTCCTCCCTGATTTCACTGAGGACGCGTATTATTGGATCCGGGTTTGGTATCGGGTACTCTAGATCCTCGACACCCTCTGCTCGATATGTGTAGATGTCTGTAGCGCCGCCGATCCTAACGTTTCTGACACCTGAATCTAAAGCGGCAGATATCTCATCGATCACATCACTTTCAGTTCTCCATAGGGGCAATCCCTTCTTTGGCTCTATGCAGAACTTGCACCCTCTCTTGAATCGGACACACCCCTGGTAGAGTTCGATTTCATACATCAGAGGGCCATGGGTTCCGTCCGGTGCGAGAATGTCTGGATGTTCAGTTACTGCCTTGGATGAGGCCCCGGATAATGCCCATCTTGACCATTGTTCGGGAGTTCTTCGCTTATGCGCCCACTCTCCCGTCGATAGGTGGTGGTCAAGAGTAGCGTCGGTGTCTTGGACCGTGAGGAACAGGTTGGGCCTAAGGGGGGTCCAACCGTCATACCTCCAATGCCTGATTGCCCATCCCCCACAAAGAATGGGGGCATTCGTGGGCAGGGTCGATATGAGAGAGTTAGTTTCCTTCAGGCTTATTGGGGTCCCTCTGACATATTTCCCTGGAACCACTGCACCGGCGAGCAAGACAGCTCCTGAAAGGCCCCCCATTTCCCTTCTTACAGAGTCCATTCCTTCTGGATCGGACAATCTAGACTTGAATTTGATCCTCCATTCATCTATGGTCATGTAAGTGTATTCTATGCCTCTACTCTCGAGTACCCCACAGATATACCTAACATGGAATCCAACGTAGTTCGGCACTCCAAAGGCTGCTGGCTCGTCCTCATAGCCATCTAGAACCAGCCATCCCTCGGGTGAGTCCATGTCCCTCTGATGGGACGGCGGGCCTTCACCGCTTCGACCGGTTTCGTCCTTCACGGCCCCTTCTGCTGGGGCCTCCTTTCCTGCCACCACCTGATGGCTTCGACTCCTCTACGACAATCTTCCTGCCGCCTATCTCTGCTCCATTCATCTTCTTAGCTGCGGATAATCCTTCGTCCCTGTCTGAGAATGTAACGAATGCGAAACCCTTGGAGCGACCCGATTCCCTGTCCATTGCAATGTGAACTTCCTTCAGCTTGCCATGAGCCGAGAATGCCTTGGTCAGTTCATCCTCCGATGTATCATATGAGAGCCTGCCAACGAATAGCTTGGTCCCCATTGTGGCCTGAGCCTTGGCCCTCATCTCATTCATCGTCTCCCTCTCCTTGGCGAGTTCTTCCTTTGTTGCCCTGCCGTCCTTCACCTTGTCCATGCAATCGCGGCAGCGGATCGGTTTGCCTGGCGTGGGCTTGAAGGGGACTTGAGTGTCACATCCGCAAAGGGTGCATACGGCCTTGTGCATTTCTCGCCTTGGTCCGCCCTGGCCGCCGCGCCCACCTGGCCTTCCCCCTCTGCCCCCTCTGGTAGCTTTGGCACTGGCTGGCATTTCATGGGAAGCTCCCCTCCTGTAATCTGCCAGTGGGGACAGGTATGGCCTCGCACCGTCATGACCGAGTCCGGCCTCTGCCTCTGGGGACCATCTCTCTCCTGACCTGTTGAGCTTTGATTTGTTGGACCTTATCTCGTGCCCGTGACCGAATCCGTCTGAGAGGACCCTGTATGCCGAATAGTCGCATCTGGGGCACTTGACGTTGAAGTCGGGCTTCTCGTCGGATGCCACGAGGTCTGCGCCGCACTGCGTGCACAAAGCGGAAAGAACTCCGAGGTTGGTGCTCCCCTTGGTTGTGGCCTTGAGTATCGGATCGGATTTGGTTATCTTGGCCCTAACGATATCTCTCATCCTCATAGCATCCCCTGGTGAGGGAGTGAATCTATCGACGACCTCTGAGACGTGAATGTCTGCAAAGAGTTTCATTGCAGGGAGGCTCCTGTGACCGCCCTCCTTGCTCTCTACGTGCAGTATCCTGATTTCGGCAACGTTTTCGTTTAGTCGATTAACTTCGCCGATAACAATATCCCCGACAGTTGGAGAATTTATTGGTGGCCTTGAGGGGTCTACTGAAATGTTACCATCATCCAAAACTAGCCTCCCGTTTACCACTGCTACGAAGCCAGCACTGGCCTCCGTGAGCCCGTTTCCTGCTTCTGCGCCCGCTGGGACGTCGACAGGAGTTCCGGGCGTGACAAGGTCACCGACAGTAGCCGTCATCGGCCGGGCGACCGGACGACCCCCTATCAACGGTACGGACGGGCTATGGGGGGGTCAGTCTCCAGAAACCGGCCTTAGTAACTCCCCTGGAGCTACGGTGATGGTCGAATGACGCGGGAATCGCGAAGTCTGCTTCGCCATACTTCTCTACGGACCATCCCGCCTCCTCGAACCTTGTACGGATGTGCTTCGCATCGGAGCTGTGCATGATGTGTGAGACTACTCCAATAGACTCTATCAGGTCCAAGAAGGGAGCATCTGCCTTCTCTTTCTGCCTCCCCCACGGGGGATTGGAAATCACCAAATCAATGTGGCCTAAATTGGAGTCCAATGAAGAGACGTCAGTTTCCAGGACCTCGCATGACTTTGTCTCTGCCAACGATTCAACGTTTCTTCTCGAAACCTCGCAGCATATTCTGTCTGAATCGACCAGAATGGCTTTTTTTGCACCGAGATGGAGAGCCCCGATTGCGAGAATTCCGTTACCTGCTCCCAAATCAAGAACGGAGGCATCCTCTTGAAGATCGCCGAATGCTGCAATATCGAAAATCCATCTGGCAGCTAGATCTCCGGAAGTGGGGTACTGCTCTAGTTCGACATTGGAATTTTCGCACTTTTCCAACTTTGATAGCAGCATGGACAGCTGTCGCAGGCGCATGGACGGGGATGGGGGGCGAGTGATGAACTACTGCCCTTCCCTGATTGGCCCTAGATGGCTTATCTTTGGATGCCCGATATCGTGTACCATTCCTTCTGCAAGCAACAACTCTGCCATCAAAACACTGTATCCGGCGGCCCCTCTAATCGTATTGTCGGCGACAGTTGTGAAGCTCACTCTATTTCCTGAGACGCGGATGTCCCCGACTGCGACAGCCATTGCTGCGCGGAGGTCGCGTTCTGGAGATCGGGTTTCCCCCCCCTCCCACCTTGATTCCTCGACGTTATCGGGATCGGGGACAAAGTGAATTGGCTCTTGGCAGGCCGAGGGGAGATCAAGTGCCTGTGCTCTGGAAGTGTGTTTTGTCCAGATTTGGATAATCTCATGAGCGCTGGCCTCTCTTTCCAAAATCACTTCTACCCTGGCCAGGTGCCCGTGTTTCCTACTAACTCTTTCACACATTACATCGATGTCGATTACTGCGTTGGCGGCTCCTTCGGAATTAGGATCGCCGAGAATTCTCAGGAGTTCTCTACGTACACTATCGGCCTCACCTTCGATTTCCATAGGCAACAGGTTGTTGAGCTGTGAGTCAGAAATCATTTCCCTCCCCCCTCCCGAAAGGGATTGCTCGGTCGATATCGAAATTCCACGTATGCCTATTTCTGCATTCAAAGGAGAGAGGGTTATCGCCAGAGGGACTGTCATGCAATTACTGCATGAGATCAATCTCCCTTCTCCATACTGGTCCTGGAAACTGAGGATTTGCAAGTGACTGTGATTTACTTCTGGTATGACTAATGGGACGTGTTCCTTCATCCTGTGGATTATGGAGTGGCTAATTACGACCAATCCAGAGCTTGCGAGCGCCTCTTCGGCTATTTCTGCTGGCCCCTCAGGTAGAGCCGAGAATACTATTCTAATGCCCTCGGATATTAGATCCCCTGCTAGGGACGCGGGATCGCCAATTTCTCTGACCGTTATGTCGGGAAGGTGTGGTCTCTTTTCGTCTAATGACCAAGGTAACTCAGAGATGCGCTTTCCAGCTGTTTCAGGAGATCCTACCACGGCCGCAGGATAGAGCCAGTGGTGATTCACGATCCTCTGGAGTATCCTCTGAGCAACCAGTCCACGGGACCCTAGTATGGCACAGCGAACACGTCCTAGACCGCTCATGGCCTGCGGAGTGGAAAGTAGTACGTAAGAAAGACTGTTTATTGCAAAATGAATAGTTCAAGTACCCCCAGTAGTAAATGACCTCTGTGAACGACCTCCTAAGTGTGCTCTTTGTCATCCTCGGGCTCGTCATCGGCTGGCTCGCTGCCTCCCAGAAAGCGAGGACAGATGTCGTCCGTGCCGAGGAGCGTCTCGCCGCAGTCGAGCAGGGGCGAGATGCCATGGCAGCGCAAATGGAGAGTGTGGCGGCACAGGTCTCACGACAAAACTCCGAGGACTTTCTCAAGCTTGCCGAAGAGCGGCTTGGCAAGGTAAATGCCGAGGCAGAGAAGGACCACGAGGCCCGCCGCAAGGAGATAGAAGCACTCCTTGGGCCGATGAGCAAATCCATAGATGACCTAGAGAAATTCTCAAAGGACCTGGAGAAGGAGAGAGTCGGTGCCTACGAAGGAGTCAAGCGACAGATCGAGACACTTGGTAATCGCGCTGACAGGCTCGGTACCGAGGCCTCCAATCTTTCCACTGCCCTACGCAAGAGCTCGAATGTCCGAGGTGATTGGGGTGAAGTCGCGCTGCGCAACCTGCTTGAGATGGCAGGAATGACCAAGCACACTGACTTCCTTGAACAAAAGGGTGCAGAAGGCCTCATTCCAGATATGGTAATCCGATTACCTGGTGATGGCGCTATCCCCATTGACGCCAAGACCAGTGGAAAACACTACCTCGAAGCACTGGAGCTTGAGGATGGTAAGGCCAGAGAAGACAAGTTGGTGGACCACGCCAAGGCCATGCGTGAGCGTGTCACCGACCTTTCCCGTAAGGACTACCTTTCCAAGGTCAGCGGACGTGCTGAATTCGTCGTCATGTTCGTCCCCTCTGAGGCATTGATATCAGTTGCCTTTGAGGTCGATCCTGCCTTGCATGCCGATGCAATGGATCGCGGGGTAATTATCACCTCGCCCGCTTCCATGATAGCCCTTCTGCGCACCGCTGCACTCTATTGGCAGCAGGTCCGCTTCGCGGAGGAGGCGAGGGACGTAGTTGAGGTTTCACGCGAGTTCTACAAGCGTATGGCCGTCTGGTCCGAACATTTCGCCGAGGTCGGCAAGCGACTAGACAAGGCGACCGAATTCTACAACAAGGCTGTAGGTTCGTGGGAGAGAAATGTGCTTCCGCAAGGCCGTCTACTAGAGGATCTCGATATTGCCACCAATCTGCCAAAAACTCTGGCCGAACCGGGGATGATCGGAGAAACTCTTCGTGAGCCTACAATATTAGGCGCCGAAGAGGAGGAATGATGGCCTTGGCCCTCCTCGTTGAGGCATGGTCAGATGGCAGACTGGTAGATATCACCCTGTAGTTGACCTTCCAGACGAGTATGAAGTCAGGGATTTCACCACTGGAGAATATACTCCATCTAATTTCGAATACGACATCGGGAGGTACGACGAGTTACGACCTGGGATGTACAATACGGAGCTCTTCTCCGATGAGAGGTCTCTCCACATCGGGATAGACATCGGAGCACCTGTGGGGACTCCCTGCATGGCTTTCGACGAGGGCGAGATTTCTCACTTCGGGTACAATCCTGCTGATGGGGACTACGGATACGTGATTATCACGAAGCACATTGTCGACGGGACTCGAGTTTGGGCGCTTTACGGACATTTGGACTCGGATTCCGTCAAGGGCAAGGAAGTCGGTCAGAAAATTGGTAGGGGGGAGGTGATTTGCTGGATGGGCGACAAGCACGAGAACGGTGGCTGGGATCCTCACCTGCATTTCCAATTGTCCTACATTGAGCCAGAGACGCACGATATGCCTGGCGTTGTTAGGCCAGAAGACAGGTCACGGGCTCTGAGGGACTACCCCGACCCTAGGCTTGTACTAGGGCCCATCTACTGAATTCTTGAGAGGTGTGCCTTCAGGCCGACAATGGGGTCCATCTGGGAAGGGTCAACGCCATTGACCAAGGCGAGTGCGATTGATACCCAATCAGTGATGTGGCTCGCGTAAAGTAGTCTTTCCAGAAGAGACTCTCCCTCGCAATCTATCCTCCAAACCACTGGGCCGGAGATATTTTCCAGCATCCAGTCAATCCTCGACATAGTCCGGGGATTGATTCCCTCGCAGGTTAGTACCACCAGTGCTTGTGATTCCGAATTCTCTGACATCCATGCTACAATCTCATTGTGATTCATCTCTGGAACTTCAGTAGATCTAGCGAAGGAGTCTGAGTTCTCGTTCAACTGACAGGTGAATCGGTATGCTGCTGGACCTAGTTCTCCCGGGGAGACGATGCCTATCCCCTTTCCCCGTAGTGAAGATGCGAGGCTCGCTGCCATTCCGCCTCCGCCTTTTAGGTCCGAAGTTGCAGAAACTGATCTGAGCCTATGCATCATTTGATCTATTGATTCCACGGAGGGTTTAGGCAACAGTCCTAGTTTCCAACATACTGCCAATTGTGCACCGAAAATATGGCCGAAGGCGGACCTCGGGGTCTGGCCTCCTGGAACACTGATGCACACCGAGTCCTCACTGTTCCCAAGAATCTCCGAAAGTTTACCCCCTGAAGAGATCCCTATCACAGTCCCCCCGTTCTCGAGGGCGGTTACTGCGCCGTCGAGAGTCTCTTCTGTTTCGCCCGAGTATGAAGTCGCTATAACTAGCCAATCCGGACCCCACCAACTCGGTAGTCCATAGTCGCTCCATGTAACGAAAGGAAGTCCCCCTTCGGAGTCGGCCAGGGACCCTAAAAAGCCACCTCCTGCACCGGATCCACCCATGCCGATACAAAGCACTCCGCTCCAGTCGTTATCCTCTCCGACCCCTATTTCTGAGTTGAGGGCGCTCTCAAAATCATCAATGAAACTCCTAGTGAAGCCAACCATATCTCCAGAGTCTAATTTCCCAATCAGGGACTCCATCTCTTCCGGATTCAACTTGACCCCCCCTTGCCGACTATGGGAATTGCTAGCCACTCGTCTTCTATGAATCCGATGCGGATCTCTTCCGAATTCCCGTCATCATCGTATGGTAAAGCTACTGCCACGACTCGGAAATCCACAGGGTCCATGACCTCTGCCGCAGAGCTGTCCCTGTTGAGTATGCCGACGACGTGTTGTTCGGAGTAGGAACAGGCTACTGAACTAGATTCCATGTCCCTCCATGAAAACCCGGCCCTTTCGAACATCTTCATTTTTCTCAGTATCGGCCCCTCCTTCTGCCAACTCTCGACTAGCCACAGAGAGCCACGGAAATTGACTACGTCACCTATCCCATAAGCTGGCTTCCTATAGCTTAGAGTCAGTCTGGAGACCTCGATCCCATCATTGGCCCCGATGACGGTAGAGGTCTCTTTTACCGTTCCACCGAACTTCCTTACCAGATCCCTCGCCCATCTCCTGGCCATTGCCTTCGAGCCGAGTTTCAAATCCCACCCGCCAGTCACCTTGCCCTCTTCGGAGATGAAGAACATAGGATCAGGCTCCATCGAAGAAAGCATCTCGTCCAGTGTTGATCGCAGCGACTCTAGTTCGTCATCCTTCAGCCTCCTGCCTGCGGATCTGAGTTGCATTACGGCTTCGAAGTAAGACCCTGCCTTTCTCGTGCAGGTGGGGCAGACCGCATTACTGGTCTGGAGTAGTACGGAGTGATTATCACTAAACTCGTGATTCTCCACTACCCCAATAACATCAACGTGGAGCCTGGATGTTCTCTCATCGATCTCCTCGACTGCGAAACTTACCTCTACCTTCTTTGAGCGATCCTCGACAAGTAGGTTCTCCCTTATTCGTAGATCGGCCAGATCATTCCCTTCCATCTCCGTCCATCGGCCCCTTATCTCGAAAAAGCCACACTTTGAGCACCTATCCTGTTGGATACGCTCTGGCATTGTTGAAAGAGAGACTCTCGCTCTGAGGCATGTCTCGCAGAGCCTGTCTGAAGTCAGAGGCGGGGGGGCGCCACAGACGATACAGAAGGCCCCACTTGACATGTCATCCCCGATTAGGCGCCTCGACGTCCCGTTAGAAGGGTTCCCAATGCTAATTAGGTCATGAATTAGCAAATTTCACTGTTCGTCATGCTGCGATGATTCAGACAATCTTGAATCTAGCTCGGTAAGCCTGGACCTGATGTGATTCACATAATAGCCGACCAGGAATGTCAGTACTGCGTAGGCTGCAAATAACTCTACTTGTCCTGTCAACTGGCCACCTCCTCATCGATTTCTCGAAGTCGCTGCTCGAGCTCGTACTCCATTCGCTGAACCAAGTCGGTCAGTATTGCTAGGCCTATGAATAGAATCAAAAATGATACAAAGCCGATAACGAGAACGCTGAAAATCTGCGGATCTAGGCCTGATTCTTCGGTATTTACGATAACCACTCCGGGATGCCTCTCTTGGTACCAGGTTGTTGCCACCGCAGTTATGGGGACTAGGGCGAAGCCGAAGAGCCCTATTGCTGCGAGTGTGTCCCTAGTGTCTTGGCCGTCGGGTTGTGACTTCTTGGACAATACAAGGAACATGGCTACTGCGGTTAGCAATGCGAAGGTGTTGAGGCGTAGATCCCCCCAGTCCCATGGCACCCCCCACTCGGCAGATCCCCAAATTGGCCCGGAGGTCACCACGCCCAATCCGAAAAGGAGGCCCAGGTCGGATCCTGTTGAGACCCATCTCCATCCCCATTCCGATCTGTTCCTGTACCATGAAATCGCGCCTACGAATAGCATTGAGAAGGCCAAGAAGGAGGACCATGCGAAAGGCACATGCCAGTAGAGTATCCGATATGCCTCTGGGGCATTCCATGAACCTGGATCTACCAAAGGTGCCCAGTATACCCCTAGAAAGAGTGTGGCCACGGCCCCAATTATACCGAGAAATGTCAGCGTAAAACCGACTTCCCTCTGCGAAGGCATGTGGCGTCCAAACGAATCAAGGCCAAGAATGCTCTTCCCTAATACTCTGGCAGAAACACTGCCACTGCCCACACCATAGCTGCCGAGAGGCTCGCGATGATACAGGAGGAAAGCGGGCTACCGATTTCCAGCTCGAGCGACATTCCCGAGGTCATGATCACTGACAGCGCATCCATGAGTTCTATGAATGGCCACACTAGGACAGCAAGAAGGAGGGATGCAGCGACCGCGCTAGACCTCCTCAAGTCTGAGACCAGAAGGTGGAGGGCGGATGCTGCGCATGAAACATCGATGATGACTAATGCAGGTAGCCAGAGCCACCTCAATACCTCATCAGAGGTTTCCTCGGGAATAGAGCCGCTCAAAACGAACCAAGAAATGTAGGTTACCGGAATAGGCAAAATGATCGATGCCGATATCACTGAATTTGCGGGTCTCGCGATCGGCCCAAGCATGGCATTCCACCAACGTCCACAGCCCTCCTCTGAGAGCCTGCGAACTAGGGCTGGTGAGACCACGGCAGTAATGAATGCTGGAGCGAGGACGAGGGCGGCGACCAAATCGTAACCGATATATGTGCTCATTGAGGCTGTCTGAGGGATGTCTATCCCCCCAAGTATTGTGTATGACAACAGTAGTGCCAAGATTGCAGGGGTAAGCCTACCGATTGTATCCACGGGATTTCTTTTTTCCATTCTGAATGCCCACCCGGCTAGGGCGAGCATCGGACTGGGTTCTATCTTGTGAGAGGGAGAGGGGAGTTTTGCGAGACCCGAGTGGCCCGCTCCCGCTTGTTCTGATATCGAGCCTGATTCGATGGAAATTATTCTGGTAGATTCAGAAATGAATTCCTGATCGTGTGTCGCCATCACTATTGCATGTCCTCGCGAGGAGAGTGCCCCTATCCAATTCGACAAAGTGGATCTCGCGACGGAATCTAGGCCCTCGGATGGTTCGTCCAGCAAAGCAACAGAGGGAGTCTCGCTAAGTGCCACTGGTGCTAGCCCCGAAAGAACGGAAAGTCTCCTAGTGAGCCCCCCTGACAATTGTGAGACTCTGTCCCCTCTTCGGTGATCTAAGCCCCAATCGGATAGCATTTCAGTGATTGTCTCGTCAGTTGGCTTGAGCCCGAAAATCTCGATAGCGGTCATGAGCCTCTCTTCGACCGTTTCTTCGCCGCATATCCCGTTTGACTGCAGGGTTAAACCCATTATCGGGGGCCTTGAACGCCTTCCCTCGGAGTCCCTTACGATCAGCCATTCTCCAGAAGGGGCCAACCACTCAACTTTACCTTGGGTAATAGGCAGGATTCCTGCGCATGCCTCGATTAGGGAAGTCTTGCCTGATCCGTTTTTACCCTCTAAGGCCAGTACATCTCCAGAGGAAATCTGCAATTCGAGACCCGAGAAGACCGCCCTATTGCCCCTGTGCACCTCTAGATCAGAAATCCTCAGCATAGGCCCCCTCCAGCTCATGCGAGCTGTAACGACCGTTTGAGTCGTTCCATCGACAGAAGCCCCTATTGGCAACGGTTGATTGGGCGGTATGGGAATATGTCGGGCTCTTTGATGGCACTTGAATCGCAAGAGATGGTTGTGGGCCTTCTTTTTCTCGTTGTGGCGATATCTCCATACGTTTCAGCCAAGAGAAATGATACCAGTTTCGCACTAGCAACAGTACTGTCACTGATGCTCGTTGCTTTCCTGCAATTCTCCAACTCATTTTTCTCTGGAGTCCCGATGCAATTTGACTGGCCGATTGGGGCATTTGGAATCAGGCCGGCGATAATGAGCGATCCTATCGAGTCCTACAGATTCGTGAGCTCGGCTTGGCTTCATGCCGATTGGATTCACGTCCTAAGCAACATACTGGTCATCGCCCTGGTCGGAATCCCGCTTGAGCAGAGAATGGGGAGCAGGCGTTGGATGGCTGTTTATGCCATAGGCTTCATGGGAGGAAACATAGCTTGGATATTGTCGCACCCGGACTCAAATATTCCAGCAATAGGGGCCAGCGGGGCTGCATTTGGCTTGCTTGGAGCATATATGGCGTGTTGGCCAGATGATGAAGTTGAGTTTCCCCTACTCTTCCTAATCAGGGCGTGGCCCATCTGGGTCATTGTCTTCGTCAGGTTGGGCCTGGAAGTATGGCAAATGTATTCCATTCAAAGCGGAACTGCTGGAGAGGGGACAGTGGCGCACATGGCACATGTTGGCGGTTTCTTCTTGGCCTACTCCTTGGCTCAGACGATAGCCAGAGGCGGCCCCCATTCCCCTGGTCGGGAAGACGGTTCTGGACCGTCCACAGGGCCACGTTCCTTCGAGATGAGCAGACTTGATTCGGACCCATGGATGGAATCCGGGAAGCCACTGGAAGGTCAGGCGGCGAAGGTGCTCTCCAGACTCAGAGAAGAGGGGGATGAGCCTGAAACCAGGAGGGCTTGGCTCGAGGAGCTTTCTGAGCATACGATTTGCCCCATATGCGATGGTGAGATTGTAGCAATGGTTTCTGGCTTGGAATGCCACATAGAATGCAATATCTCGAGCAAGCATCTGAACTGGCCATAAGACGGTTTTTTCGAACTCCAACAGGTTGAGATTATACAGGGCCGTAAATTGGCTCTCTAGGAGAGCCATGCGAGGAGACTGGTCAGGAAGGCAGTCAATACTAGCAGCTCTGATGCTCATTCTTCTTGACTTCTCAGGGGGCGCTACCGCAGTAGTTCCCTCTGAGAATATTGACGCAGGAGAGTTTGAAATCGATATCTCGGATGACTCTCCGCCGCCCCTCTTTTGTGGCGATGTTATTTGTGAGGCCAAGGATAGGACGCCATATTTGCCGCCTTACGATGTTGATTGGCCGGTGCAAGAGCCTGGGTGGTGGTTCGAATATTGGTACGATCTTGACAACAATGGGATGGACGATAGGCTTCAGTGGATAATTTCCGGAGAACGAGATTCAGTGTCGACTAGCGCGATAATGGGCGAAGATGGCAGAATGACTGTCGCTATTTTCGTTGATTATGCTTGGCACCCGGGAAATGACGACATAAACCGGCTGAAGGGCGTTCTGATGGATCACGGATGGGAGGAATACGGGTCCTACTTCAGGACTGTCGAGATTATTGACACTGTTATCGTCGAACATGTGCCAGTTAGTTCCCTGGTGGACATTCTAATGCTTGATGGTGTGGTCCTAGTGGAGCAGCAAAATGTTCTGGTCCCCTACCTGAATACTGCGGCCAGGGGTTCCAAAGTTAGAGACTCGGATGTTTATAGTGAAACCATGAGGGACTATGGCTACGACGGTTCGGGAGTTGTAATCGCTATTGCTGACACGGGCGTTGACAACGAACACTTCTCTCTCGACGATTTCTCTGACAACAACGACGACAATGAAGCTGAACCTGATGAGTTGCCGGATCCCAAGTGGGTAGCTGGTTGTGATGCCACTTCGTGGAATCAACAAGACTGCGATGACGGGGGGGACGACCCTGATGATGGCGATGGACATGGGACTCACGTTGCGGGAATAGCTCTTGGAACGGGAGACTCTGACAGAGACAACCAAGGTTATGCCCCGGGAGCGTATCTCGTTGATATCAAGGTCATGACTGATGCAGGGGCTTCCAATTCTGGGTACACTGTAGCCGGAATTAACTGGGCCGTTCAGAATGTCAATACAGACTGGGGAAATAATGACTCCAGCAGAGGTATCGACATACTTTCGATGTCTTTCGGTAGCAGTTCAAATCCGACTGGAGATGATCCGGGAGATAATGGAACTGGGGCGGATGCAAACGCCGTGAATGCTGCTTCAGATGCTGGAATAGTCTGTGTGGCTGCTATAGGTAATGATGGATACAGGAGAGTGACATCTGTAGGGGCGGCGGACTCGGCGATTACGGTCGGGGCCATAGATGACAAGGCGAGCATAGAGAGGGGTGACGACTCGATTGCTTCTTACTCAAACTCTGGGCCAAGGGAGGATGACGGTGATGACGATGAGTGGGACGAATTGAAGCCCGACGTTGTGGCCCCCGGCTCCAATGTAATGTCTGCCCAGCATGCTGCATCAAGTTCGCAGTTACCCGGCTCCCCCAAGCCACTAGCCAGCGACAATTACGTTCAGATGTCCGGAACGAGCATGTCGACTCCGGCGGTAGCCGGATTCATTGCTGGGATGCTCCAAATGGACGATAGCCTGAGCCCCCAGGAAGTGAAAGACATACTGCGAAACAATTCTGAGACCAGAGGGGAGGCTTCCGAACCCAGTGTAAGTAACAGGTGGAATGATCAATATGGATTTGGGATCGTGGATGGTGAGATGGTACTACAAGCGGTCCTAGGGGACACAGGAGGAGGAGATCCCGGAGGAAACCAGACGGAGCCACCCCCTTCGGGTGCGGGAGAGTGGATAGTAATCGAGACACCAGAGGAGGACTCTTGGTTGGTCGAGGGGGAGACTTACAGCGCAAGAGGGCACATAGACGAAGATGCCGATACAAATGGGACTATTGAGGAAGTTAAGGTGAAAATCACCTATACGCACAGACCGGATGACTCCCCCAGGCAAACAGAAGTACTGGTAGACTGGCATGCTGCCCAAGGGACCATCAATTGGTCCACTCCATTCAGCGTCCCTGAATTCAGCGAGGACGATATCAACATCGAGGACGTGATTGTTGAAGTCCAAGCCAAGAATCAATTCGAACAATGGAGTAAGATAGAGAAGAGCGAACATCAAGTTGGACTGGTCGATATTGGATTGGGGGGGCCTAGTGGGCAGACTCCGGTTTCTGGCAATACCAATGTGTACGGGACATGGGAGTCGGTAAATGGAGGAACATTGCAATGGAGGCTCGGAACTGATTCATGGGAAACCATAGACCAATTTGGAGGAAGTGGGAGCGGGTCCGGGGACTGGTCGGTCAATTGGGATACCACCGATGTGAACGATGGATTCTACCGGATCTCAGTCAGGATGATCAGTGGGGACGGAGTGCACTCAGAGGAAGTAAGGAGGACCGTTGAGGTCGATAACGACCCTCCAGCCCCCGATCTAATCTTCAGGAGCGGGATTTCAGTTGATGAATATGGCATCACCATCTCAGAAGCTTATGTCAATACTTTCCTTGAAGTGAGGTGCGAGGTCAGGAATGACGGTGATCTGGATGCCACAGAGGTGAGCATCTACCTGAAAGAGAATGGAGCCAGGAAAGACGAGATAGTTGTACCGAGCATTGGTAGCGGTGATATCGTCGAGATCGTCCTATACTGGAACCCCTCCACGGTGGGTGAGAAAACGCTCACTATTTCCCTTGACCCCTCCAACAGCATTGATGAGATCAATGAGGACGATAATGAGCAGTCCGTAACATTCCCAATCATCCAAAGGCCGCAAGGAATAGATCTGGCACTGAGGGAGGGCGCAGTTAGGACAGAGCCATCAATCCCCAGACCCTCAGAGCAATTTCTCGTCACGGCCAGAGTAGACAACCTAGGATCTAGCGATGCGATCAATGTCGAGGCGACCCTCGAGATAAGAAACTCCCTAGGCTGGGAGTCTGTTTCTTCTACTGTAATGTCCCTGGTGGTCGGACAGGGTGCCTCGCAAGTTTCATTCGCTCATCGAGTAAACGACACGGGGCCAATAGAAGTCAGAATTACATTAGCAGGTTCAACATTGGCTGACCTGGACTGGTCGAATAACCAGATAGAATCTGTAATTCTAGTTGATGAGACTAGCCTTACTGGTTCCAGATTGGCCTCATTCTCCGTTGGCGAAATTCCTGTCGAGATCGTTGACTTGGACGAAGAAGGCGGCATCGTGATTACGGAGAGAGAAGGCGGCCTTGGACTCTACAGGATGAATCTTAATCGTGCTCTGACGCCATGCACTAATGTTTTCGAGGAAATGTGGACCGGGGACATTTCTATCGTTAGTTCTGAGGACGGTTTTGCTCATGTTGCCTGGACCAGAAGGTACCTCGATTCATCTGGATACTTCAGGCAGACCGTGAGCTACACTACACTGGATTCTAGTTGCCAACTGACGCCAATACAGGACATAATGCCGCCAATCCTGCTATCCGATGGCAAGTACTGGGGTTTGGACATGGACGTGAAAGGCTCTGAAATCGTTGTGGCCGGGTACCACAGGGATATTTTCACTGCGGGCACCCAACAAGACATAACGAGTGTTTTCGTGCTGATTTCGGACGCCCCGACCAAGAGCCAAGATTGGGGGCTGAACCCAGCGGCGGTCAGTGAGCTTGACCTGGTTGCTGGTATGACTGACCCAGTTGACATTGAATTTGGAGACGAGGACGTTCACCTACTTTACCAGTCATTGAGAAATGACACTACCGGGATAGACCGGTTGGGGCTATGGTACGCACACGGGCTGCCGGATCAATCGTCATGGGGCTACAGGAAGGCCGTTGGGGATCATGCCTTCTCTCCAGAAATGGTTGTCTCAGTGGATGATGATGAGGAAGTAATCGTGGCAGTCTGGGGAGAAGGGGGAGAGGATGATTCAGAGATAGTAGCAATTATTGGCGATTCCACATTTACCCCAATAGACGACAATGAAGTGAGGGTCCCTTCCAGAGGGCTAGGGATGATTGAGTTGTTGGAAACCTCTAGGGGGACTCAGGTTTTCTTTGACTTCGTCGGCCCGGGAGGCCCACAGATGCAATACGGACTGATCAATGCCGAAGAGGGGTGGATCGGGATTTCGGATAGGATTGGGCTTGGTAGACTGAGCGTCGTTGACAGATCGCCGACAGGCGGAGAGGCCGTAATACTCCATACGTCTCAAAGCGGGTGGCAAATCAGATCCCTGGTAGATGACTCTTCGCCGAATTCTGGAGATAGTGATCTACTAGAGATGATAAGAATCTCACTTGGATTGGACGAGCAGAATTTCAACGTACTTCTTGGTGGTACGGCCCTTACAGTAATTTTCCTCAGTGTGATAGTCTTGCTTACGATGACGGCGAGGGCAGTAAGGTGGATTGGCAGTAGGAGGCGTACTTCTGCGCCCGGCTTAGTAATGCTTGAGGAGGATGTTGTGGACGTCATTCTCGAGACCGATATTTCTGTCAGTTCCAGTGAGGTGGAATTAGTCGAGGAAGAGGAGGAAGAGGAGGCCTCCCTTGGAGAGGGGGCTTCCGAGAGGAAGCGGAGAAGAGAGGGTAGAGCGAGGTCGGCCCATGCAGAATCGCTTCCCCCGCTGCCACCTCCTGCCATAACCCCCCCTCCAGCCGGCATGCCGATTCCGGAAGGGTCTCCGAAAACTGATTTTCCACCCCCGCTGCAAATGAACAGGAGCGTTCTTTGCGATTCTTGCGGTGGAAGGTTCGAAGTCTCCAGTGGGCTAAAGATGACCAAGTGCCCCGTCTGCGATGAAAGAATCGACCTGTGGTGAGTCGGAGATGAGGGTTCTTCTCGCCTCCGCGTCCGAGAGGCGTCGAGAATTGTTGTTTCGCCTTTTGGAAGACGAGGGAGTTACCTTGCATTCAAGGGGACTATCGGCAAAGGAGGCAATTGCCCCAAACTTTCTGGGAGTGGGCGAGAAGGCTGAGTTCACATGCATGGCAAAGGCCGTGAGTGCGTCTGAAGAACAGACGCTATTACACCAAGAAGAATCAGTGGATGGAGGGGCTTTCGACATAGTGATTGTTTCAGATACGTTGGTTGAGGACCCCGGGGATCACTTGTTGGCCATGGGGAAGCCATCAGATGGTACAGAAGCTGTTTCAATGCTCCTGAGGCTATCTGGTGGTCGGCATAGAGTGTGGTCCTCCTCTGCAATACTTAGCAGACCGGGTGGGCCCGTATTCAGTATTCCTTTGCATGGTGGTTGGACTGCCGAAATTTGGACTGAGAGCTCCATTGTTCAATTCGAGGACCTTTCTGAGGAGAGTATTTTCCAATTAATAGAGTCTGGATCATGGGAAGGCAAGGCCGGGGGGTATGATCTGGCCGGTGAGGCTTCCTCGCACTGCAATCTGGTTGAGGGGGAAGAGGTAACTGTCCTAGGATTGGCCTCCGAATCCATGGAATTCCTTAGGGCGGAAATAGCTAGACGAAGGTAACTCCGCCATGCAGGAGAACGAATTCCTTCTGTAACTCATCAAACCACTCTAGCATAGAGGAGTCGAACCTGACTCTGTCTACCTCAGGATCCATCAGCAAATCGTCTTGAATTCCCTTCAGCGTCCCTGGAGCGGCCCCACAGGAGACGCACGCCCCGTCTAGATCAATGATCAGTGATAGGGCCCTCTTCGAGTTCCCGGATTTCTCGAAACTCCAACCGGAAAGAACTAGGGCCCCCCCATGGCCATCCAATGCAGCTCTGACTGGACCCAATCTCGACATTAATGCGGGAACTACATCTGGACTGTCGGACTCAACGAGAGAAGACAACGAGAGTCCGAGGAGTCGTTCATTCTCAATTGGATCAACACTCTCAGAAACCCTCCTTTCAGCCTCCCTCCTCATCAATTCCTCGATCTGTGAGCCATAGGCCTCTGCGAGCCTATCGCTGGCCTCCGAATCACCCTTACTGCCATCTTTCACAGGCACAGCAGGAGGTGGTCTTTCTTTAGTATGTCCTTGGAACACTGTGCGTGGGCGAAAGCCAGTATTGAAAAGGGTGTAACTCTGGCATTGGAGTGAGGGAAACGTATGAGCGACGAGAAACCCATTCTGACAATTTCAAATCTTCATGTTGGGATTGAGGGAACGCCCATATTGAAGGGAATCGACATACGTATTCCATCCGGAGAAATCCACGCCATAATGGGGCGGAATGGAAGCGGTAAAACTACAGCTGCAAATGTAATCATGGGGCACCCCTCGTACGACATCGAGGAAGGAGACGTACTGCTCAGCGGGGAAAGCATCCTTGACATGGAGCCATGGGAGAGATCGAGGTCGGGAGTTTTCCTATCTTTCCAATACCCTCAATCGGTTCCCGGACTCCAAGTCGGGAATTTCCTGAGGAAGTCGGTTAGTAGTGTCAGAGGGGACGAAGCAGCGAAGGGATCAGCTTTCAGGGAGGACCTGAAAAATGCGATGAGTAAACTAAACATTCCTTCCTCATTCCTTTCCAGATATGTCAACGATGGCTTCAGCGGGGGCGAGAAAAAGCGATTCGAGATCCTACAGATGATGCTCCTAAAGCCCCGTCTCGCAGTACTGGATGAGACGGACAGCGGGCTCGACATAGATGGCATAAGGACCGTAGCAGAGGGAATTAACGAGGTAGTAAGGGGAACAGAAAATGGGGCTCTTATAATCACCCATTACTCAAGAATATTGGAACACGTTAAGCCAGATAGGATTCATGTGATGATTGGTGGCAAAATAGTTGCCAGTGGCGGTCCGGGACTAGCAAGCCTCTTGGAGGAAAACGGATACGACTGGCTTGAAGAGCGAGTGGCCGAGGGAGAGGTGTTCGAATGAGTGAACCAAGTGAAGCGAGGGAGGCAGTAGGTGACTACAAGGCCGGCTGGCATGATCCTGAAAATTCCACAATAAGATTTGATTTTGGCCTCTCGGAGAAAGTCGTCAGAGACATCTCAGAGCTAAAGAGTGAGCCAGAGTGGATGACTGAGATGAGGCTGAAGGCTTACCGTCACTTCACAGAGAGGCCGATGCCCGATTGGGGGAACACGGAGGTTCTAGAGGGCATTGATTTCGATAATGTATGCTACTTCCTCAGATCTTCAGATGAGACTGGAGAGACATGGGAAGACGTCCCAGAGGACATCAGGAATACATTCGAGCGGCTAGGCATACCCGAGGCGGAACAGAAGTGGCTCTCCGGAGTCACTGCTCAATATGAGTCTGAAACAGTTTACCACAGCATCAGGGAGGACCTGGAAAAACAAGGAGTGGTTTTCCTAGATATGGATTCGGGCCTCAAGGAGTATGAAGAAATCGTAAGACGCTACTTTGGCACAGTCGTGCCATTCAGCGACAACAAGTTTTCTGCATTGAATACTGCGGTATGGTCTGGAGGATCTTTCATCTACGTACCAAAGGGCGTCAGTGTCGAGATGCCGGTGCAGGCATATTTCAGAATCAATGCCAAGAATATGGGGCAGTTCGAGAGGACGCTGATTATTGCCGATGAGGGTAGCAGCATTCACTACGTTGAAGGATGTACGGCTCCAACCTACTCTACCGACTCCCTTCACTCAGCAGTAGTCGAGTTGATCGCCCTTCCCGGAGCACACATCAGATACACCACGGTCCAGAACTGGAGCAACAACGTGTACAATCTCGTCACAAAGAGAGGAGTGGCGCATGAGGACTCCAAGATCGAATGGGTAGATGGGAATATTGGTAGCAAGCTAACCATGAAGTATCCAGCGGTGATTCTGAAGGGAGAGGGTTCGCATGCTGAAGTTATCTCTGTGGCATACGCCGGTGCTGGACAGCATCAAGATGCGGGTGCCAAGGTCCATCATTTGGCATCCAACACGACTAGTAATATCCTCTCGAAGAGCATAAGCAAAGATGGTGGTAGGGGCTCATACAGAGGAATGGCGAAAATCATGCCAAAGGCTGAGAACTGCAGAATGAACATCGTATGTGATGCCCTAATTTTGGATGAGGGGAGTAGGTCCGACACATACCCAACCATGGAAGTCGGCAATGCAAGTGCTCATTGCGAGCATGAAGCCAGCGTTTCCAAAGTGGGAGATGAGCAACTCTTCTACCTGATGAGCAGGGGCCATACGGAAGCAGAAGCTTTGGGCATGATAGTGAATGGCTTCTTCGAACCCTTCACCAAGGAATTGCCCATGGAGTACGCAGTTGAGTTGAACAAACTGATGGCCCTAGAAATGGAAGGAAGCATAGGCTGAGTGAATCCATGGATTCTAGTTCGGAGTATTTGTCACTTGAAGAGCCGAGGAGGGCCGTCCACCTTTGGAGGTACACGCCTTGGAAGAAGGTCCATCCCACGGGGGACATATCTGACATCCCTGATGAAGTTGGAAGTCCTCGACTAAGTCTGAAGTGCATAGACGGCGACGTCCCAGAAGGGGTGAGGCTGATTCACGGAGCTGGTCCCCTAGAAGGCCTTCCAGAGTCGGACGCCACTACATCTAGCTTCATACGTGCCATTACAGAAGAGTCTTCTTGGACGGTAGAGGTGGACCGAGGATTCAGCCCTGGGAAGACCGTGATATTGGAAATAGAAGTCGAATCCCCGATTTCAGCAGCTCATGTCTGCTTGAAAATCGGGAGGCATGCAAATTTGGAATTAGTCACACATGTCAAGGGGGAGTGTGAATGGTTGGGCCTACTAAGGACTGGTTCGACAGGCGAGGGGTCAAACACTAGCGATGTTGTTGTGAATGTACTGAATGGGGGGACGCTGCTTAGGGTCGATGCTATCCACATTGAGAGAGATTCCCAAGTCAAGGCTGGCACAATTTCCTCCGGATCTGAAACTACTAAGTCGGATCTAAGATACAGGATGGGTGAGCCAGGGGGTAACCTGAATGTCCTGGGCTCCATACTTTCTTCCGAAGATATGTCTCTAGATCACCACATAGAGATACACCATGATGCTCCTGAAACATTTAGCCGGCTCGATTGGCACTCGGCTTGCGGGGGCAAGAGTAAGACCGTTGGCACAGGGATGCTGCGAGTTGCCAAGGGGTCTAGAGGGGCGGATGCTGCTCAATTGTTCCAAAATCTACTCATCTCGGAAACAGCGCAAGCGGATTCGATCCCGGAACTAGAAGTTTCTGAGAACGAGGTAGTTGGTTGTGGCCACGGCACTGCTAGCGGGCCAGTAGATGAAGATCAGCTATTCTACCTAGGGACCAGGGGGCTTTCGACGGAGCAGGCCAAAAGTATGCTAATCGCTGCATTCCTGAACTCGACCCTGTCTGAAATGGGCAGTCCGGAGATGCACGATTGGCTGGTAGAGATGCTTACCGATGACCTAGATGCCCTTGGCGTCTAGGCGGATCTATCCCTGTATGTAGAAACCAAGGAAGTAACTAAGATTCCGGAGGCGGCTCCGAAAACCATCCCCTGTGATTCTAGTCCATTACCAGCCAAGTCTCTGAATGCCAAGGTCATAACGGTAGTCATGGGGATAACAAAAATTGCAAATCTTGTGGCCCAAATCTTGGGAGTCGGTGCGACCCCCATAGGCCTCAGAGTCACAGAACTAGATTTCTGTATGACCTGCCAATTAACCCTCTCAGCATCGATCCTTAGCCTCTGTAACACAGCGGGCCTCACCCCAGGATCAGAGCCGTCTCCGCCATCCCGATCAGACTTGCCAGTGTAAATTTTGACCCTCTTCAGATCTTGCCTCCTTTCGACCATTCTCTCAACTACTGCGGCTGCGGAAGGAGCGTCTAACCCCTTTAGGTCCACAACGAGAACGCCCCTGTCCCTTCGAACTTTATCGCTGACGATCCATCCGCCCATTTCTGAGGGAGCCCTTCCCTCAATTGGTGAAAGAATTGCTCTGAGTCTATGCAATTCCTCGAGCCTCTCTGCATCCCTATCTTTGGCCGAGTTTGCCATCTCGTTGACCCTGTAGAATCCAAAAATCGCAATCAGAGTGGCGGCCATTGCCCCAATTACAAGGCCCGCCCTCAAGGAAGGGATGATATCCGGATCATCCAGTCCACTAGCGAAAATTGCGATGAAGGTAATCATTGTTGTAACCATTAGTCCGGCGACTATTGAGATGGCCAGAACATCACGAAATCTGACCTCTGCCATGTTGTGTCCAAAGGGCCTTCACTCAAGAGGACGTGGGTCATAGGGCAAGATTGATTTCCGAAATGTTATCCCTGGGCCTGTGAGCCTAGAGAGGAATGGCAGAGGGGATCGCCTCAGGGAAATCAAAGTCTCCAAGATTCTTGCTGGAATTGGTGGCGGTTACCTATTGCTATGCTTTCTAGTCCCCATGGCCATGCCCGAGGGATCCGTGCCTCAACTTTCAGGAAGAGCAAATGCAATCGACTATGCTACATTCGATAGTTGGGGCAACACAAATGGTGGTGAGCATGCCGATATGGGTCATGATCAATCCGAACATGGGGGTTTCTTTGCATGGTCGGAGCTGAATCCGATATTCGCATTTACCTACGCGTTCGGGGATCTGAATTGTCATCAGAAACATGAAAGATCGTGGGAAATAAATGGGAATCAAATGCCAGTATGTGCGAGGGACATAGGGATATTCTTGGGATTTGCGTTGGGTGCCGCTTTATTTGGCTGGAGGGGGCTTAATCGCTGGACTATCAGAGATACTTTCCTCTCAGTTTTTCCCGATGATTTTTTGCAAACCACCTACGCTAATGACAACAGGACGAGGGACATGGCCATATTACTCACTTTAGGGATCGTTCCAATGGCAATAGATGGATTCACTCAACTTCTGACTGATTACGAGTCTGTGAATCCACTGAGGCTAGTCACGGGCATGGCAGCAGGCATGGTTATTGGGTGGTTTGTTTGTGCATCACTCTGTGCAAGGGCGAGTGGGTTTGACGGGGCTTCTTCGGTTATTCTCCCTGGTGAAGCCAGGCTAGTTCAGAAGTAGCATCTAAGTTGCTGTCCACCATTTTACCAAGTCCTCAGGATTCTCTGGAGTTTCGCCTGAGTCATTTCCACTTCCCAATATCTTGAGTCTCTCGATTACTGAGTCGACGGAGGCAGGGTGGTGTCCAGATTTGACTATCTGGCCCATTGAGAATCTTAAGTGAGTTCCGGGATTGTCCCTAATCCACTTAACAATCGCATCCTTGAGTGGCCAGATTGCTATTGAGAGTAGCCCCATTGCCCTGAATTCGTCCCTTAGCTGAGACCTAGGGGCCTCTCTGCCGATCAATGAGCGATGTTGGTGTATCCACCCCAATCTCTCATGCAGATACTTGACTATGGTTTGCGTATGTCTTTCGGATACTGTTCTAACTGGGCCGAGAGAATTGCGCAGCTCCCGGATATCGGCAGAGCCCATCAGGGATAACGTGCCAAGCACAGATGAGATAGAATGAGAAAGGACGTGATGGGGGACATCCACCCTATCACCTTCCCCTACGGAGTCCATGATTGATGCATGTTCTTTCTGAGATTCATTGATTACCCTCCAGGGGGGCTTTCCGGCGAGCCATTGTTCCTTCGAACTCGTCGGCTCAAGGCCCAGCCCCTCCAAAGTGGTCTGTCCATCGGAGTTTCTGATTAGCCTCCTCAACAGATTCCTATCGACTATTTCGATATCGACATTTACGGGACTTGGGCGAGAGTGCAAGAACCCCCTGATTACCCCTTTTAGCTGCCCCATGAATTCGTCCTCGGTCCCCTCATTTAGGATTGGGCCAATTATTGCACCCATGTCAAATGGGACTGGCATTTCCTTTTCCCCTGATAGCAAATCCCTGTAGCCGTCCCTAATTTTCCTCTGTAGCTCCGTGGTCTCGAAGTATTCTTCTTTGTTCGAATGTGCCCTAAGGGTGCCACTCTTGATTCGATTCAGTGCCACTTCTGGGTCGCAGTCCACCCATATGCAAAGATCCGGGACCAATGCGGCTGAGTTCATATGAGCAACACGTTCGACGCCGGCGCCGCCGACAATGCCCTGGTAGACGAGCGATGAGTGGATATTTCTCTCGCTTACTATGGCCATTCCTTGTTCAAGCCGCGGGAGAATCCATCCATGGGAGTGGTCGACCCTGTCGGCAGCAAACAATCCTGCCTCTTCCTCGGGAGTGATTTTCCTTGTTCTGACGGCGTCGATTGCGAGTCTGCCCAGTGGATGTTCCCTCCTTGGCTCACCCGTAACCTCAACCGAAACAAAGGGAAATTCTCTTCGCATGACATCGGCGACTACTCGGGTAGCTAGGCCTTTCCCACTGCCATCTCCCCCCTCCACAGTAATCAGATACATTCCCTCACTCTTCCTTGGAATATACGTCGTAGAATTGATTCCTGGAGAGGCTTGTGAGGCCCATTCCGGCTAGTATCAAGAGTGGGCCGATGAACATCATCCCCCTGCTCCAGAGTCCAACGAAGGATAGCCACCAAGTTCTCCTGTAGCTCAACCCCTTTCTCGCCTCTGCTGCACCTGCCAAACCAGCTACTCCAGAAAATAAAGTCAGTAGAGCAACTGCTGTTCCGATGAAAACCGATTCACCCAGATGGCTGTCTCCTCTGATATCGGAATTTTTGGTCCCTTCGCCTTGGACAAGGGTGATTGAAATTTGCGAATAGTCGCCGGGGATAATCAATATCCTCACAGTTACATTGCCAGGGTGGGCTACTTCAAGAGTAGATGATCTGCGTGGCAAATCGGAGATTGAGAACCTTCCCCCAGAATCGGTAATATCACTTCCAATTTCGATTCCTAGGTCGTCAAATACCTTCACGGTGACCCCTTCTACGTGATCCCCTCCCGTGGTGTTATCTACCAACTCAGTAATGACTAGTCCGTTTACGTCTGCTTTTCCCCCGGAGTCATCGAGCTCGCCGGAAAGGATATCGCTAACGTTTCCCGAAATTAGCATGATTCCAACTATTACCCCCAAGAGGCTCCCCAGTGCGATTAGGAAGGCGCCCATGTTCCGCGTGGCTGAATCCGTCGAAAGATCTGAGAGCCATAATTCTAGGCCAGTCCTATGATCGATTTCGTCCTCAAACTCGTCGCTCAACCATCTTCACCTCCGCTTCGCTGCATATCCGACATGGCACTAGGCTGTTCATCATGCCGATTCCCAGACCCCTTGCCATCGAAATGACCCTTAGCACTGCTCTTGTTCAATACTGCAATACCAGCAAGCAACAGGGTCAGCAATAATATCGATTTTAGCCACGTTGTTTCGGACTCTGCTTCGATCGGGCAGTCGGAGTTGCATTCCTTGTCGCCTTCTTCATCGGAAATGAGCAGGTCCACCAAATACATGGAAGTCCAATTCTTGCCAGTAATCCAATATTCAGAAGAACCATTGTGGGCAATCCCATTCAAGACTTCATTATTTGTAACTCCATTCTGGGAGGAAAGAAACGATGCATCAAACTCCGCTACAATATTGCCGCTTGATGGCTCTATCATCAGGATTCTGTCCTCCTGCCAAATATTCGCAAGAATCCTATTTCCTGAATCGGTACTTACGCATTCCAACTCGTTGATCATCTGCACGCCGTTCCCACTTGAGTCAGTCACCTCTACTGATCGGATAATCTCGAAGTTTGCAGGATTCCTGAAGGAGAGGGACGAGGTGCCATTAGACATCACTAGGGATGAGCCGTCAAAACAGAGCCCCCAGCCTTCGCCTTCATAGTTCATGATCGATGTCAAATTAAAGGTCTCTTTATCGAAAACAAGGGCTGTCTCATTTAGCCAGGTGAGCATGAAAATACTGTCACCTACCACCGCTATGCCTTCTCCGAAAAGTGACGGCTCAAGATTTGTTTGCCTCATAACCTCGCCTGTAGTTGTATTGACTTCCCTCAAAGTCGACTCCCCGAACAATCCTGTACTTTCGAACATCCTACCATTGTCCATAACAAGACCCTGTGTGAAAGCCTCTGAGTCATGTGGGATGGACCTAATCAACACCACTTCACCGTCAATATTCTGCCCATCTGATGCGGCTCCTGCGGGCGCGCAGAAGAGAGAGATTACGAGGATAAGTACGAGTGGGCGGGAATGAATGCGAGAGCGCCCCGCGTGACTCATGTACGAACGATGCTCCATCGATGTTAAAATACGTCTTAGGATGGAAACACACTGGGTACAACACGGAGTGTTGAGTGATATGGGCCGGAAACACAGTAACTCGTTCTCTTCGGCGGTCATGATTGTTTCAATTATGCTCCTAGCCGGACTCTCCCCAGCCGTGGCTGCGGCTCCTGCAGATGAGGTTCCATTGAGCATCGAAATCACTGGTGATCTTTCGGACTTCGTCCCCCCTATTGAGGGAAAGCAATACATGTTTACAGGAGAGGAGGAGGCTGTATTCTCGGCCACGGGATTCCTCAAGAGGCAGTGGGTCGAGGACGGATATCCCGGAGTAGTCCTTCCATTCTCCCAGGCATATCAAAACTCGAGACACTCTGTAAGAAGTTGTGAGGCCGCATGGAGCCAGGGGGATACTGATACAATATCTACTGCCAGCGGAACGATTTCGGCTACTGTGCAAAAGGTTTCGACGAACTCTGTGGTTTTCGTACAGGATGGGGAGGTTGTATCATCCACTACCTTGAATGATATCACTTCCACTTGGGAGTCGACCATTTTCCCCACGGACACGAACTATTTCGGATCGGCTCCCGACGTAGACAATAACTGCCAGATTGAGATCGTGATTCTGGCCATAGATGGTGCTGCATCAGTAGGGGGCTATTTCATTCCCGGTCTGGCATCAACCAGAGAGGCCGTTTTCATTGACGTGGATGATCTGAGCTGGAGAAATACGATTCTAGCCCACGAATTCCAGCATTTACTACACAACGCAAGGGACCCTTACGAATTCATCTGGATAGACGAGGGGGCCGCGGACATGGCTGCTTACCTTTGCTTTGGCGTGACCAGCACACTCACGGGTCATGCAAATGAGTGGTCCCAGAATTCCAATATGAGTGTGAGGTGGTGGAATCAGAGAATAGCTGATTATGGGGCTGGATTCATGTTCATGATGTACTTGGCCGACAAACTAGGCGGAGGGGCGGCAATAAGGAATCTAGTTGCCGATACTGCGACCGGGGGCACCGGAATAGAGAATCTAGCCAATAATCCCGAGCCGGGCTCCACATCTATTGGCACGACGATGAGCGATATCTTCGCTAACTTTTCGATGGCGGTTTCCATAGATAGCGCTCAAGGAGCGTTTGGATTCTCCAATCTAGACTTGACTGCTGGTTGCATTGCTGCATCAATCTGCAGAGTCCAGATGAGTGGCTTCAATGACCAATGGGTGAACTCATGGTCAAGCCCGAGTCAGGCCGTTGAAGGATGGGGAATAAGGGCGTACAAATTCAATCAAGGATCTGGAGCCCCGCTAAACTTGATGGTTCAGCCCACTCAATTCGGATTTGAGGGAGCGGTTCTTTCTCGTGATTCTGCGACCGGGAGTTGGTCCATGAGCAGGTTAAGAGTCGACCCTGCATCTGGGGCCGCTACGGGACTTGTTCACGGATTCGGAAACACCACGGATGAGGTTTGGCTCACCACTTGGTTCGAGTCCGCGGTCGACGACTGCGACTACAACTACATTACTTGCGGGATCACTACTGGGAGCTACCCCTCGGCATCCGTAATTGTGCAAGCCGAGCTAATCACCGACCCTGCTGAAGTTTCGATAAATACAATCCACTCTTTTGACAGGGACGGGAATGGGGCTGATGACAGCATCGAGCTGAATTTGGATATAGTTTCAAATGCATTCTTCGAGGTATTGGAGGTCTCGGTGGACGCATTTGTGAACAATACCCTAGTGGACACCCTGGTATTCTCCGTGACCGCGGGAAATAGCATACCTACTGAGAAGTCTGTCTGGTTCACACCCCCCTACACAGGAGACTGGACATTTGGTGTCAGCATAAGGGACGTTACGGACGCTATGGTCGACCAGGCATTTGCCCTCCCAGTCGAGCTCGCCAACATGGAGCCAGTAGCCTCTGGTTCAATCTCAACAAACGTAACTCAGACTTGGTTGCCCGTGAATATGTTTGGTTCGGGTTACGACGAGTGGGGGTTCGGCCAGCTCAATGGAACGTTCTCGCACAATGAGACCCCAATTGCTTACTTCTGGGACCTGGGAGATAACATCTCTTCGGGTTTGAAAAATCCAGTACACCCCTATGTCAACCCGGGAGAGTATACCATTGTGTTGACTGTGATGGACCAAGGCGGATATTTCTCCGAAAGTCAGTCTTGGGAGGTAGTCGTTCAGGACACTTCCGATCCAATACCAGAGATTTCGGTAGAGGGTGTCGTCGTCACTGACGAATTGGTCCTTCTGACGAATCAGCAGGTCGAGTTTTCTGCGAGAGGAACTACTGACAACCTCCCAATCGAAGAATTGGAGTTTAGCTGGGACTGGGGGGACGGTGATGGCGTATCTGGGGTTGGCTTGGCAGAGTCTAGTCACTCATGGGTAGACGGCAGTGCGGATGGGATCGTCTACACTTTGACGCTGACGGTTAGCGACGGCCTGCACGAGGTTGAGCATACGGTTTTCATCAGGATTCTGAACAGACTTCCAAAACTTGTATTCGAAGAATCATTGGAGACTTTCACCCTGACCCCCATAGAAATGCCCGAGGTTTTCATAGATAGCGACGGAATGATCGTCGAGTACGACTGGCAGTTCGAAGGCGGGGTAAATCTGGAGGGAGGGGGGATGACCCTCACTTCTGATTTCTCTTCAACTGAGTCTGGCCTCAGTAATCCGATGGTAGGATGGAGAGAGCCCGGACTGAAGACAGTGACATTGGAAGTCACGGATGACGATGGGAATTCTTCCTTTGCCACGATAGTGGTCAATGTGCTCAATCAAAGGCCAGTTGCCGTCTTTTCGAGGCCCTCGGATGGAACTGTGGACACTACCTACACATTCTCCAGCCTTTCATTTGATCCAGATGGAGATACCTCATTATTATCGACGTCTTGGAACATCTCAGACTTGGACGGAGAGATAACGAACGTCAGTTCAGTCAGTCACACCTTCCTTAGGCCGGGGCTGTACACAGTAAGTCTCACAGTTGTCGACGAGAGGGGTTTGTCATCGGCAACCAAATCCTACTCAATCCGAATACAGAACCCGGTGCCTGTTCCTGACCTGTCATACTCGTGTCCGAGCGTGAATGGGACCCTGATCGACAGGCAGCCGACCGATTCCGAGGCCGTAATCTGGCAAATCCCCCAAACCAGCGACGGAGGGGCTTTCGTTGCACCAAGTACACCGATTAGATTCGACGGGTCTTCCAGTTACGACTCAGATCCTCTTTTCGTAGGAAGGACATCGACAGACCAAGATGATCCCGAGTGGAATGGAATAACTCACTGGATATGGGACTTTGGAGATGCCACTCCCGCAGTAGAGGGGCCGATAGTCTGGCACAGCTACGAAATTCCGGGGACATACATGGTAACACTGACCGTTGTCGATGGATTCGAAGGAGGGGAGACGAACTCAACATCAATTCTGGTCCACGTATCGAGAGCCCCCGTGATAGGGGAAATGGAGCCTATTGGCTCAGACTATGTCAATGTCGGAGATGCCGTTGTTCTGAATTATTCTGTTTCAGATGCAGACTTGGACGATGGGATTTCTGCATGGATGGATACCGACTCAGCAGTTGACAGTGACGAGGATGGCGACCCTACTAACGACATGGACAGGGCCCTTACTGGTGACTTACTTGTCAGGTGGGACCTGAATGTGGCCCTGGACTTCGACGGAGATGGCGATCCTAGGAATGACTGGGGATGGAATTCTCAGTCATGGGACAGTATGGGAGAGGTACGGATACTGATGCAAGTTTGCGATGGCGTTGATGTGTGCTCGGAGAGGGAATTCGTAGTAATCGTGCTCGCAGAAGAAGAGGAATTCAAGCCGAGGTCGCTGTCTGATCTTACCTGGTCGGATTTGGTACCCAATAGGGAGAGTGCGGGACTTCTCGCATTAGTCGCCATGGTCCTGATTCTTGGATGGGTCATAATGAGGCAGAAGGACGAAGAAGAGATGGATGCAGAAGAGATGCTCGAGACATACGAAGTCGATGAGGTCGAGAGCGATGGGGGGTTGCCTGGCATGGATCAACACAAACCGCCGCCGCAACCCAAATATCTGACTGTGGATGAGCGTCGGGACAGGGAATCGGGATATGTACGGCCAATCAGAACTAGGAGGAGATAGATTGCATGGGAAATTCCCCAAATCCATCGTCCAAATTGTCAATTTCTGCGTTATTTCGCCGCCCATCCTTCTGATGGTCGCCATACTAACGTCCACCTCCGTTGCCGCTGCCAACTCATGCGAGGTCTCAGCAATGAACGAGCCTAACGTTGAGGACTACATCGAAGAGCATAGCGTGGAAAGCTTCTGGCAGTTCGACCAAGGAAACAATCTGCGTTCCCTTGACATGGACGTATTCTGGGAAACTACGATTGAGAATGATAGCGCTTCGGCCCTTAAGATGGAGCTTGTCCCCGGGTACAGGTACACATTCTGCATCAAGATGACTCCGAACATGGATGACGTTCCGCTTGAGCCGATAGGGGATGTTTACCTAATGCACGGAGGTGACTGGGACAGATATACGCTCGAATACGAAATGAGGGGGGATCCAGAATTCTTCGATGTTGAATTCCTGCCTGTTGAATGGCGGGACACGGTTGATTGGCTCCCATTCCGGGACGTTCATGCCTATGAGCGTGTTTCTGAGGAAGAATTCTCTGTAGCCATCGACTCCGATGGGTCAGTTTGGAACACAATGTCCGATGCATTCGGAGGCGGTGACCAAGAGTACTTCTTGGTGATAGATGGGTGGAACAACAGGAGGCACACGAATAGCGATGCTGCTGGTGGATCGATAGACGTAGAAGTTCTGATTGATGTCGAGAAAAGGGTGAACATACCAAAATTCACGGCTACCCTCCTGGTTGGATCTTTGCCACTGGCATGTCTCATCGTACCTTTCGTCCTTCATTCAAAATATATGCAAGTAGGCAAGGTGGAAGAAGCTGAGGAAGGTACTGAGATGCCGTACCTCGACAGTGAGGCCACGAGTGATTGAGCTAATCCGTATAGCCGAGAAGCTTCCATGCAGTGGACAAGTCGGATTTGTTTATTTTCCCCTTGTATGCCAGATGCCAACCAACTTGCATAGTGGAGTATACCATGTGCTGATGCAAAAGTGGAGCGTGTATCCTGGGCCAGTCGCCTCCGGACCCCATTCCCATAATCGAATTTCTAATTCCCGATTCCTTTAGCTCCCAAGCGGCTTCAAACAGCCTCAGTGAACCTTCAGTTCCACCTGTTGCATGACAAATCTTCACCATCTCCCCTAGCTTCGACATCTCCTCCACTTCAGAAACAATCTCTGCAGCAGGGGGTGGCCTCTCGGAGGAATGTTGGGAGCAGATCACCTTTGTCTTGCCTGATGCTAAATCAGCCAGTTTCTTCCGGGCCTTCTCCTCGATCTCGAATTCCAAATCGACCCAGCTTGGGCCGCTCTTTATGCCCTCTCTCAATACATCCAGCCTCTCTTCCTCAGTTCCCGGGAAGTAGCCACCCTGTGACTCAGATCTGCATGTGATAATCACTGGGAGCTCCAAGCCCTGCTTGAAGGAATCTAGAACGTCCGACAGATCTACCGAATCCAGAGGCTGTGGGACATATTCTGGCTCTCGTCTTTCATTTCTACGGGGTTTGGAGTCCTCGGACGATTCCTCGGTAGGCTCCGGGAACGTCTCTTTTACCCACAGCCTATCCAACCGGACTTCCACTAAGTCCGCACCGGAAGCCGTGGCCATTGCCGCATCTTTGAGCATCCCATCCACTGTGCATCCGCTCAGAACAACACACACAAGCGGCAGTTCCATCCAACCGCTCGACCCTAGGATTCTGTTTAACCATGTCGAGTGGTTCGATTCTCGGAATATTGCTGAATCTTCCTTCAATAGCGGAAAATGGCGTTTTTTCGCTAATCCATTAGTAGGGTTGAA
>MDSW01046311.1_pt1 | contig 33839 bp, 38 predicted proteins | sample 811171 | NCBI WGS metagenome assembly MDSW01 (sample SAMN05326641, study PRJNA326480) | marine metagenome | isolation source: seawater | place: Atlantic Ocean: North West | collected 2012 | reverse complement strand
TCATTAAATTGAATAAATTTTCAAAATTTAAAATTTTTTTATTATCAAGTGACGTATGGTACTCTGGATAATTATAATAAGGTTTTGAGAGAACCACGCCAACAGGTAAATTGTAACCAATTGAGCAGTATTGTCTTTCATCACTTCCTGTTGGTTCAAAATCCAGTATTTTTGTTTTCATATTTTTTAATTTTTTGAAAATTTTTATAGCTGCTATGTCTCCTAAATTTTTAGAATTTTTTGATTTTTTATATGTAATATATTTTTTATATCCTACAGAATTACAAACAAATCCCGCAAGCAAATCTTTTTTCAGTTTCGCACCTTTCATATGAAGATAAGCAATAGAACCGATTGTTTCAGGTGCAAAAATAAACCTGTATGAATAATATCTTTTTTTTACTTTAGAAATCTCATTGGCTAATAATGCTGTTATTATTGGACCAGAAAGTTCATTTATAGCTAGAGATGGATGACATGTGTAGGTATGTATTAAAATTTCTTTTTTAATAATACCTGGCAAGTAAAATTCTGACCATGTCATTGAACCTTTTTTTAAAGTCGTATCTATTTTTACATAATATTTGTCATCTATTAGCTTTTTGTACTGATTAAAAGATAAACAAAATCCCCAATCTTTTTTATAATATGATGTTCTATAAGGAATGGCATTTGGAGCATCCTTTAAATAAAATAATTTTTTTTTTAATTTTTTTTTACTTATATAGCCAGAGAATGATTTTGAATAACCAACTAAATGTAGATTATTATTCATAAAATCAATTATTTTTTCCCCTCTAGTATTCATAATATATGCATTCTTTACATTCCATTCTTGTGGAATTATCCAATCGTTTACTTTTTTTCCTGATTTTATTTCATGTGTTTTTAATGGAATTATTTCTGATAATATCTTATGTGTTTTTCTTGAACCACGACCTGTTAAACTTCTATTCAATGGCCATAGTTTATCAAAATATTGATTAAATTTTAAAATAAAATTTTTTTTTGATATCATTTATGACTTATAACTTTTATCTTTTTTAGTTACATATTTTAAAATTGTACTTTGTTTTTCAAAATTCCAAAATTCAAACAATTTAATTTTACGAGAAATATTTTCAAAAATATCGTGATTATCTAAAAAAAATATATAAATACTTGCAAATATTTTATACTTATAATCTTTTGAAATTTTTAGTTTTCTCATTAAACCAAGTTTTAAAAGTTTAAAGTATTCATTTTTGGTCTTTGCTGTAAAGGCATAATTAAATGACATGTATGGATTACGACCACAATTGATGACAATTTTTTTACTTAAAGCCATTCCATATGTTACTGATCCCGATGGAGTAATTCCAAATAATATATCTTGCTTAAAAAGGTTAAGATTATTTGTTTCATTACTAAGCCATTTTATTTTATTTTTATATTTATTCTTAAGTTGCATTTCATAAGCAATGCTTGCATATAATGACATGGGATGAGGCTTAACTCCTATTTTAATATTTTTTTTTAATAGAAAATCTAATGTTTCTTCAATCCATTCTGCACAATCATTAAATGCTAACCATCCTTTACCATGTGGTGCATCCGTAAAATCTGGTAAAAAAATTAATACATCTAATTTTAATTTTTTAAACTTGTTGTTTGTTGCATAATCTAATTTTCTAGATAGCAGCTTACTATCGCTTTTATAAATAAATTTTTTCGCTTCATTAATTTTTTTATCTTTATCTTTTAAATTTTTAAAAATTTGGAAATAATTTTCATAGTTCATTCCATTTGAATGTTTATTATACTGAAGAATATAACTATTAGTTCTACTTCCCCCTATGACTTTAATTTTTTTTTTAGCAAAAAAATTTATTGGTATTCCATTTTGAATATAACAATTATCCGAAGTCAAATAATATGTAATATTAGATTTATATTTTCTATATAATTTATTTAAATTATCAAAAGAAAATACTACATATGAAAAAATATATTTTATTTTTGATTTATCTGATTGATCAAACTTAGCTTTATTATAATATCTTAAATAAGTATCATATATATGGCATCCAATTTTTGTATTTTCATATTTAATTTCATTAATTTTTTTACTAGTTAAATTTTTTAAATTTTTTTGTACAAAACTATTATTTGAAGGGAATAAATTAGAAATTAAATTATTATTTAGATTGTAATGTAAGTTAATACCTATTTTTTTATACAATTTTTTCCATTTTCTTTTAAGTAGATAATCATCCAAATAATCATAACAAAATTTTAGGAAAGCAAATTTTCCACTTTTATAAAAAACTATATTTGTCCATAGTCCTATAAATTCACATTTTGAAAATCTTTCATTTTTTATAATCTGCGAAAAATGAGCCAAGTGATAATGGCTGGCTTGCATCTGTATTATAACTATATTTTTTTTTTCTATATTTTTTTTAGTTTTAAAATTTTTTAAAAAAAAAATTTCATGTTTGTCAAAAAAAAAAATATTTTTAAGTTTACGTATTTTTCCAATAAGATAATCTAATGGTGAAGTATAGTTAGTAAAACCTTTTCTCAGCTTTTTAGGCATGGATTATCTTTTGATCATAAAATAATTTGTATGCTCCAACTGTGTCAATAATAATTTTAGATGATTCAAATATTTTTTTATAATTTAAATAATCATGATTAGTTGTAATAACAACTAAGTCGTTTTTTGTTATATTATTTTTATTTAATTTTATAGATTTTTTTACTTTATTTAACAATTTAACGCTTTTTACGAATTCATCATGATAATTTACATCAAATTTTTTATTTTTTAATAACTTTTCAAAGATTTTAATCGAAGCTGAATTTCTTATATCGGCAACATTTTTTTTATAAGAAATGCCTATAAGTAATATTTTCGTTTTTTTTCTTTTATTTTTATAAATTTCATTAAGTATTTTTTTTAATGTCCATTTACATATAGTATCATTTATACTATTTGCTGCTTCAATAAATTTTGATTTCGTTTTATATTTCTTAGCTTTCCAATTTATAAAATTTGGATCTACTGGTATGCAATGTCCACCTATGCCTGGACTTGTGAAAAATGATTTAAAACCAAAGGGTTTTGTTTTTGATGCTTCCTGTACTTTGTTAAAATCAATCCCCATTTTTTGTGAAATCATCTTTAATTCATTTACCAAACCAATATTAACATACCGAAAAGTATTTTCATATAATTTGGAAAACTCCGCTATCTCAATAGTATCGCACTCAACACAAGTTCGAAAAATAATGTTATAAAGTGATTTAATTTTTTTTATAGAATTTTTGTTCACTCCAGATATCAATTTAGGTATATCTGTATAAGAATATTTGTGCTCTTTTGGTGCATTAACACCGCTATCACCTGGATTTACCCTTTCTGATGAAAAACCTAAAAAAAAATTTTTACCAACATCAAACTTTTCATTTAATTTTTTTAAAAAAATATCACGAGTTGCTCCTGGATAAACTGTGCTTTCTAAAATTATTGTTTGGTTTATTTTTAAATATTTAAAAATATCACTAAAAACTGACAATATATATCTATTATCTGGTTCATAATTTTTATTCTTTAAAGGAGTAGGTAGACATATTATTATATAATCTAAATCTGATATTTGATTAGAATTTACACCTAAAATAATATTTTTTTATTAATTTTTTTAATATCTTGATCAAATACATCTTCTATGTAGGATTTATTACCTTTTAATAAATCTATTTTTTTTTTTATCATTATCAAATCCAAAACATAAAAGTCTTTTTTTAAGGGACATGGAGTGTAGCATCTTTAAGCCCACATAGCCTAGTCCTATAATGCCAACATTAATTTTTTTCATATCAATTTAATAATAATCTTTATACCAATCACAAAACTTTCTTATACCTTCTGAAAATTTGGTATGATTAATTTTACCTATATATTTTTTAAGTTTTCTAGAGTCTGAAAATGTATTTTTTACATCACCTTTTTGAAGTGGTAAATATTTGATTTTTACCTTTGAATTAAAATTTTCTTCTAATAATTTAACTAAATATCTTAAATGTATTCTCTTTCCACAGGCAACATTAACTATATCAAAAAAATTACCACTTAAAAGTTTTCTACTATTTCTTACAACTTTAATTAATTTTTGAATTATGTCTACAGAGTCCATGATATATGTAAAATCACGAGTATGATTGCCATTATTATATAGAGAGATTTGTTTTTTTTTCCTATGAAGATCTGAAAATTTAAAATATGACATATCTGGCCTGCCTAATGGGCCGTAAACAGTAAAAAATCGCATGCATAAAATGGTAATTCCAAAATTATTTGCATAGTAGTTTGCTAGTGTTTCATTAGATTTTTTAGTTGCTGCATATAAAGAAATTTGGGAATCTACTTTTAAATTTTCTGAAAATTTTTTTTTTTTAATAGATCCATAAACTGAAGATGATGATGCAAAAAGTATTTTTTTTATATTATATTTATTTGATAATTCTAATATATTGTAAAAACCAATTATATTTGAATTAATATACTTGGAAGGTTTTTTAAAAGAAAACTGCACACCAGCTTGAGCTGCTAAATTTATGACAATATCAATTTTTTTTTTAAAAATTTTTTCTAACTTTTTTTTATTTAAGATATCTAATTTTTTAAAATAAAATAATTTATTTTTCTTTAGTTCTTTAATTCTATCTTTTTTTAAATTAACACTGTAGTAGTTATTGAGATTATCAACTCCATACACTTTGTGGCCAAGTTTATTTAGTCTAATTGTTAAATGATAGCCAATAAAACCTGCGCACCCTGTTAGTAGTATTTTCATATAAAAGTTTTAATAAATTGGATTATTAGTACTTTTACCATATAAATGCTAATAGTTTTTAACCATTTTACTCAAAACATTGAACGATTTATATTGCGGTGCTATATGTGCAGAAATAAATTTTTGGATTATGCAAAAAAAAATAAATCAATCTATTCAAAATAATAGGCTCCTATTTATTGCTGAAATTGGGATGAATCATAATGGTAATTTTGATTTATGTTATGAGTTAATGAAAAAAGCAAAAGAAAGCGGTGCAGATTGCGTAAAATTACAGCTTGGATGGCGTGATAAAAAAAATGAAATAAATCAAATTGACGAAAAAATTATAAAAAAACTTATAAAATTTTCTCAGTATCTAAATATCGATATTTTTTTTTCTATTATATCTCCAGAAGCTTTTAAATTAATTAAGAAATTTAATTTTTCTACATTTAAAATTGCGTCAAGATCTCTTGTCGAAAATTATAAAATGGTGAAACAAATTATTAATCAAAATAAAACTACAATAGTTTCTTTAGGTATGTGGAATAAAAAAAAACTTCCTTTTAATACTAGAAAAAATATAAAATACCTATGGTGCAAATCTCAATATCCTTTGCACCCATGGAATATCAAAAATTTTCCCAAGGCTTTTAGTGATAAAACTTATTATGGTTACAGTGATCACACAATTGGTATAGATGTTTGTATCCTTGCTATATGTAGAGGTGCCAAGATTATAGAAAAACATTTTACGCTCGACAAATCTGACACTACAATAAGAGATCATGCTTTGTCAGCAACACCCGATGAATTTAAAATTATGGTTGATATAGGCCGTGAAATTGAAAAAAAATTAAATCTTAAAATTTAATTTAATAATACTCTAAGCAAAATGAAATATGTTTTAAAGTCAAAAAAAAGTTATCAACTTTCCATGAAAGAAATAAAGGAAATATGCATATTAAAGGATAGTCATTATAAATTTGGGACAAAGTCTCAAAATGAATGGTTTAAAGCACATATTAAAAGAGACGATATTCATAATGTTATTTTAAATAATTCTGAATTAGTTGGGTATACATGCCTAAGAAAAAAAAATGTTATGATTAATAAAATTCCAAACAATTACCTAAGGTTTGATACTTTAATTATTAAAAGAAATTATAGAAAAAAAGGATTATCTTCTCTACTTATGACTTTAAATAATCAAATAATTAAAAATAGTAATATGCTAAGTTTTTTACTTTGTAATAAAAGTGTTATTTCTTTTTACAAAAAATGTAATTGGAAAATATTAAATTCAAGTAAATATAATTTGTTTGAAGATAAAACAAAAAAATCTATTAAAAAAACAGGAATGATCTTTAACAATAAAAAGTATAAATATAAATATTTTTTTTTATCTTAAATTTAAGATTATTTTAAAAATTTCCAGAATAATTTGTACCATGCAATGTATTTTTTATAGCCTTCTTCTATTGAATGCTCTGGTATAAAGTTTAATTTTTCTTTTGCCTTTTGAATACTTAGAGTTCCTCTTTCAGGCATAAAATCTTCTCTTTTGTTATAAATAATTTTTATTTTTGGAAAGTCTATTTTTAAAATTTCTATTAAATCATTTATTTTTCTAGCATTTCCATATGTTAAATTAAAAGTTTGATTTATTGCTTGATCTTTTTCACAACAGTTTAAAATTCCACTTAATAAATCTTCTATATAAGTAAAATCAAGTTTTTCCTCACCATTTCCATTTATATTAATATCTAAGTTCTGTATTGCATTTTCAATTAGTATTTGTCCTAACCTTCTGCTTACACATCTTTCTCCATAAAGAGCAGATGGTCGAATAATTGTATAGGGTAAATCAAAAACCTGATTATAAGATTTAATCATTAGTTCTCCAGCATATTTTAATGTTCCGTAAATTCCTATTGGTTTACAATTACTCTCTTCATTTACTTCTTTTGACTCAAAGTTGCCGTAAACCATACTTGAGGAGATATAAATTACATGGGTCTTATAATTTTTTGAAAAATCAAGTGTACTCTCAAGAGTTCTTAAACTGTTATCAAATGTTGTATGAGGATCTTTATTGGACCTGTTGGCATGTGAAACAGCAGCAAGGTGAATAATTATGTCAGGCTTTATTTTATTATATAACTTAAAAACTTCGTCATGATTTCTTGCATCTTGAATATTTAAATTAATATCGTTTTCTTTCAATAAACTAATCCTACTATTTAATATCGATTTATATAATTTTTGATTTTTAACTTCATTGTTATCTACTGAATGAATATTATTTATTGATAAACTATCAACAATTACAGGAATATGACCTTTCAATTTTAATTTAATTGCTAGATTATGCCCAATAAATCCACATCCTCCAATTAATAAAATTTTTTTACTTATCATCTATCATTACTTCTTTTAATTTTCACATTATTTTAAATAGTTAATTTTAATTTCTTTTCCAGACTTCATTGATTTATCAGCTGAGAAACATACGGTCATCAAGTTTATTTGTTCTTTCAATGTAATGATCGGTTTAATTTTTTTATTATTAAGATGATCTAAAAAATTTCTAATTAGTTTTTTTCTATTAACTTTGTCTGGGTATTTAGAAAATATTTTTTTTTGTTTTGTTTTTTTTTTTGCTTGATTCAAATGAAAAACTTCCACCTATGCTATTTATAAAAGTTTTGTTTGTTTGAAAAATTTTAACTTCATGAAAATGGCTAAACGCTCCAGTTGTATTTACTGAAACTTTAACAATAATATTTTTTGGGAATTTTAGTATATAAATCCCAAGATTTTCTTTTTTAAACTTGATGTCTTTATTATCTTTGTTGGATCCAAGCGCCCTAACTGACAATGGTTTAGCTTTTAAAAACCACATTATTAAATCAAACATATGAATTGCTGCACTTAATGTTATGGTATAATCTTTAATTTTAGACCTCCATTCTGAAAGCTTGTTTTTTCTTCCCCACAAATAGTCTGCCTCTATATAAAAAATTTTATTTGCATCTATATTTTTTTTAAATTTTAAAAATAAATCGTTTACTCTCAATACTAAATTTGAAACAATTTTAACTTTCTTTGAATTGTTTATTTTTCTATGAATATTATTTAATTGCCTTATATTTAAACACATTGGTTTTTCAACAATAATGTTTTTATTCTTTTCTATCGCTTTAATAACATATTTATAATGAGTGTCATCGTATGAAGCAATTGAAACTAAATTTATTGTTTTGTCTATAAAAATTTCATTTGCATCTCTTACTAATTTTACTTTTGGGTATTTCTTGCTTAAGAGTTTTAATTTAATCTTGTTATTTTCACATATTGTTTTTACAGTTGTATTTTTATATCCATTGAGCGCTTCATAATGTTTTTCACCGATTCCCATACCAATAATAGCTGCATTAATTTTTTTCATTTGATTATCTAAACTTGTATTTTAACCTTTCTAAATCTTTTTTTGTATCAATAGATAATTTTTTATCACTTTTTTTTGTTGCTTTAAAATTCTTAATTTTAAACATTTTTGGATGCTTATAAAAATATTTCGTAACATGCTCTTTTTCATCTGCATTCATTAATGGTATTGTTTTTTTTAGTAAACTTCTTTTTATAATTTCTACAGACTGCCCTTGCGGATAAGTTTTTGGAAAAACATTTGTTATTAAATCAAACTTATAGATGTTTTTTTTATGAATTTTAATTGCCCTTTCTATTACTTTTTTATCTAAAAATGGGCTATCTCCACTAATTCTAATGAAGTAGTTTGCATTGAATTTTTTTGCGGTGTTATACATTCTTTGTGCAACATTTCTTAAGCTACCTCTGTAAATATTTATAAAGTTTCTTTTTAAATATTGAGCAAGAAGATCATCACTTTTTTTATTGGAGGTTGCTATAACTAATTTTTTTATCATTTTTGATTTTTTTATAGATTCAATAACATGTGATATCATTGGTTTTCCTTTAATTTCAATCATCACTTTATTCTTAAATCTCCGCGAGCTTGTTCTTGCTTGTATAATAGCTATCATCAATAATTTTATAATTCGTATTTTTTTTTATCTTTTTTAGACAAGTGAACCGAACCATAAGATGACGGGGATCCCCAAATATTATCTTTGTACCATTTATTGTTTTTTATCCACCAAACTTTTGGAGATCTAAATGTATCAGCCTTATTCCAAAAATCTATTTCTTTCATACCAGTATATCTTAACCATATTTTCAGATCAGAAGGAACTTTATGATCTAATTTTTTTACGTAATCAATTCCTTTAGCTCTACTCATGTAGCCGGTTAATATATCTTTTGTCGTATGATCTGTCGTTCTGCCATAACCTAATTTTACAAACTTTAAATAATCGTGAATACCATTTTCATAAATATCGTCTAAATTTGAAATTTTTCTATAAGTTCTTTCAAATTTTTTTTGTGCAGGCCTCCAACCATATTTTTTTATTATCATTTTTGTATTTTTGTTTGGATCCCATTTAAAATAGTTTCCTAGATATAAACCTCTAATATTATTTTCAATTATTTCTCTATCTGATGGAAATTTTGCCCAATTCATATCTTTTGAAACTAAGCCTTCTTTATTATTTTTAATAAATTCATGCCATTCATATCCTCTCATAGAAAATTCTACTCTAAGTCTATTTGTATATTCTGCATAATCTTCTGGCTTATAAATTCCTAAAATATCATTTGTTTCACCATAGATTACATAAGGTATTTTAAATCTTACAGCATACTGCATTGGTACTGTTAATATACCTGTATGACAGTGCCAATTCATATCTCCAACTTTATTAAATCCAATTCTGTTTAATTTGATTAAAGTGTCTTGACTGGGAGAAATGATTAAATGATCAGCATCAAATACTTTATTCATTCTATCTCTATTATATTCACCCTCGGGTGAATAATTATTTCCATTATAAGTTATTAATAAAGGTTTTAAACCATACTGTTTGATTACGTGTGTTTGATAATAACTATCTTTTCCTCCACTTACAGCAATTACACAATCATAATTTGACTTATTAGTTTTTTTTATATTTAAAACAATTTTTTCAAAAACTTTTTTTCTCTTTTTCCACTCTTCTTTTTTAATATTTTGCCAAGCTTTGTGGGTGTGATAAATAGAGGAAAAACCATTTATATCAAATTTAGCATTTACAGCAACTTTTGGATAAGTGCAGGCCTTACAATACTCCATAGGTTTATAGTTTATCATTTTATTAATTCTTAAAAAAATTAGGTGGTCTTATATTTTTCATTTTATTTTTGATCAAATAATCTTTGGCTAAATAATCGCTTTGATCAAAATGATGAAAAATATTTGCGGCTGCTACAGCATCAATTTCTTTTTTTTTTAATGCAATTTCAAAATCTTTCCAATGTCCAACACCGCCGCAAAAAATCAAAGGAACTTTAATTTTGTTTTTTAATTTATTTAAAATTTTGAAATCATAACCTATTTTAGATCCATCTCTATCAATTGAGTTTATCAAAATTTCTCCTGCACCTTCAGATTGTACTATATTTACCCAATCAACTAAATCCATATTTGTATTTTTTGATCCATTATCAATAAAAACTTTATAATTATTATTTATCCTTTTAACATCAATAGAAACAACAATACATTGTGAGCCAAATTCTCTTGCTATTTGATTAATAAACTTTGTATTTTTAAAAGCATAAGAATTTATTGATATTTTATCTGCACCATTTTTAAGATAAGCATATATTTGATTTAATTTTTTTATTTTTCCACCAATTGTTATTGGCATAAAATTATGTTTTGAAATTTCTTTAATTAATTTATTAAATTTTTTTATTTCATTTTTTTCCTGCTCAGAATCTTTTACTCTTGTAATATTAAGATAAATTAATTCATCAACCATCCACTCGCTAAATCTTTTAACTGATAAAAATGGATTTCCAATAACTTCAAAATCATGAAAATTTCTACTCTGAACTAATTGTAAATCATTTAATAAAAAAATTGGAATAATTCTTTTTTTTTTCATTTAAAGTTTTCAATAAAATTTTTTAACAGTTTAAGTCCCGAAGTTTGACTCTTCTCAGGATGAAATTGTACACCAATAATATTTTCTTTATTAATAATGCTACAAAATTTTTCATTATATTCAGTATAGGCAATAACATTTTTTTTGTTTTTAACATTAAACTTAAAACTATGAAGAAAATAAAAATAATCTTGATAATCAATTTTTTCAAGTAATTTATTATTTTTTGAAAAAATTTTCAAATTATTCCACCCAACTTGTGGAATTATATTGGGCTTATTTTTCATTTTTACAACGTTCCCCTTTATCCAATTTAAGCCACTTGTTTTTTTAAATTCATAACCATAAGTACTTAAAATTTGCATTCCAACACAAATTCCTAAAATTGGTTTTTTCTTTTTTAAAATTTCTTCTTTTAAAAAATTTAAATCTAAATTTAATTTAACCTTTCTCAAAGCATTAAAATAAGATCCTACTCCAGGTAATATAATATGTGAGCTTTTCTTTATTATTTTATTATCATTGGATATTAAAGCTTTATATCCTAAAAAATTAATCGAACTTTGTATTGATCTTGTGTTTCCACATCCATAATCTATAATACATATTATATTTTTCATAAAATTATTCTTTTAATACATGTAAATTTTCTATAAGTATTATCTAATATTATCAATTCTTTAATATTTATGAATTATAAACCTTATGATGGAAGATAAATCAATTTTAATTACTGGTGGAACTGGTTCATTTGGTAAAGCATTCGTCAAATACGTGCTGAAAAAAAAGTATTTTAAAAAAATTATAATTTTTAGCAGAGATGAGCTTAAGCAATTTGAAATGAAGAACGATGATTTACTAAAAAAAAATCATAAAAAATTAAGATTTTTTGTAGGAGATATAAGAGATAAGGAAAGGCTAGTGAATGCATTTAATAATGTTGACTATATTGTTCATGCTGCTGCATTAAAGCAAGTAGATACTGCTGAATATAATCCATTCGAATTTATTAAAACAAATGTTCAAGGTACCGAAAATATAATCCAAGCAGCAGCCATATGTGGAATTAAAAAATTAATAGCACTTTCAACTGATAAAGCTGTTTCACCTATTAATTTGTATGGAGCAACAAAATTATGTGCAGATAAACTTATAGTTGCTGCAAATAGTATATTTGGAAATAAAAAAACATCATTTTCTTTGGTAAGATATGGAAATGTTATGGGCAGCAGAGGATCTATAGTCCCCCTTTTTAAAAAACAATTAAAAGAAAAAAAACCATTTATTATTACAGATCCAAATATGACAAGATTTAATCTTACACTCGATAACTGTGTAGATTCTGTAATGTGGGCACTAAAAAAAACTATTGGTGGAGAAATAATAATAAGAAAAAGTCCTTCTTACAAATTAATAGATGTTGCTAAATCAATATCAAGTACAAATAAAATTAAGATAATTGGTTCAAGGCCAGGTGAAAAAAAACATGAAGAATTAATTTCTGATTTAGGAAATTATCATATATTTGAAAGTGGAGATCATTATATTTTAGTTGATAAAATTTTAGATGAAAAGATAAAAAAAATTAAAAAAAGTTTTAAATTAAAAAAAGAAATTAAATCTTTCTCATATAATTCTGGCAATAATAAAAAATTTCTTTCACAAAATGAATTAAAAAAATTGATAAATATTATCTAAGTTTATAAATTCTTAATAATATACTGAGATTTTTTTGTTTTTTTAATCAAATCATGAGACCAAATATTAGTAATTTTCGAAGTTGATTTTTTTACTTGATATTTATTCGTCTTAAACTTTTTTGAAAAAACTGTTTTATATTTTCCAGTCATTAAAAAAAAATTCTTATGTCCTCCTGCTAATTTATAATTAAAAATATTCTTACTTTTATGATGGTGATTTTTTACTGCTATGTTTTGAGGTGGTGAAAAATCTCTAAAAAAAATATGACCATTATCTTTTAATAAATAATCAATTGAAGCAATACTTTCCATTATAATTTTTCTATCAAACCAAGAAAGTACATCATCACATATTATAATATCAAATTTTCCTTTGTATTTCTTTTTTGAAAACATGTATTTACTCTTTAAAAAAGTTTTATTTTCAATATTAAGACCAAACTCCTTTTTAGCAAATTTACAGGCGAGACTAGATGGCTCTACACCACTTACATTACAATTATATTTTTTTTTTAATATATTTAATAAGTCTGAAATGAAACATCCTATTTCCAATACCTTTTTATTTTTTAATGAAATATTTTTTTTAAGTATATTAAGAATTTCATTTTTGCTTTTTCTTAATTTTATATTTTTAATATTAATAAAATTTTTTTTTTCTTTTAAAAAATTTCTTTCAAAAAAACTATTGGCTTCTATTTTGAAATAAAATTTATCTTGTTGACTCATTGCTAATACTTTTTGAAATTTGATTAAGATATCTTTCTGACTCATTCCAGCACTTGGACATATTTAGAGGAGAAAACACAAAAGACGAAAAAATATTTATGTTTTTATTTTTATTTTTTAATTTTTTAAATTCTATTTTTGTTTGTTGGGACAACTTTTTAAGAAATGATTTATTTGGAAAATAAATTGTCCTAGTAATTTTTTGTCCTAAAATTTTTGGGTTTGTATTTTTTTTATTACCCACACTTTTAAATAAATTCTCAAGCTTTTTCGAATTAATCAATTTACTGACAATTTTTGGATTTTTTAAAATACTTTCTAATAAAAAATAATTTGTTAGTCCTTGTTTTTTTTTGCTCAGTCTCATAAAACTAGAATTTTTTTTGTCAGCAATAATGGTTTCTGTAAAATCATGTTTAAATTTATTTGTTTTTATTAAAGTTAAATTAAAAAATCTTCTATTTATTTTTTTATTACTTATTAATCTCATTACCTTTTTTAAAAAAAATGGTACATTCGTAGAAATAATTAAATATTTACTTTCTAGTCTAATTATATCATTTTTTCTTTTTAAAAAAAATTTCTCATTTTCAACAAATAATTTTGTATTCAATAAAACATATATATTAGGTATATCTTTTAAAATTTTTTTAAATTGCTTAGCTAAGATTTCGAATAAGTCTTTCTTTGGGTAAGCTATGTAGCTATCAATTTTATTATTTCGAACCTTTTTTCTAAACAAATCACCTTCATCATTTGATATTAATTGAAATTCTTTTGGTAAAAACCAAGGTACAAAAAACCTTAAGTCATCTTTAAGAACACCTGAATATCTTTTTGTAACGCTAGAAAAAATATCTTTATATAAATTTGGCAATTTATTATAAATTTTTATACAACTTTTATCTTTTATTTTTTTTATCTTGAATAATTTTTTTATTTCTTTTGGATATTGGTCTATTGAAGCTCCCTCTTTTAATTGTAAATTATTCAATATTATCTTTCTATTATCTTTAAATAATTTAAATGAAATTTTAATTTTTTTTTTAAAAAAATTATACAATGGTAAATTTCTATTCACATCAATTCCATGGTATCCATTATTAACTCTATGATTTGAGATATTTACAGAATTTAATCCGCTCAATATATTTTTTGATCCATCGATTAAGTATATTTTTTTCTTTGGATATTTTTTTGCAAGTTTATATGCTGTTAGACATCCAGTTAACCCTGACCCTAAAATTGTAATTTCTTTGTTTTCCATAAATTTGGTTTAATTATTTTGTTATCATGTAAGTTGATTTCATCAATAAGTTTAATACTTTTGGTACTTATTTTTTTTTTAACGAAGCTCAAGTTAAGTTTTAATTGACTTAAAGAATTCACACCTAATACTATCTTATTTATTTCTTTTTTTTTGTAAGCCCATACAAGCGAAAGGTGACTTAGATTTAACTTTTCTTTCTGTGCAATTTTTAACATTTTCTCATAAGAATCATTTATGCCATTAAAATTTTTATAAATTTTTTCTTTATTTAAAAATAATAATCCTTGAAGAAATATGGATCTTGCATGCATCTTTATGTTATATTTTTTTAAATATTTAATAATTTTTTTATCAAGAAATCTTTTATCAAATATATTTAATGGGACTTGAATTATGTCTGGAATTTTAAATTTAACAATTTTAAAAAAATCACTAGTATTATATAAAGAAACACCTACACTTTTTATCAAAAAATTTTTTTTTAAAAAATCAATTTTTTTTTGAAACTTATTCGATAAGTAATCTTTTGAAGAATGAGCCAATATTATATCGGGGTTCTGACCAATTAATTTTTTCGTTTTAATAAACTGCTTTATTATATCTTCATGGTCTAAGCTATATTTTGTAATAATTTTAAATTTTTTATTATTTTTTTTAAGATAGTTTCCTATTTCAAGTTCACTTTTCCCATACGTGCTAGCTGTGTCAATAAATGAAATATTTTTTTTGGATAGATAGTTAAGTATTTTTGCAATTTCATTTTTTTTTGTTTTACCTTTTTTGTTAGTTATACCATAATGCATTCCAAATTGTGCTGTACCTAATATAAATTTTTTATACATTAAAAATATTATAAATAAATTTCATCTAATTTATCCCTATCTCTTTTTTAATATTAAATTATTAAATTATTTTTAAAATTATGAAAGGCATATGATATAATATCTGTTATAATTTAATATATTATAAAAAAATGCAAACTAAAAATAGTAGTGATTCAAGAGTTTATATTTAGTCTAAATTAAAATGAAATTTCTTATATTTGGAGGAAATGGTTTTTTAGGAAGTTTTTTATACAATTTTTTAAAAATAAAACATACAGTTTATAGAGTTAGTAGGAAAAAAAAAGTTGGTATTTATTTAAAAAAATTTAATAATAAAACAATTAATCAAATCATAGTTAAATTAAACCCTGATATAATAATAAATACTATTGCTTTCACAGATGTTGATAAATGTGAAAAGTTTCGAAAAAAAACATACTACTCAAATGTTTCAATAACAAAAATGATAGCGGAGTCATTAATAAATAATAGTAAAATTAAAAAAAAACCATTTTTAGTTCACATTTCTACAGATCAAGTTTATTCAGGACTAGGTCCGCATAGAGAAAAAATAACAAAACCAATAAACTATTACGCCAAAACTAAATTACTTTCTGAAAAATTTATAAATAAAGCAGATGGTTGTGTCTTAAGAACTAATTTTTTAGGAAGTTCAAATATCCACCATAATTTTAATAATTGGATATATAAAAATGCAAAAAAAAAATAATAAATTATTTGGTTATAATAATATTTTATTTTCTCCATTATCGATGAACATGCTTGCAAGAAAAATTATCACTATTTCAAAAAAAAAAATTAGTGGAACTTATAATCTTGGTTCAATTGGAGGTATTAGTAAAGGCCAATATATTTTTAAATTTTTAAAAGAAAACTTTCCTAGATATGATAAATTTGAATTGATTAATTATAAAAAACCTTTAAGTAAAAAAAAAGCAAAAAGACCTCTAGATATGCGTTTAAATTGTTCAAAAATATTAAAAAATTATAAATTAAAATTGCCAAATACAAAATCTGAAGTAAACAGAATAATAAAAAATTTTAAAAAATGAATTTAAATAGAAATGTTGTTATTGGAATAAATTGGGAACAAAATTCAACTGCCGCCTTGATGATCAATAATCAAATAGTTGGATGTGTTAGCGAAGAAAGATTTACAAACATAAAGAATGATGAAAGATATCCAATCCATGCAATAAATTGGTTAATTAAAGAATTTAAAGTAAATAGAAAAGAAATTTCAGGTGTTAATTATATATCTCATTCCTGGACACCTACTTATAGTCTTGTAAGACACTATACCCAATTTAGTATTAATGATTATATCTATGAACAAAATAAAGTTTGGTATCCAAGATTATATAAAAAAAAAGATGTGTCTACTATTAAAACTTTTGAAAAAAAATTAGATCTTAATCAATATCCTGGAAAAAAATATTGGAAAAAATATGTGAACTATTTTAAAAAAAAAAATGATCATACCTCTAAAAAAGATAATTTATCTATAGGAAAAAAAATTAGATCAGAAATTGTTTCCAATCATTTAAAAATTTCTGAAAATAAAGTAAATTTTATCGATCATGCTACTGGACACGCCGCATATGCTTACTTTTCTAAAAAAAAAAAATTAAAAAAAACTTTAGTTTTAACTTTAGATGCATTTGGAGATCATATTAATTATTCAGCAAAGTTATTTACAATTTTAAAAAATGGTAAACTGGAGATAAAAAATATTGTAAAGGGAAATGATTTTATAATTGGACGACTTTATAGGTATATAACTTTAATACTTGGATTAAAGCCTAATGAACATGAATATAAAGTTATGGGATTAGCTCCGTACTGTAATAAAAATTATTCAAAAAAAATTTATAAAATATTTCAAAGTTTTCAAAAGGTTAATGGTTTAAATTTTCGATACGTAAAAAAACCTAAAGATTTTTATTTTGATATTAAGAAAAAATTAGATGGAAGTCGCTTTGATACAATTGCATCTGGCTTACAGTTATATACAGAAAGTCTAATAATTAAATGGATAAAAAACTTGATCAAAAGAACAAGAGTAAAAAATATATGCCTAGCAGGCGGTGTTTCGATGAATGTTAAAGCTAATATGTTAATTTCAAAAATTAATAGAAATGTTAATCTTTATGTTCCTGCTTGTCCAGACGATGCTTCCCAAGCGATGGGAGCATGTTTTGCAAGTTTTTTTGGTAAAAATAAAAAAATCTTTCAAAACTCATACTTGGACAATATTTATCTTGGTCCTGAAGCTAAAGAATGGTCAAATTCAAAAGGCATAAATCTTAATAAATCTAGTTATAGAATTATTAAAAAAAATTTTATTAAAAAAGCTGCTAAATTAATATCTTTAAATAAAATTATTGCTAGGTATGTGAATAAAGCTGAATTTGGTGCCCGAGCCTTGGGTAATAGATCTATTTTGGCAAATCCAAGTAATGTTGAAATAAAGAATAAAATAAATGAAAAAATAAAAAGTAGAGATTTTTGGATGCCGTTCGCAGCATCAGTGCCTAAAAAATATGCAAAAAAATACTTTCATTTAGATAATAATATTGAGAGCTATAAATATATGACATGTTGTGTAAACACGACTAATTTAGGTAAAACAAAACTCGCAGCAGCCATACATCCATATGATAAGACATGTAGGCCACATATAATTGAAAAAGGCCAAAATATCGATTATGAAAAACTAATTTTAGAATTTGGAAAAATTTCAGATACTTATGCTTTATTGAATACATCCTTTAATCTTCATGGTTTTCCAATTGTTAATTCTTTAAATGGAGCAATAAATATTTTAAAGAAATCAAATCTTGATGGCTTATTATTAAATGACTGTCTAATAGTTAAAAAATGAAAATAAAAATCAATAAAACTTATATAGCTGAAAATTTACCTACTTATTTTATAGCCGATATAGGTGCTAATCATGATGGTAGCTTAAAAAGAGCAAAAAAATTAATTAAACTATGCTCAAAAGTAGGTGCGAATGCAGCGAAATTTCAACATTTTAAAGCTGAAACGATTGTAAGCAATTTGGGTTTTAAGAGTTTAAAAATTAAAACGCATCAATCAAAATGGAAAAAAGATGTTTTTGATGTCTATAAAAAAGCAAGTATAAATTTAAAATGGACAAAAGAGTTAAAAAAAACTTGTAAAAAATATAAAATTGATTTTTTTACCTCTCCATATGACTTGAATTATGTTGATAAATTGAACAAATATATATGTGCATTCAAAATTGGATCGGGTGACATTACATGGACTGAAATAATTAAAAAAATATCAAAAAAAAATAAACCAGTAATACTTGCTACAGGTGCATCTGATATTAATGATGTTGATAGGGCAATTAAAGTAATAAAAAGACATAACAAGAAAATAATTTTGATGCAGTGTAATACTAATTATACGGGTGATAATAGCAATTTAAATTATATTAATCTAAATGTACTTGATACTTATAAAAAAAGATATGGCAATTCTATTATACTGGGTTTAAGTGATCATACCTTTGGAAATTTATCTGTTCTTGGTGCAGTAGCTAAGGGTGCAAGAGTTATTGAAAAACATTTTACAGATAATAATAATAGAAAAGGCCCTGATCATCATTTTGCAATGAATCCTAAAACTTGGAAAAAAATGGTTAAAGCAACTAGAGATTTAGAACTTATGATTGGTGATGGAATTAAAAGGGTTGAAAAAAATGAAATAAATGCCAAAATTGTTCAACAAAGATCTGTAAGAGCAAAAATTGATATCTTAAAAGGAAAAATAATAAAAAAAACGGATTTAATCTGTCTAAGACCTAAATCTAAAACTGGCTTACAGCCTTACAAAATTTCAAAAATTTTAGGAAAAAAAGCTATAAAAACAATTTCAAAATCTGAAGAAATAAATTGGAAAAAGATAAAATAATACTTGTTCCATCATATAATGAGTTAGCTTCGCTAAAAGTTATATGTAAAAAACTCAAAAAATATAAATTGCAATTCTTAATATTAGATGATCATTCTACAGATGGAACAGAAAAATGGTTAAAAGCTAACAAGATAAAATTTATTAAAAATTTTAAAAATCTTGGCTATGAATTGAATTTAATTAATGGTTTTCGTAAAGTATTAAAATTAAAAAAAGTAAAATCTTTAATTACACTTGATGGTGATGGACAGCATAAAATAGATGATATTCTTAGACTAATAAAACTAAAATATCATCAAAAATTTGATCTAATAATTTGCAATAGAAAAAAAATGAATCGATGGTCAGAAAAAATTTTATCTACCTTTTTTTATTTAAGATATGGAATCAAAGACCCAACAACAGGTTTTAAAATTTATAAAAAAAAACTATTAAAAGATTTGATATATAATGCTGATAATAATTATTTTTTAGTAGACTTAGTTTACTCAAGTATAAAAAAAAATTATAGAATCAAAAATTTTCCAATTACTACAAGAAAAAAAAGGCATTCAAGAATAGGAGAAAATTTAGCAATACATTTTAAAATTTTAAAAAATTTAAAGTTTATTTTTTAAATATATATTTCTATAATTAAAATTTAATTTACGAATTACATTTCTGTTTATTTTTTGCCAATCCTTTTTTTTTTTTAACAATTGTATTACATCATAGCAGCTAAAATTTAGTCTTTCTTTAAAGTGAAGAATAATCTTTTTTAATAGAAGATAGTCATCATATTCATCTAACGTTAGGTATAGATTTGGCCAATATAATTCTGGTGGTGGAATTAAATTAATATGTTTAAATATTTTAGGATTTTTTCTTATAGACCATGTTATCCATTCTTTAGATCTTTTGGTTTTGGCAAATTTATAAGATTTTATTAAAGTTCTGAGTTCGAAGATCTCAATATCCATTCCATCTGGATACCCTCTTATACATGTATTGGATAAATAGTCACATTTATTTAATTCAAACATTTTTACTGCTTGATCAATTATAGAGACATCTATAATTGGACAATCAGAAGTTACTCTGGCAATAGTTTTGCATTTAAAATATTTTGCAGTATCTATTACTCTCTTTAAAACATTTTTTTCTGACCCTCTATAAAATTTAATTTTATTCTTTTTTGCTATTTGAACAATTTTGTTATCTTGAGGTAAATCTGTTGTAGCAATAATTATTTCATTTATATTTTTAGAAAATTTTAATCTTTTAATTAGGTATTCTAAAAATAAATATTTTTTGATTCTATATATAATCTTATTTGGTAATCGTTTTGAACCTAATCTAGCTTCTATAATTAAAGATACCTTCATTTATATTTTATTTTTTTTGAAATTTTTTCAAATACTTTATCTATAGAAAATAAATAGGTATCAATTTTTTTTTTAGTATGTGCTACACTCACATAAATATTTTGTGTTGCTAAAAAATTTTCTTTCAACATTTGTTCAATTATAAATTTATTATAATCGAATTCACCTAAACCTAATATTTGAAATTTTATTAAAGCATCTAAGCCTGAAAATTTAATTGATAATTTATATTTTTCTGCAATTCTAGATATAGATTTCTTAATATATTGACCTTTTACCTTTATTTTTTCCCATGATTTAATCCTCTTCATTTCTTTTAATGTTGCTAAGGCAGCCACATAACCAATTCTTTCTGACCAAAAAGTACTGCTAATAAAAGTTTTTTTACTTTTTTCCATTATTTTTTTCTTTCCAATCACTGCTGTTAATGCGTAGCCATTACCTATAGCTTTGCCAAACATTGCAATATCTGGATATATTTTATATTTTAGATGCAAACCTCCATAAGTTTCTCGAAATCCAGTAGTACATTCATCAAATATTAAGCATATATTTTTTTTGTTACAAATTTTTCTAATTGAATTTAAATAATTAATTTTTGGTTTTTGATCTCTTTCAACTTCCATTATTATTGAAGAAATATCATTATCTTTTTGAATAATTTTTTTTATTGAGTTAAAGTCATTATACTTTACTGAGTAAATATTTTCTTTTAATGAGGATGGAACCCCTTCTACCTTAAGATTTGGAAACAAATGAGTATCCATAAAGTTTTTTTTTGATAATTTGGCTGACAAATACCAATCATGCCAACCATGATAACCACAAACTATAACTTTATTTTTTTTATTAAACGCTCTAGATAATCTTACTGCAATTGCATTTGCCTCTGCACCCGTTCTAGCGAATTTAACACTCTTAGCCCACTTGTGCATCTTCACTAATTGCTCAGCCAACTTCACTTCTTCGGGACAATTAAGTGTTGTTAAATTACCTTTTTTAACAGTTTTCATCACCTCATTATCCACTTTGTTATTATTATATCCCAGTATATTTGTACCAACACCCATGTAAGTAAAGTCAGTATATTTTTTATTGTTTAAATCCCAAATGTCACAACCTTTTGACTTTGTAAAATAGATTGGCCAATCTTTAGATTTAAACCTTAAAGGATTCTTTGATAAAAAATTATTTCCACTTGGAATAAATTTTTTTGCTTTTTTCCAGAGTTTTTCTTTTTTGTTCATGGCTTAATTAATTTTTTAAATATTAATTAGAATCAACAATTAGGCCAGGTCTTCCATTAGCTTACTTGAATGTTCGCCAGCCTTTTTTAAATGAAAATAAGATATATTTAGCAAAGTTTGATAGAAATTATCTAAATTTTTTTTTTTCAAACATTTTTCTAAACAAAAAATACCGATTTCATTGAAATTATTCTTTATTCTAGTCATTTAGTAGTAGTTATACTTATTTTAATTAAATTATACATCTAAAAAATCAATCCATTTTAACTATGTATCTTCCAATATTTTTATTTAACTTAATTTTTTTTATGATTTTTGGAACGTCTTTTAAATTGCATTCTTTATAGATATTTTGTAACTTTTTATCTTTAGAAAACTTTACAATATTTTTCCATATTTTTTTTCTTAGAGAAGGGATGCTATTCTCAGAATTAATACCAATTAATTGAATTCCTCTTAGAATAAATGGCATTATACTTATTTCAACACTATCACCCGAGGCTATTCCTACAGATAAAATTTTGCCATTATTATCAAGCTGTTTAGAACTAAATTTAATTATATTACCACCAACATTGTCAATTATAGCAGAATATTTTATTTTCAATAATGGTAAATTTGAAAAACAATTTAATTGATCATATGAAATAACTTCTGTTGCTCCCATTTTTTTTAAAAATTTCTCCTTTTTTTTTGTAGTCACAGCGCTAATTGAAAAACCTAGTTTTGATAAAATATAAATTGCAATAATTCCCACGCCTCCAGTTGCACCTGAAATCAAAATTGGCTTTTTGCTTTTTTTTAAGCCATTTTTTAAAAGGGTCATTGCAGCAAGAGATGCTGTAAATCCGGCGGTTCCAAATATCATTGAATTTTTTATAGAAAAGTTTTTTGGTATTTTTTCAACCCAATCAGATTGAACTTTAATATATTGTGCTAATCCTCCATTCGATCTTACTCCTAAGGGTTGTGCTACTATCATTACTTTATCGTCTTTTTTAAATTTTTTTGATTTAGAATTCACAATAATACCCGCAGCATCTATTCCGGGTATATGAGGATATTTTCTTACCAAACCAGGATTACCTGAGCAAATTAGCATATCTTTATAATTTAAAGATGAATATAAAACTTTTATAATTACTTCGTTGTTATCAATCTTGCTTATTGTATTTTTTTCTACACTTAATGAATAATTACCTAAATTATCTTTTTTTACGAAAAGAGCATCAAAACTATTTGGTAAAAATTTATTCATAAATATTTAATTAAATTTTTAATTTATTAGGATTAAAAAATTTAAATGAACCATCACTCACTTTTAATTCATTAAAAACGATATTTGCTTTTGCTTCTATAGCTCCTCTATTATTATTTAATATTTCGGCATTTATTTTTAATTCTCCTTCTTTTTCAACTTTTGAGTAAAAGTTTGATGAAGATTTTGTAATTAAGCAATTTTTATCCTCTAAATTTGCAGAACAATAAATTACAGCGATTACTGTTTGAAGCATTGCTTCGACTTGAAGTGTTCCCGGCATAACTGGAGAATCTACAAAATGACATTTATAAAACCAGCTATCCTCAGATAAAATCTTAATACCTAATCCACTTTTGCCTGGAATTATATTATAAGCTTTATCAATCATTAAAAACGGATCAGCTATTCTTAAGAGTTTTGATAAATCATCTTTTTCTAAAGTTACTTTTATATCTTTTTTTATATTCATTTATTTACTTACAATTCTTGATAAAGAATAAATAATATCATAACCATCCCATATTGGACCCATATCAAAAGCTCCTCCAATAGGAACAATTCTATCTATTCCAGCGACACCATATTTTATTATAAATTTTTCTAATTTTTTATGATCAACACCATAAGTAGTTATAGTTTGAAATTTTTTTGTAATAATTTTTTTAATTTCATCTAATTTTTGAATATTTATTTCTACAAATGTTCCAAAATGACATTGTAATTTTTCTATTTCTATTGAAGGTTTTGATACATCTATTTTTATTAACTTAAAATTTTTATATTTTGTTTTAAATTTTAATTTAGTATTTATAGCTGCACTTGATAGAGATGAAATTTTATTATTTGTTATAGATAGGTCATCATCATATTTTTTATTAACTATATCTATTAACATATTCCAAAAAACATCTTTTATATTTTTTTTATCTTTACCTAACCAAATTACAGCTTGGGGAGAAGAGCAACCTTGTTGGTCCATTAAATAAGCATCATTAAAAAATCTTTTAACTAAATTTTTTAATTTTATAGTATCAATTTTTGCAATTTGATCGATATCAATTAGTGAAATTGAATATCTGTTAGAAAAAGTTAAATCAACACACCTAGGTAAAGTATAGTAGCTTTTAAATTGGTTAATAGTTTCGTCCCCACCCCAAATAAGTCTTGCATCAACAATTTTCGATAACTCAGAAGAAATTTGATCAGATTTTTTATATTTAATAAAACAAATTTTTTTTTTTATTTTTAAAAATTTAGATTTTTTCAAAATCTTTGAAATAACTTTACACAACAATTTTACTTGAATAAAATTTCTGCTTGGCAATCTAACAATATTATTATTGCCAGAAAGTAAACCGAATACTAAAGAATAAGAAAAATTCATAGGTACATTAGATGGGGCTATGTGTAAAACTGTGCCGCGACCAAACATAAAAAATCTCTTATCATAATTTTCAGACAATTTAATTAAATTAGCTTTACGACACCAAAAAGCGAAAGTAATCAAATCGGTATAAGAGAAATTTTTTTTATTTTTTAATATTGCTTTTGATAATTCATCTAAAAAATCAATTACTGTATTATCAAAAATTTTACCTGGTCCAATTTTAAAATTTAATTGGCCAAATACAATATTAATTTTCTTAATTATATTAGTATGCATCACTACATCCACGTATTTCTGTTCCAGGTACCCGGCCTTCTATTGAAAAATATTTTCCTTTTCTTCCACATTTACAGTTATCAATGCCCTCAATTTTTCCTACATCTTCGGTTAAAATATTATGTCCTGGATAGCTTAAAGGTAGTATAGATAAAACTTGTATAAGGCCCTTTTTTTTTATTGGAGAAAGTTTCAAATTATTATCTCTAATAAATATTTCTGAGAAAATAGATGAATGAAAATAACCATATTCACATTCTAAAAAAATAGATCCAGTTTGCTCAACCATTCCATAATAGTTGTGAACAGTTTTTATCCCAACTGTTTCTAAAATTTTCTTATTAAATAAATTTCTATCTATGGCTTGCTTGTGCATTTTTTTCCAACCACCGCCATGTATTAATATTCCATTATTTTTAGGTATATTAATTTTCATTTTAATTATTTGTTTAATTAAAAAAGACCAAATAAAACTTGTAAAACCAAAAATGATAAAATCTTTATTGGGATTTTTTTTTAAAAAATTAATAAGTTTACTGATTTTTAAATTAAATTTTGTATCTAACAAAAATTCTGATTCTCTTACTAGTTGTGAAAATCCTTTTATCGCGGATCCTCTTGCTGACAATGAATCAGGACCTTTTAAAACATCAGGTGAATCTATAAAAAAAATATGAGGTCTTTTATTTTTAAGAATATTTGAAAAAATATGAGACAAAGCTCTTGATTGTAATAGCGATGTTTTTCTATCAAGATTTATTTTAGAGGTGATAGAATTTGAGGTTCCTGAGGAAGTTAATGTTTTTGACAAATTTACATTCTCTGTAGATTTTAAATTAAATTCTTTGAAAATGTTTGCATGAACAAAAGGTAAATCTGATAAAGTTTTAGATTTTCTTAAATCATTAAAAATTTTATCTGAAATTTTTTTATATTCAGTACATTTCCTATAATGATACAAGGATAACTTTTTCTGATCTTTAAAATACCAATTTTCCTTTAATTTCTGACTAATAGAAAAGGGTTCTGTTGAAAATAATTTTTTATAATTAAACATCAATTTTTAATTTAATATAGTCGATTTTACCGGAACTCGTTCTGGGCAATTCTTTTACCTTAATACAGTTAAAAGCTATTTTATTTTGGCCAGTAATCTGGCTTATTTTATTTAACACATCTTTAAATTCAAAATTCTTTTCAAAAAAAATATATAATTTGTCGTTAATCTCCTTACAAAATATCTCAAAATTTGTTTTTTTCATTTTCTCCTCAATTTCATCTAAATTGAATCTATTACCAAAAACTTTAACAATTCTATTTTTTCGACCTTTTATATAAAAATAGCCTTCATTATCAAAATAGGCAAGGTCGCCCGTTTTAAGTATACCTTTATTTTCATCTTTTTTTTCTAGGTCTTTAATGCTTTTAGAGTAGCCCATTGAAACGTTTCTGCCACGAAATATTAATTCGCCTATTTCGTTGGGGTTTTGAATTTTTTCACCATTATCTTTTTCAAGCCAAATTTCTGTAAAGGGTATTGCTTTTCCTATACTACCAATTTTTTTTGAGCAATCCTTCCAGTCTAAATAAGCCATCCTAGGGGATGCTTCTGTTTGTCCATACATTGATATAAATTTTATTCCTTGTTCTTTACAAAATTCTATTATTTTTTTAGCTGAATTAATGTCAAGTTTGCCTCCTGCATGAGTTAAGATATTTAAATTAGAAGTGGATAAATTTTTTAAACCCAATTTAATTAGCATTTCAAAAATATAAGGTACAGCACTTAAAGATGTAATTTTGTTTTCGCAAAACTCCTTCCAAAAGTCTTTTTGCATAATTGAATTTTTAGTAACATAAATCGATGCGCCAGATTCTATAAATGTATTTATAATCGAAAGCATATAACTGTAATTAAACGGCATATTAGTAATTGATCTTTGAGAAGAGTCTATATTTAAATATTTAATAATTGAGTCCGCATTTGATTTTAAATTTATTTTTGAAAGCCTTACAAATTTAGGGCTACCCATTGATCCAGATGTGGGAAGTAATACTGATAAATCTTTATGCAAAAATGGAGAAACATTATATTCAGTTTTATAGATAGAGTACTCATATAAATTTTGTAAAATTTTAAATTTATTTTTATTATAATTTTTCATCCAATCTATTGGAGCAATAATAAAAGATGGCTCATAAGAGGTAATAAGTTTAGAAATATCAGATACATTAGTCTTAATATCTACAAGCATTACAACACAATTATTTTTAATTGAAGATATATAACTAATGATTGAGGCTACAGAATTTTGAGAAATTAAAAAAATTAAAGATCTTTCGGGTATATTTTTTTTAATATCGTTTATGTTTTTAATAAGTTTTTCATAACTAATTACTCCAGTTGATTGACTTATAAGTGCAGTATTATCTTTATAATTTTCAATAGAATTGAAAAGACTCATTTTATTTAATTATTCACTTTTTATTTTTTTAAAACACTTAATATTTTTTCTGAAATTTTTTTTCCTGTTAAGCCATGATAATCAAGCAAATAACTATATGTTCCGGTTGGACCAAATGCATCTGGTAAAGCAATACTTGTTAAAGTAGTATTAATACAGTATTTCGCAATTTTATCTGAAATGATGCTTGCAAGACCTCCAACAGCAGAATGTTCTTCAACTGTAATGATATGATTAAATTTGTTAAGTTTTTCTGTTATTTTTTCATTAAAAGGTTTTAAAGTATGTATATTTATAAGCTCCGTGCTAATATTTTTTTCACTCAAAATCTTTGATGCAAGAATTGATTGAGAAACCATTGATCCTGTTGATAACACTAATACATCCTTGCCACTTCTAAGAGTTATTGGTTCACCAAATTTATATTGATAGTTTTTTTCGTATACAGCTGGATATCCAGGAATCCCTGTAAGTCTAATATAACTGGGACCTAAGTTGCTAAATGCATAATCATATAAAATTTTTCCCATTTCGCTACAATCAGCCGGGCTGGAAATATTTAAACCTGGTATAGTTCTCATGATTGCAATATCTTCAAGACCAAAGTGGCTGTTACCAAGATACCCCATGGATACACCGCTTCCTAAAGCAACTAGATTGACTGGCAATTTCATATAGCCTAAATTCATTCTAATTTGTTCGCTAGCTCTCATCGATAAAAAAGGAGCAAATGAGGTTACAAAAACTTTAAAACCTTCTTTTGCAAGTCCTGCAGCAACACCAATTAGATTTTGCTCACTAATTCCCACTGATAAATATTTTTTAGGATATTTGCTTTTAAACCTATCTAATCCTGAAGATCGACCAAGGTCAGCAGATAAAACCATAAGATTTTCGTTTTTTTCAGCTATTTCAAGCATAAATTGACCAAACATCGCACGTGGTCCCATTCTAGACCATTGTTTAGAGTCTTTTAAATCAAAGTCCTTCATAATTTTATAGATCCTTAATTGCTTCTTCAAATAACTTTTGTGTCAATCTTCCATGGTGCCAATCATTGTTATTCTCCATAAATTTTATGCCTTTTCCTTTTACTGTTTTTGCAATTATAGCTGTGGGTTTATTTCTTGATCTTATAGATAATTTTTTTAATAATTGATCAATTTTGTGCCCATCGCATTCAATTGTATTCCATCCAAAACCTTTCCATTTTTCTTTTAACATTTTTAAGCTCATTTTTTCATTAATTGCACCATCATTTTGATACCCATTACAGTCTACTATGACGATTAAATTGTCTAATTTTGACTCGGTCGCTGAGATTGCAGCTTCCCAAATAGCTCCCTCATAACACTCTCCATCCCCAATTAAAACGTATATGAAATTTTTTTTTTTTCTTTTTTTATAAGCAATTGCTAATCCAACTCCAAAAGATAATCCTTGACCTAAACTTCCATTTGAAGACTCTATTCCAATTTTATCATTAACTATAGGATGAGCAATAAGTTCGCTACCGTTGGTTTGAAATTTTAGTAACTCACTTTTTTTAATAAATTTTTTACAATGTAAAGCACTGAGCAAACCTAAAAATCCATGACCTTTGCTTAAAATGAACCTATCTTTTGGTTGTTCTAAATTTAGATTTAAAATTTTACCATAAAGTGTTGCCATTATATCTGTTATTGATAAAGCCCCACCAATATGAGCTGGCTCACCACAATTTAAACTAACCTCGAGAATTATTTTTCTCATATCTTTGGCTAGATCTTTAATTTTATTAATTTGATTTTTGCTACTCAATTTTTAAATCCTTCATTCATTTCTATTATCTGCCCATTGATATCAATAGATTTCTCTGAAGCTAAATATAGTGCTTTGTTTGCGACATCATTTGGAGAAATTGGTTCTGATAAATTAGAGTCTTTTAATAATTTTTCTTTAGCTTTTTTATCCATTTTTTTAAGCATGTCAGTTTCAGTAACGCTCGGTGCTATTGCATTTACACGTATTTTATAGATAGAAAATTCTTTAGCCATAATCTTTGTAGCAAACATTAAGGCTGCCTTACTTGATCCATATGTAAGATTGCCCCTTTCGGCAAATAAACCAGAAACTGAACCAATGTTTATTATGGATGCACTACTTGATTTTTTTAATAACCTAAGCAGAAGCTGAATAATCTTAATTTGCGCAAAAAAATTTATTTCAAACATATCTCTTAGCGATTTGATTGGTGTCATTTCTGTTAAAGAGCCACCAGGTATCCCAGCATTATTTACAAGAATGTCAAGACTATTTTTTTTTGTATATAATTCTTCTATCGATTTTTTTGTTGCATTCTCATCTTTAAGATCAAATTGTAAAATTTTGATATCTTTATTAAATTTTTTTGATTGTAAATTGATATAATTTGAAAATTTATGGTCTATTTTTCTAACAGCACATATTATATCTGCATCATTTTCTAAAAATTTTTCTAATATTGCCTTTCCTATACCTCTGTTTGATCCAGTAATAAAAGCTGTTTTTCCAGATAACATTTTTTTTATTTTTAAGTATGTTTGTATCGTGAGCTAGATTTTTTTACTAGTTTTAGTAATCTAGCGTAATCTTTATTTTTATATCTTTTTTTGGAGTAATTTTTACTTAATTTTTTATTAAGCTGTTTTTTAACGATTCTTGAGGAAAAATACAGTTGAATAAGTATTTCTCCAACATCATTTTCGATTTGTTTTGATTTTACAATCATTTTACCTAATTCTGAATTTTCTAAATTCTTATCTTTAAAATTATAAATAATTTTATCTAACTTTTTTTTTAAATCTTTATTAAGTTTCAATTGAAATAAAAATTTATTGAGATTAATAACTTCGCTTGCTTTTGGTAATATTTTGTCGCTACTTGCAGGTATCATGTTGTCAATAATGCTTCTAATAAAAGCTTTATTATTTAAAAGTTTTTTTTTTGAATTTTTCATTTTCGTATATTTCTAAAATATTTTTCAGGATTTTTTTTAATTTCATTTGTTATTCTCAAAGTAATTGCTTGTAAGGTTGATACTGGATTAACACCCCCAGAAGAAACAAAAACGCTACTATCAGCAATTACTAAATTTTGAATATCATGTGTTTGACCAAATTCATTCACAACGGAATTTTGTTTTAATTTTCCCATTTTTGTTGTTCCCATTAAATGCCACCCTGTATGTTTAACTGGACCAAAACTAATTATAGATTTTGCACCAGCTTTTTTCATTAATTCTCTAGCTCTAGATATACCATGTGATAACATTCTTTTAGAGTTTTCACTTAACCTGTAATTAATTTTTACACCAGGAATACCGTTCGAGTCTTTTATTGTATGATCTAACTCTACACAATTATGTCTTTCTGGTAAGTCTTCACAAATAATTGCCAATGGTATTGTACGTCCATAAGATTTTAAAAACTGTTCATGGAATTTTTTTCCAAACTCTATTTTTTTTAATTTTTTTAAAAATAAAGCAGTTTCCAAAGGACCGTTACCTCTTAAAATTTGAATAGTATAACCTCTTTTATGTTTTGCACCATGAATGGTTCCATAAAATTGTTGGCTAGATATGCAACATCCTTCTGGACCTTTAAAAGACTCTAGATATTGATTAAATGTGCCCTCAACAAATCCCAGGGGATGAAGCATCAAATTTTTTCCTACGAGTCCAGAGCTATTTGCTAAGCCCATTGGAAATAATTTATTTGCTGAGTTAAGTAATAACCTTGGAGTTCCTATACCAGAGCACGCAACAATTATTAGAGAGGCCTTTTGAAATTTTTCAATATTATTTGAGTCAAAATATATCACACCATTGGCATTCCCAAGCTTATCTAAAGTTATTTTTTTAACTCTAAAATTTGATTTAAATTTAACTCCATTTTCACGTGCTTTTGGTAAATATGTAAGATTAACTTCTGATCTGGAGTATTTTTTTCTATTTTTATATTTTTTTGTTGCTATAGCAGAATAAGATGGCCACCAATGCCATCTTAATTTATTAAAAGCTTTTGCTATTTTTTCACCTGACTTTTCAATGGGTACTGGTGGCAAAAGATCTTTAATTTCTGGATAAGCGGGATCGCCTTTTAAGCCTGCTACTCCCATCATTTTATCATTTAAATTATAAAATGGTTCTAAATCTTTGTATTTAAAAGGCCAATCATCTCCTACACCGTCTAGAGTTTTTGTTTGAAAATCAGACTTGTGAAATCTTGGAAAATGACCAGAATATAAAATAGTAGAACCACCAATTGCATTAAAATTAGCTATTGAGATTGGAGAATTTTTATCATTTATTGGATAGTCACTTCTAAGTTTTCTAATATTTGGATTTATATTAAATTTTTTTAATTTAAAATATTCCCAATCTGATTGGTAAAAAGAGTAATTTTTAGGATTAATATTTGGTCCCTGATCGACGCAAAGTATTTTAAAACCATTGCCACTTAAATTCCATGCAGCAGCAGCACCTGCAGCTCCAGCTCCTATAATTAGTATATCATAAACTTCGTTTTTCATATTTAGAAATTTAAAAGTTCAAAATTTTATTTGTTTGGTAAAAATTTTTTTAAAATTTCAGGAATTGTTATTATCATTTTTGCCTCGCAGGCTAATTCACCATCTGTAAAGCCTTGTCCAATACCTCTACAAATGCCTCTTTTCCATGAATTTACTTTTGTTTTAATTTCATATTTTCTACCTGGTAAAACTTCTTTTTTAAATTTTACCTCATGAGATATAGCGTGTGTGACTTTTCCTTTATTTCCTGGTAGTGTGGTAATCGCAACAGTTAGCATTTGAGCCAATGCTTCAAGTTGTAGCGCGCCAGGCATATTTGGATTACCTGGAAAATGAATTGGAAAAAACCATTCATCTTCAGGTAGATTTTTATACCCTTCAGCAAATTCTCCAGGCTTCACTTTAGACACATAATCAATCATTAGAAAAGGTGGTCTGTTTGGTTGATATTGTAATAACTCAACGCTGTCTAAACTGAATATATCCAAAATAGCAATTTATGTTTAAATTTTGAAATAAAATATCACAATTTAGATTATTACTAAATATTTATTTTATATTTTTTTAATATTTCAATACCAGTTTTATAGGAACTAAAATCTATAATATCATCCATTTCAAAAACAATATCAAAAGCTTCCTCTAAATTTGCAATCATAGCCATATGGCCGACTGAATCCCATTGTGGTATGCTTTCATATTCTAGGTTATTTAATTTACTTTCTGAAACTTCGAAACTCTTTACAAAAACATCATTGTATTTTTTTAAAAGATTTTTTTTCATATTTGAATTAGATATAGAAAGTTTTTATATTAATTAATGATATAGTCCACAAAATTTTGATCATTTTTTCATATACATTTTTTCTATTTGTGCAATATTTTTATGTTCTATAATATCAGTATTCTTTTTATTTTTTCTTATAACCGAAACAAATTTAGGTGATTTTTGAATTAAGTCATCAAATATAATTTTTGAAGAATTTTTGATATCCATTTTAAAACATATTAATTTTTTATACCTATAAAATTTTACGAAATTATTATTAATCAAATATCGATCACAATTCTTTGTTAATGCTGAATATTCACAAAGATTTTTTTTTCTTACAAATAATGAGTATGTTTTTTTTCTAGTTTTATTAAAAATATCTGTATACATAAATGAAAACTTCTTGTCATACCTGTACTTAACTTTTGCTAAACGTTCTAGATAATGTACGTGGGTAAATGATCTTGTATAATGATGTCCTAATGTTAGTAATTGAAAATTATCTTTGATAAAATATTTCCATAATGAATTTTCTCCTAATGCATTAAAGTTTTTTATTTTTTTATAAAAGTTTTTTTTTTTTCCAAAACACAAAAATGAATAAAATGGATGACTAGTTCTAAAATTATAATACTTCTTTAATAGTAGTGTACCTAGTGCACCACTTTGTCCAATGCTATTTTTTTGATTAAATTTTTTTTCATTAATGCATTTGAAATTGAAAACAGGAATTATCAAGCTTCCACTTTTTCCTAACTTATTTAAAAAATACATTAATACTTGATCTACAAAATCATAACGATTGATTTTGTTAACTTCTAATACATTTGCTAACTTAAAAAGGTCAATACCAAGATAAATTTTATCTCCTTTATTTACCGATAGTTTGTTTAGAATTTTATCAAGTATGTTTTTTTTAATTCTTTTCACTGCTTTAAATCTTGCTTTTTTATTATTATTACAAATAACAAATAAACAGAATAAAAAAACCAGATTTCTAAAGATGTTTTATTAGTTAAATATCAATTTTGTATTTAAAATTTTTTTCAGTGCATAAATCAAGCCAATTGAGCTATTAGTACTGGTCAGCTACATGCGTTACCGCACTTCCACACCCAGCCTATCAACGT
>MDSW01218154.1_pt1 | contig 33881 bp, 33 predicted proteins | sample 811171 | NCBI WGS metagenome assembly MDSW01 (sample SAMN05326641, study PRJNA326480) | marine metagenome | isolation source: seawater | place: Atlantic Ocean: North West | collected 2012 | reverse complement strand
GGAAGTGCGGCAACGCATGTAGCTGACCAGTACTAATAGCTCAATTGGCTTGATTTATGCACTGAAAAAAATTTTTTATTTTAGTTTTTTTGATAATTTAGAAATTCTTCTATCTTCTTTATAAATTAATGACATTGTTTTAGCAGTCTCTTTTGGAGAAAATTTAAATGCAATTCTCAGTATATCCATCCAGTTTTTATTATTTTTTTTTCTAATACTTTCTATTTGATTTATTATGCTTTCGTAATTTATTTTTTTTGTTTTATTTTTTTTCATATAATAAAAATTTTCATTTTCACTCTCTATAAAATACCCGCAAGATAAAAATAAGCTAAGAGAATTTAAATTTCCTTTTAAAACTTTTGCAGAAAAATTACAATTTTTAATTTTTTTTTCTATTAATATTAAAGCTTTTTTAGCTAATCCTTTTTTTCTAAATTTTTTAAGTAATGCTATTGAAACTTCCCAATTTCTAATCTTAGGTGTTTTTACTAACCTTAAATATCCCAAGTTTCTTTTAAAGTTCGTAATAACATATATTTTATGATTTATTGATATATTAATTTTTTTAAGCCAAATTTTATGAGATGAAATGCTTATTGTTTCTTTATTTATTGAATTTCTCCTTACATCTTTTTGATTTCGCAGCTTGAATATAAAATTTGAATCTTTTAGATTAAATTTGACTAGTTTAATATTCATATTAATTAGTATATTAATTTATAATGTTTCATAAAAAACCCTATTTTATAGCAGAAATATCAGCTAATCATAATGGATCTTTAAAAAACGCCAAGAAGCTTATTTCATTAGCAAAAAAAAATGGAGCAGATGCTGTTAAGCTTCAAACCTATAAGCCAGACACAATGACTCTAAATTTTAGAAATAAATATTTTAGAATAAATAAAGGATTATGGAAAAATTATTATTTGTGGGATTTGTATAAGAAAGGTCATACACCTTGGGATTGGCATGAAGAATTATTTAAATTTGCAAAAAAAAATAAAATTGAAATTTTTAGCACACCATTTGATGAGACAGCAGTTGATTTTTTAGAAAAACTTAAATGTCCATTTTATAAAGTATCTTCATTTGAAATGACAGATTTGTTACTTATTAAAAAAATTGCATTGACAAAAAAACCGATGATTATTTCTACCGGCATGTCAACTTTAAAAGAAATAAAATTAACATTAGATATTGCTAAAAAGTATGGAGCAAAAAAAATTACACTTCTTTATTGTGTTAGTAATTATCCATCAAATATTGAAGACTTTAATATAAATAATATTAAAATTTTAAAAGAGAAATTTAAATGTGATGTAGGTTTATCTGATCATTCTAAAGACAATATTATTGCAAGTTTAGCTGTATCCCTAGGCGCAACTGTTTTTGAAAAACATATTGCTCTTTCCAATCAAAAAAAAGGTTTAGACTTGGAATTTTCTTTAAGAGGGAATGATATAAGCAAATACAGAAAGTTACTAGATGATTCTTTTGAGTTAGTAAAAAGAGATTACTTTTATAGATCAAAGAATGAATTAGTAAATAAAAAATTTCGGAGATCTATATTTTCAACAACTAAAATTAAAAAAGGAGAAGTTTTTTCAAAAAAAAATATAAAAGTAGTAAGGCCAAGCGACGGATTAGAGCCAAAATATTTATCCAAACTAATAGGAAAAAAAAGTAAAAGAAAAATAAACGAAGGTCGACCAATTTTAAAAAAGTATTTTTAAAAATGTATAGAAAAAAAATTAGTTATGGAAAACAATACATAGATAGTAAAGATATAAAATCTGTAATCGATACACTTAAAAAAGAAAGAATAACCACCGGCGAAATGGTTGAAAAATTTGAGAGAAAAATAAATAATTTTCTTAATTGTAAATTTTCATTAACTTGTAACAGCGGAACATCTGCCCTTTTTTTAGCTTTTCAAGCAATCAATATAAAAAAAAATGACAATATCATTATGCCATCTATTAATTTTATTTCATCTTACAATGTTGCAAAACTATTTGGAGCAAAAGTCTTTTTAGCTGATGTAGACAAAACTACAGGTCAAATGAGACCCAACGATATTTTAAATTGTTGTAAAAAATTTAAATTAAAAAAAATAAAAGCTTTAATAGTTATGTATAACGGGGGTTATCCTCAGAATGCTGATAGCTTTAAACAGCTTAAAAAAAAACTAGGTTGTATAATTATTGAAGATGCGTGTCATGCATTAGGGGCGGAATATATAAATAAAAAAAAAAAATATAGAATTGGAAGTTGCAAACATAGCGATATATCAACTTTCTCTCTTCATCCGCTTAAAACAATTACAACAGGCGAAGGCGGAATAGTTACCACTAATTCTAACGTGTATTACAATAAAATTAAAAGATTTAGATCTCTTGGGATTGAAAGAATAAAATCATATCATTGGAAATATGATGTAATACAAAATGGTTTTAACTTTAGATTAACCGATTTTCAATGTGCTCTTGGTATAAGTCAGTTAAAAAAAATAAAAAAATTTATAAAAAAAAGGAAAATAATTGCCAAAAAGTATAGAAAAGATTTAAAAAATAACCCAAATATTTCATTTCCTATTCAAGATAAGAATTACTTGTCATCTCATCATTTATTTTTAATTAATTTAAAAAAATTTAACCTAGTTAAAAAAGACAAGTTTATAAATTACATGAAAAATAAAAAAATATACTTACAATATCATTACATACCTGTTTATAATTTTAAAATATTTGAAGGCAAATTTATAAATAAAAATTCGGAAATTTATTATAATACAACAATCAGTCTTCCAATTTATTATACTTTATCAACAAAAGAACAAAATTATGTCATCAATTGTATTAAAAATTATTTTAAATAATTATGAAAAAAATAGTCATCGGATCAGCAAATTTCAATCAAAATTATGGTTTATATAATTTTAAATATTCGAATAATATAATTAAGAATAAATTTTTAAAAATATTTAAAAAAAAAAAATTAAGTTATATTGATATTTCTTTTGATTATAATTTAACTAAAAATTTTTTTAAAAAAGTTAATTTCAAAAATTTTAAAGTAATTTCTAAAATTAAACTTCCAAAAAAAAATATAAAATTATTTATAGACAATTTAGAAAGTAGATTAAAAAATCAAATAAATCATTTAAAAGTTAAGAAGTTTTATGCGCTATTGTTTCATAATTGTGAAGATTTAAAAACAAGATATGGAAAACAATTTTTAAATGAATTAAAAAAATTAAAAAATAAAAATTATTTTGATAAGCTTGGTGTATCAATCTATGATCCAAATGAATTAAACAATATATTCAAAAAATTTGAACCAGAGATTGTCCAGGTTCCAATTAATATTTTTGATCAAAGAATTTTAAATAGTGAATGGATTAAAAATCTAAAAAAAAAAAAAATTTTGATACAAGCTAGATCAATTTTTTTACAAGGTTTAATTTTAAGTAAAATAAATGATATAAAATTTCGAAAATCAAAATTAAAAGTTCAATACCACTTAAAAAAATTTAATAGATTGTGTGTTAAAAATAAAGTATCCAGGCTAGAAGCTTGTATAATTTTTATAAAAAATATTAATGAAATTGATTTAATTACTGTTGGATTTAATAGTGAAAAAGAACTTCTCGAGATACTTAAAGCTTTTAAATTAAAAAAAAAAATTGATTTTAGTAAATTAAAAGTTTTAGATAAAAAAATAACTGATCCTAGAAAATGGTAAATAAAAATAAAATAGTTGCAATTATACAAGCTCGATTTAATTCAGTCAGATTTCAAGGAAAGATATTAAAAAGAATAAATAACGATCCAATCCTTAAAATTTTAATTAAAAGATTAAAAAAGTCAAAAAAATTAAGTGATATTGTAGTTGCTTGCACTAATAATTCACATGATAAAAAGATAATTGATTTGTGCAAAAAACTTGATGTGAAATATTTTCGTGGATCTGAAAATAACGTTTTAAAAAGATATTATCAGGCTGCAAAAAAAAATAAAGCAGAGCACATTGTAAGAATTACTTCTGATTGTCCATTAATCGATCCAAATATATTGGATAAAATGATTAGAAAGTATTTAGTTAAATCCGAATTTTTATCAAATACTATTGAACCTACATTTCCTGATGGTTTTGACATAGAAATTTTTAGTTTTAAAATTTTAAAAGAAAGATACTTTTCCAAAAAAATACACAATGAAAAAGAACATGTTACAACTGGAATTTTAAAATTAAAAAAATATAAAAAAATAAATTACAAATTAAAAAAGAATTTTTCTAAATTAAGACTTACATTAGACTCGAAATATGATTTATACATTTTGAATAAATTACTTAAAAAATTTAAATATAATTATAATCTAGGTATAAATAAAATATTAAAATTGTATAAAGAAAACAGGTCTTTTTTTGAGAAAAATTCTAATAGAGTTAGAAATGAGGGTATGAATTTAAATACTGGACAAAAATTTTGGATAAGAGCGCAAAATGTAATTTCTGATGGAACAATGTTATTTTCAAAAAATCCCGATCTTCACCTACCTAAATTATGGCCAGCTTATTTTACTAAATCAAATGGTTGCAAAATTTGGGATTTAGATAATAAACTACTTTATGATTTGCACTTAATGGGTGTAGGAACCAATACGCTGGGATACTGCAATAAACAAGTAGACAGAAAGGTTTCAGATTTAATTAAAAAAGGAAATATTTCTACATTAAATTCTGTAGAAGAAATTAAACTGTCAGAAAAATTAATTGATATTCACCCTTGGGCCGATATGACAAAATTCACTCGCTCTGGAGGTGAAGCAAATTCTGTAGCTATTAGAATAGCTAGAGCATATTCAAATAAAGATAATATTGCTGTTTGTGGATATCATGGTTGGCATGACTGGTATTTATCTTCTAATATAAATAATAGAAATAATTTAAATCAACATTTAATGAAAAATTTATCAGTAAAAGGAGTTCCAAAAAAACTTTATAATACAGTCTATCCTTTTGAATATAATAATTTTAATCAGTTAAAAAAAATTGTTTCTACCAAAAATATTGGTGTGATAAAAATGGAAGTACAAAGAAATATTAAGCCTAAAAGTAATTTTCTATATAAAGTTAGAAAACTTGCCAAAGAAAAAAATATTGTTTTGATTTTTGATGAATGTACTTCTGGGTTTAGAGAAAATTATGGAGGACTGCACATGAAGTATAAAATTTTTCCAGATATTGCAATTTTTGGCAAAGCTCTAGGTAACGGATATGCAATAAATGCAATTATTGGTAAAAAAGAAATAATGGAATCGACAAAAGATACATTTATAAGTAGTACTTTTTGGACTGAAAGAATTGGTCCAACTGCAGCTTTACAAACTTTGAAAATAATGAAAGATATTAAATCTTGGCAAATAATATCGGATATTGGAAGGAAAATAAAAAAAAATTGGAAAATAATAGCAAATCAAAACAAAATAAAATTAGACATTTTAGGTCTTGATGCGCTTCCTAATTTTGTTTTTAATTCTACCAAACATAATGCATATAAAACTTTTATTTCTCAAGAAATGATTAAAAAAAATATACTTGCTTCAAATGTTATTTACACTTGCATTTCTCACAGAGATAAAATACTTGATAAATATTTTGATATACTAAATGATACTTTTTATAAAATTAGCAAGTGCGAAATAGATAATGAAAATATCTATAGTTTATTAGAGGTACCAGAAAGTATTAAAGGAATTAGAAACAAATAATATGTTTAAAAATAAGTCAATATTAATTACTGGTGGAACTGGAAGTTTTGGTAAAGCGTTTGTAAAAAATTTAATTTCAAATCATAATAATTTTAAACGTTTAGTTATTTTTAGCAGAGATGAACTGAAACAATTTGAAATGACAAAAAAAAAAGACTTTCAACATCCAAATATTAGAATGTTTTTAGGTGATATAAGAGACAAGGAAAGATTATATAGAGCAACAGAAGGAATAGATATTTTAATTCATGCGGCCGCACTGAAACAAGTGCCCGCAGCAGAATATAACCCATTTGAATTTGTAAAAACAAATATTATTGGTACACAAAACATAGTAGAAGTTTGTCTAGAGAGAGATGTTAGAAAAATTGTGGCTTTATCAACAGACAAAGCGTCATCCCCTATTAACTTGTATGGAGCTACAAAACTTTGTTCGGATAAATTAATTATTTCTGCAAACAATATTAAAGGTAAAAGAAAAACAAATTTTTCAGTTGTAAGATATGGCAACGTTATGGGTAGTAGAGGTTCAGTGATTCCTTTATTTAAAAAAATAAATTTAAAAAAAAAAAAACTACCTCTCACACATCAAGATATGACAAGGTTTAACATTTCGTTAACGGAAGCTATTAAGTTAGTTGAAACTGCAATTCAAAAAGATCAACAGGGTCAAATTTATGTACCTAAATTAAAAAGTTTTTATATAAAAGATTTAATACATGCAATCAGTAATAAAAAAGATAATTTTGAAATTATAGGAATCAGACCAGGTGAAAAAATACATGAAGAATTAATTAATCCCGCAGAATCAAGAAATACAGTCGAATTTAAAAATTATTATTCTATTTTGTCAAATCTATCAACTGAACAAATTAAAAATTATTGTAAAAAAAATAATTGTAAAATAGTTCCCAAAGGTTTTTCTTATAACAGTGGAACAAATAAATCATTTATGAGTGTAAATGATTTAAAGAATATTCTCAGAAAGCATGAAGAATATTAATTTCGCTTAAATAACTGTTTAATTCTTAAATATTTTTCAAAAAACCATTTACTATTCGGAAACATTGGTCTTCTTTTATTAAAAGGTGAAATTGATATATTAAAAAAATAAGCTAAATTTTTTTTTAAAAAATTTTTTGGAAATCTATTTTTTGTTTTACTCAAAATAGGTTTTCCAATTTTTTTTGCCTCAATATGAAAACTTATATTTTCATTACCTGACTCGGCGTCATAAAATATTTTTTTTAAATTATCTAAATTAGTCTCACCAGGCTTTACATTTTGAACCTGACCAAAACCACATTTTTCTAGCGCTCTTTTCATCGTATCATAGTTATGAAGATAAAAATGATCGTGATATAAAATTCTATTTATAAAAAGGTCGGTATGATTTTCAATAGGCGATAGCACAGTAGAAATTTCAGAGCTACTTATTGCATCATCTAAATTTTCATCTTTACTTTTATAACGTTCAATCATTTTATCAAAATTAGGAAGCGTCATTCTTATGGTACCACCGTCATTTAATATTCTGTTACATTCTATTAGGTGATTTATAAGTTCATACCACGTTAGATGTTCCAGAGTATCTCTTGAGAATATTAGCTCCATGCTTTTCTCAGGCAAAGGAATATTTTCAGTAATATCACAAATTATATCTATATTTTTTTTTGAAGGATCGGTTATTTTTGATAATTTATATACAGATATATCAGCATGAATAAATCCTTCCATTTTATGGGAACCAGAGCCAACATATAGATATTTTGATTTAAACATATTTAAATTATTTAAAAAATTAACTGTGTTTATTAAGTAATCTTTTTATAAAGTTTTTTATAATTTGAATTAAAGAGTTTTCTATTATCTCCCCCGGATTCCAATCTTTATTTGCATCAGTTGTTTTTCCTTTAAGTGAAAAATTGATCCTCCCATTAGTTTTTGGTGATGTGAATTTAAGAGTACTATTAACTTCAGACCCATTTAGTTTGACTTCTTTATACCACCTTCTATCAGATCCAAATATAAATGATAAAAATTCATCTTTATCTTTATAGTATTTAGATATAGTTTTTCTCTCATCATAATAATCATCAATATCAAAAAAATTTTTACAAAGAGCCACTCTCAATAGGTGTCTAGGATTTTGGTTAATATTTGGTGTAGCGCTATGAAACCAATCAACTCTAGATACTATTACTGTACCTGCTTTACCATAAACATTTATGATTTTTTCAAATCCTAAAGGTTTTTTTGTTGGTGAAGATGGATAAAAAGCATAGTTTCCATCATTTTCTCCCACATCATTTAAGTAAATAGAAAAATCTATAAAATCAATTCTTTCATCTTTGTAAACTGGGTTTTTTCTATCGTAATGAAAATCTCCTATACCTCCTCCTTTAGGTATAAAATGAGGCCTACTTTGACCAGGTGGACTTTGAATATAGTAAAACCTCCAGACTTGCCCATCTGGCATTATTGTTTTTATTAATTCTTTAAAATTTGGGTTAAAAATTTTTTCAAGCAAACCTAATTCATAAATGCCTTTTAGTTCTAGGTATTTACACTTTACAGTTCCACCTTTACCCCCATATCTTCTATCGTCACCTTGTGTTGCATAATCGCAGTTTTTTATAAAATTCTCTCTCAAAAATTTTATTTCATCTTCTTTAAAAATATTTTCAAAAATTGCTATACCACGTGTCTGTAAAGTTTTAATTAAATCCATAAGTTATTTTAATTGTTTGAAAACAGTTTTAAAATTTTATACAAGTAAATATTTTAAAATGAATTTTATATCAAAATTATTTTTAATTCTATCAAAAAAAATAACAAGACAAAAAATATATCCTTTTATAGAAAAAAATATAACTACACTTAATAAAAAAAGGATAAAAATTTTAAATATTGGATCTGGAGGTGAAATAGAAAAAATAATTAAGAGTTTCAATAATGTAGATGTAATCAGTATAGATATAGATAAGAGCAGAAAGCCCGATATAGTCATGGATATTTCAAGCAATAAAATAATTAAAAAAATTAAATTTAAACCTGATTTGATTACCTGTTTTGAAGTATTGGAGCATATAGAAAATCCTAGTATAGCTATTAACAATTTGCATAAAATATCCAACAATAAAACTCAATTAATATTTTCAGTACCCTTTATTTTTCCAATTCATGATGAGCCAAATGATTATTATAGATATACGAAGTTTGGATTGAGATTTTTATTTAAAAAATATTCTAAAGTAGAAATAATTAATAGAGATGGCTGGTTAGATAATATTTTTGTATTATTTGTTAGACTAAAATTTTCAAGAAATTACATCTTAAAGATAGTTGCTTTACTTTTTGCAATTTCATACTTATTTTTATTTCCAATTATTAAGCTTATACAGAAAATACTTCATTTTGAAAATATTACTTCAGGCTATTTAATTAAAGCAAAAAAATAATATTAATTTAAAATTCTATTCAAGATAAAGAAAAATATAAAAAAAGGAAAATAATAAATCCTTAAAGATTTTATATTATAAATACCAATGCGATTCAAAACATAAACTTTTTGATTAAAATCCATTATTTTATTATATTTTTTATAAAAATTCCTAACACCAATTGATAATTTTTCGTAATTTTTTGTTAGACGACTTTGCATATGTGGTGAAAAGAAGATTTTTTTTTTTGAAATAGAAATTTTTTTATTTTTAATTAATGCATCAATTACAATCGATTTATCTTCAGAAGGCTCCAATTTACTGTCATAACCTTTTAACTCTAAGAAAGTTTTTTTATTAATAATTATATTGGAACCTGTGATACCAGGGTTTTTAATCAATATATCATTCATATTAAATTTAGTAGGATCTTTAAAAATCTTTTTATTAATATGTATTTTTGAAAGTATTATATGAGGTCTTTCTTTCTTTATAATTTGTTTGGCCTCCTTTAAATAATTAACCTCCCATGTGTCATCATCGTCTAAAAAGCATAAATATTTATTTTTGGCAATTTTTGCTCCCAAATTTCTCGCTTTTGCGGGATACAAATTTTTTTCATTATTTATGATAACTAATTTGATCTTAGATTTTTTCTTATAAAAAAAATCATTTAATTTGTATTTATAAATACCGTTATTAATAATTATAATTTCTTTCGGTTTTACACTTTGATTAACTACAGATTTATATGCTTTTTTTAAAAATTTATCTCTGTTAAATGTTGTTATAATTACAGTAAACAATTTATACCTTATATTTAGTCAATCTTTCAATTTCTTTACAATAATTGTTAAAAAGACTTTCTTTTAAACTAATATTTTTTAAGATTTGATCATCCCATAAATTATATTTTTGTCCTTTGGCAAAAGCAGCATGAACATATTCAAGCATTTTTTTATGATTACCTTCTCTGTCTATTTGATTTTTTAAAACATTTTTAATTTTTTCTTTGATGTTTTTAATATCATTGTGATGATACACATTAGGGAGCATTCTAATTGTTCCCAAATTACCTAATTGAATTATAGGCACATCTAATATCGAAGCTTCAAAAACTGATGTACCACTAGTTGCAATGACAATTTTTGTTTTTTCAAATATTTTCCAATTTGGGATAGAACTATTGATTATTTTAACATTAGGAAGATGTTTGATTTTTTCCAAATAACTAGTTGGTCTTTTTTCAATCATATAAGGATGATCTTTAACTACTAATTGCATATCTGCAGGTAAAGACATAGCTATCAATCTTGCAGTTTCTATTTGATTATTAAATCTTGTTGAAACCAAATCAATATTTTCTTCTGGTTGTAGTAATAAAGGCATAAAAGCAAAATTATTTAGTTCGTCCAGGTTATCGTATAGAAAAGATTTAGATTTATAGCTATAGTAATGTTTAAGAAAAAAGTCTCTTAAAAAAATAATTGGATTTGATAAATCTTGAGTAGAACCAAGTATATTTTTTTTAAATTTAAATGATCTAATTAACATTTTAATTTGATTTAAGAGATAATTAAATGTTATTTTTTGACTAATATCTATTTTGTTTATTGATTTAAGTTCTAAAATTTTATTTTTAATAAATTTTTTTTCTTCTTTTAAATCATCATAATTGATTTTAATATTTCCTTCTCTTATTTGATTTAAATATTCTATGAATGGACCTTTGTTATCAAGATATGAGTTGGTAAATATATTTATATGATCTACTTTGCTATCTGTAGTTCCAAATATAGGTGTATTATTTTTTTCACAATATAAATTTAACATTGCGTGTAAAAAAGAGTTAAGCACAGGCGATATAACAATATCTGGTTTAAAAGTTTCAAATATTTCATTGATCATTCCAAAACAACTTTTAATATAATTCTCGATATATTGATCAGTTACTGACTGTTTAAAACTATAATAATATTTTTTATTATAATCTTTAACCAAATTTCTTTGAGATTGAATTAATTCCCATACACTATTAATATTTAAATAATCACTAATCTCATCTAAAGAATAATTACATTTTAAAATATATTTTTTTGGATCATCTATAACTTCATCATGAGACCAAATATTTTTGGTATATCCAATGTTTAAAAGATAATTATGAGTTGATTTTTTTACAGAAATACAACCTATATTGTGACCCTTATCTTTAAGTTTATCAGACAAAAAAGTACCAAATTTTATTGCCCAATTACGTTGCTGTATTATTAAAATGTTCATTTATTTATTTAATTTTACTCAAAGTATTATTTTTAATCTCATAGACTTGATCACAATCGTAAAGCATATCGAGACTATGAGTAGATATAATTATAGTTTTTTTTCCTTTTAATGAGTAAATAAAATCAAATATTTCTTTTTCAGTCTCTTTATCTAAAGCGTTTGTAGCCTCATCAAATATTAAGATATCTTTATTGTGAAATAATATTCTAGCTATACCCAATCTTTGTCTTTGTCCCCCAGAAAGCCTTATTGCATTTTCACCAACTTGAGTATCTAAACCATTTCTACCTACTATTTTTTTTAGTTTAAGCTTATTTAATATATCTAAAATAATTTTATCTTCATTGGCATTTTGGATCTTATAATTATGCTCATTTATAGCTATATTTTGCCTTAAAGAATTATCAAATAAATAAAAGTTTTGAGGGATATATCCAAAATTTCTTTGATAGGACTTTACATTATTTTCATTTATTTCTTCTCCATCTAATTTTAATGAACCTTGTTTTTGTAAAATTAAACCAATTAAAATGTCAATTAAAGTTGTTTTCCCACTTCCACTTGACCCAACAATTCCAATAATAGAATTTTTTTGTATTTGAAGATTTAAGTTGGTAAAAATATTTTTTTCATTACTTCCGTATGAATATTTTATATCTTTAAGTTCTATTTTATCGTTGAAAATAATTCTATCTTTAAGATTTTTATTTAATTTTTTGAATAAACTATATTCTTTTTCAATAATTCTAACAGAATTCATTCCAAACCTTATATCGTTTATATTTTTTACAATTCTATTTGTTGATGGCATAATTCTGAATAAAGCTACAGCAATAAGTCCCAAATTAACAAGAATTTCACTCATTTTATAATCTAAAAACAAAAAATATATTGTTAATAATGAGATTGATAAAACAGATGTGAATTCTAAAAAAAATCTTGGAGATTGTTGAATTGTTTCATATCTTAATCTAGAGGCTTGGGCTTTTACTATTCTGGTATTAAGTTCATCAATAAACATATTTTTTTTCCCTAATATTTTAATTTCTTTAATGGATCCAATTGACTCTTTTATATTTTTAAAAAAAGCAGATTCATTATCTTGAATTTGATGAGCCCAATGATTTATTTTTTTTTTAAAAATTGAGATAAATAAAAAACCAATTACTCCAAACAATATTAATAGAAATAATACAATTTTTGGATTCCATAAAACCAAAAAAAATAGAATTACTATAAAAATCAAAATTTCAGTAACTAATTCAAGGAATGCATTAATTGTAGTTGTTATTTTTTGTATCTCACTTTGAACATTCCTTATTATTTCTGCAGAATTTTTTTTTAAATGTTCTTCCCAATCTAACTCGAGATAATTATCAAATAATTTTATAGAATTTAAAGTATTAATTTGCTTGAAAAATTTGTTTTTAAACCAATGTAAAAACAACAGGTAAAAGTTTTTTATAAAAAAAATAATTACAATAAGTATTAAAAAAAAAGAGATGAGCTGTTCAGTTTGAAAATTTTCAATATCAAAAATTTTATTAATATTGAATTTATTTATATATGATAAATTATTATTTATTATTAGTTCTAAAGCCGGAATAAATATTGCAAAACTTAATCCCTCAAAAGCAACACCAACTAGCAATAAAAAAAGAAGTATTAATAGTTTTGTTTTTTTTTTATCAGGAATGTATTTGAAGGTATCAAGCAAATTTGCTTTCATTATTTTTTTTGAATTTCCTTTTTTAACTCATCATATTCTTCCATCTTTCTCTGCATGAAAGATATTGTTAATTTAGTTTTATTTGTTATTCCTAGTGGTGTTAACAAATAAAGATATCCAATTTTTTTTTTATTTTTTTTAAAATTTCTTATTTTTAAAAATCCTTTTTGTTTTAAAGCATTTAAGCAATAGTTTAATTTGCCGAGACTAAATCCTAACTCTTTAGCCAATTCTCTTTGCGAACTATTATTTTTTTTATCTATTGTTCTTAAAATTTCTAATTCTTCTTGTTTTTTCATAAAATATAAAATACAAATATGTTCAAAAATTGAACAGATAACTCAAAAATGCAAAAAATTCAAACAATATTAGATTGGGCTAGAATTATTTTTTCATATAATAGGTCAATAACAGGTGATGGAGTTAGAAAAACTCTTAAATTCTTTAAAAAAATTAATCCAGAAATCAAAATTTTATCTTTTACAAGTGGTTATAAATGCTTTGATTGGACTGTGCCTAATGAGTGGGAAATAAAAAATGCATATATTATAGATATTAAATCAAAAAAAAAATATGCAGATTTTAAAAAAAACAATTTGCATGTGCTTAATTATTCAAGTTCAGTAAATAAGATAATTAAATTAAATGAATTAAAAAAACATATTTACACACTACCTAAACAGCCAAATTTTATTCCCTATGTAACCAGCTATTACAAAAAAAATTGGGGATTTTGCTTATCTCATAATGAATATAAAAAAATGAAAAATAGCAAATACAGAGTTTTCATAGATAGCAAATTTAAAAAAGGTTCAATGAATTATGGCGAACTATTTATAAAAGGAAAGACTAATAAAGAGGTATTTTTTTCAACAAATATATGTCATCCATCTATGGCAAATAATGAGTTATCTGGACCATTACTTGCAAATTATATTTACAAAAAGTTAAAAAAACTTGAGTTTAAAACAAAATATAGTTACAGATTTTTATTTATACCAGAAACAATTGGTTCAATAGCATATCTCAGCAAAAATTATAAAAAACTAAAAAAAAGAATGATTGCAGGCTTTGTTCTTTCTTGTGTGGGAGACAATATGCATTATAGCCATATTCAGTCTAGAGATGGTTATAATTTGGCGGATAAAGCTTTAGAAGCAGCTTTTATAGGTTTAAAAAATGTAAAAAAATATTCATTTTTAGAAAGAGGTTCAGATGAAAGACAGTATTGTTATCCTGGAATAGATTTGCCAGTAGCGGGATTTTGTAGGACCAAATATGGTAAATACAAGGAATATCATACAAGTGCAGATAACTTAAAACTAGTAAGCGATAAAGGTTTTGAAGGTTCTTACACAGTTTTAAAGTCGATCATAGATGCTTTTGAATTAGGGATGTTTCCAAAAGTAAAACTTAAATGTGAGCCTCAGCTATCAAAAAGAAATTTATATCCATCAACAAGCCAAAAAAGAAAATATAATGATAAAATAATTAATAGAAGAATGAATATTCTTGCATATTGTGATGGAAAAAAAAATATATTTGAAATCGCGACCATAACTAATGAACCACTTAAAGAAGTTATATTGGAAGTTAAAAACTTATCAGAAAAAGGATTAGTTAATTTAAAAAAATAATTATTTTTTAAATGTATAAAGAAATTATAGAAAAAAAATTTATCGGATTAGAAAACCTAAAATTTAAATTTAGGTCTGAAGCAAAAGATTCTTGGGATAATTTCTTAGATAGTCTTAAATTTGGTCCGGTAATATATTCAAATCAAGAACTTGATTATCAAGAATTAAATAGAAAAGAAAAAAAAATTTTTGATACAGATCTATCTTTAATAGTTATTTTTAAAAACAGCCCTCTAGTAATATTTTCTTTTACATTAACTAAGGAACACAATAGGTATTGTATCTCATCTTATGGACTTCCTGTTCTATCTCCACTTTTCAAGGATGATTTAGATAATAAAATTAAGGAAAAATTAACACAGATATTTTATGAAATTCTCTATGAAATAGCATCACATTATAAAATTGAAAATTGGACAAGTTCTGAGGGATTTATAAACGAAGTAAATATTAGTTTTTGGCATAAAATTTCAACAAAAAAAGGAGACAAGGTATTTACATTAAACGAAGGTTATATAAATATAAGCAAATCTTCAGACGAATTAATTAAGCATTTGAGAAAAAAAAAAATTTTTGTAGACATTAAAAGAGCCAAAGATTTGTGGGTTACATATGTACGAAACAAAGTGACTTTTAATGAGTGGGAAAAATTTAAAAAATTACACATACAAGTATCTGGTAAACAAACAAGATCAGACAAAACATGGGAAAGTCAATTTCAGGACATAAATAATAAAAAGGCTTTTGTAATTTTTTTATATGATTCAAAAAAATTAATAGGTGGGGCTATGTATAGATGTTCAAAGACAACTGCACTTTATGCAATAGGAGCATACGATAGAAATTTATTTCCAAAGCCAATTAGTCATTTAGCACACTATGAAGCAATTAATGAATTGAAAAAAAAAAAAATAAGTTGGCTAAGAATGGGGGATATTCCAAGCAAAGGGGATTATAATAATCCAACAGAAAAAGAAATTTCAATAGGATTGTTTAAAAAAAAATTTTCTACGGATATTTTTAATAAACACATATTTATTCATGGAAAAAATACATGAAAGATTTTGATTGTGTAATAATAGGAAGTGGCTTTAGGGCATTTATAACAGCTTATTTTTGTTTAAAAAAAAATAAAAAAGTGCTTATAGTTTCTAATTCAAAAAACTTAAGTGGAGTATTAAAACCAATTAAATGGGATGGCGCATTAATAGACAAAGGCTACCAGTTTTTTGATGGACTTGATTTGTATTCAAAGAATATCTTAGAAAATTTCGTAGGAAAAGAAAATCTTAGCGATTTTGGTTATGGAGCTGCTTCATTAACTAATGGTAAAATTTATGATTATCATGCAATCCCTTATTGGCCCAACCATGGAAAATTATTTGTTTTATCTGCAATTATTCAAACCTTATTAAATTTTTTCATAAAAAAAAATAGAAAAAAAAATGGAATAAAAAGTTATGCAGATTTAATTAATAACCATCCTTCAAATATAAAAGAAATTTTACATAAAGCATGCGAAAGAAATTTTTCACTCCCTTCTGAAAAACTATCTTTCTTATCAGAAGATTTTAGTCCATTTTTGTGTTATCGATTGACATTATTTTCTGACAAAGTGGGTAAATTTTTAAAAAAACATTTTTCTTCTTTAGACAATATTTTGGCCATAAGAAGAAATTCATTAGATAGTGAAAACTATTCTTTATACCCTAGGCAAAAAAATATGGGATTTATTGCTGAAATTATGGAAAAAAAACTAAAGGAGAATGGAGTTGATTTTGAATTTAGTAATCAAACAAAAATATACAACCAAAATAAACTAATTATCAAAACAGATAACTCAACAATTGGAGCAGAAAAAATATTTTTAGCAACTGAATTAGACGATGCGCTAAATTTTTTTGAAGATAAACCAAAATTAAATTCATGTAACCACTATGTTCCACAAATGTTTTTTATATTTAAAACAAGTAAGATTATATCGAAATTTCAATATGTGCATGGAAATGATCTTAAATTTTTTATTAATAGAGCAAGCAATGTATCATTATATGGAGAAAAAACCTTTGATAATAAATGTATTATAATTGCAGAAGTTCCAATGAATCCTTTATCAGAACATTGGAAAAATCCCGAAAGTATTTTAGAAAAAGTGTGGAGTGAACTAAAAATTATGAAACTAGTGGATAAAGATGAAATAATGGATAAATACGATATATTCAAAGCAGAAAAAACTTTTTGCTTGCCACTTATTAATTTTGATAAAAACTTAAGTATATTGAAAAATTTAATTAAAGAAAAATATAATAATAACGTTTTTATTCCATCTGCAGGAACAATTACTAGAGGAAATTATATCAAAGGTTTAAAGGAGTATTTTGATGAATAAAAATTTAATATTACTAACAAATAATTATTGGATAAAGGAATATTATTTTGATTCAATTCTTCCTAATAAACTTAAAAATGTGTTTTTAGTTTCTGATAAAAAAAATCAGTTCATAAGCAATTATATAAAAAAAAATAGTCTTAATCACAAATTTTTTTATACCAAAAATTTGAATTTAAATTGGTTAAAAAAACATACAAATATAAAAAATTCTATTTTGATTTCAGCAGGTTCACCATGGATTATTGGTGAAAATATAATCAAACAATTTAAAAATAACATTTATAATATTCATCAATCAGCATTACCATCTATGAGAGGTGCAGTTAATAGTTATGTAAGACTTTATAATTTAAAGTCTATCCAAACCACAATTCATATTGTGAAAAAAAAAATAGATGAAGGTGATATTGTTTTTAAAAGAGATGTTTTTATTGAAAGAAATTTAAACTTACCAGCCGATATAAATAATTTTTTACAAAATCAAAATCGATTAATGCTTAAAGATTTTTTAAGAGAATATATTAAAAATAATAAAAAAATTAAAATTTATAAACAGGATAATTTTTTTAGCACGTATAATCCAAGATTACGTTCGGAAATAAATGGTTGGATAAATTGGAATATGAATGTTTACGAGCTTGATCGATTTATTAATGCTTTTGAAGATCCTTACCCTGGTGCAAGAACTATGATTCATGGAAAATCCATAATATTAAAAGATGTTGATTATTCATGTACGGATTCATCTAAGCACACATTTGAAAATGGGATGATATTAAGAAAATTTATGGGAAAATTGATAATTTCAGTTTCAAGTGGTTCATTATATGTTGGAAAAGTATTGCTAGGAAAAAAAAATATTTTGAAAGACTTGAAGCCAGGTGAAATATTTTACACTCCTGAATCAAAATTAAACTTGATTAAAAGAAGAAATCTTTTTATCCAAAATAAAAAAATTTATACTAATAAAAAAAAAATCAAAAATATTTAATGAAAAAAAAGTATAGCATTTCAAAGCTTCATAATTTTGATTTATGGAAAAATTTTGAAAATGCTTCTCCACAATCAAGTATTTTTTCAAGTGTTGAATTTTTAGAAAATTTTATAGATGATTTAGATTTATATTCTGTAAGCAAAGGTAGCGAAATTAAATCTTTAGTCTATTTTTTTAAAAAAAAAAAAAATATTTTATCAGAGCCCCTAATTTATAGTGGCATATTGTTTGGTCCTCAGCATAAGCAAAAAAATTGTAGATATCTTGCCGAAAAATTTAATTTAACCAATGTAATAATTGAAGAAATAATAAGTAAATACACAAAAATAGACTTTAACCTGCACTATAATGTTGAAGATATAAGACCATTTTTGTGGTTTAATTATAACTTATCTAACAAGCCAAAATTCTCCATAGATGTAAGATACACAGCCTTAATTAAATTAAAGAGTAAATCAAAAGAAGAAATATTTGAAAGTTTTGATGATGTAAAACAAAGAGATATAAAAAAATGTGATAAAAATAATGATATATCAGTAGATTTTAACAACAATACTAGTTTATTAAAAAAATTTTATGAAGAAACAATGCAACAAAATAATGGAGAGTTTTCAAAAGTAAATTTAGATAAAATGATAAAATTCATGAACCAGACCAGTCTTAATGAAAAGGGTTTTCAAACAAACGTTTATTTTAAGGACGAACCAATTTATTCAATTTTTTTTTCAATACACAATGGAGTTGCATGTTATCTTTATGGAGCAGGAGATATAAATTTTAAAGATAGATTAAGTGGCACCTATTGTTTATGGAAAGCAATAGAAAATTGTTTTAAAAAAAAAATCAACCATGTTGATTTAGAGGGCATTAATAGTCCAAAAAGAGGATCATTTAAAATAACATTCGGTAGTTTTTTAAAAAATTATTATAATTTAAAAATTAATAATTCTTAAATTTATGAAAAAAATTTTAATAATTGGCGCAGGATGGTACGGATGTCATTTAGGTTTATACTTAAAAGAGAAAGGTTTTAATGTAAGTATTTACGAAAAAGAAAAAGATATATTTATGGGGTCTTCAGGAAGAAATCAATTCAGACTTCATCAAGGATATCATTATCCCAGATCTTCTATTACAATAAAAGAAGCTAAAGAAAATTTTTTAAAATTCAAAAAAAAATATGGTTCTTTTGTAACTTTACCAAAAAATAACATTTACTGCATTGCAAAAAAAGAATCATTAATTGATTTTGGTACTTATTTAAACGTTTTAAAATCAAATAATTTATTTTTTTCAAAAAAAAAATTCAGTTTTTTAAAGAATATTGAAGGATCAGTTCTAGCTAGAGAAGGGGTAATACTGAATTCAAAAATTAAAAATTTCTATAAAAAAAAATTAAAGAAGGAAATTAAACTCGGAAAAAAAATTAAAAGTTTAAATAAATTATCAAAAAATTTTAATTTTTTAATTGATTGTACAAATAACACTTTTAGAAATAATTTTTCTAATGAAATTAGGTACATATTGACAATTTCTTTCATTTATAAAAAGAGAAAAGGTTTTAAAGTTTATCCAGTTACAATTATGGATGGTAAATTACCTTCAATTTATCCATATTCTGATAAAAAAGATTTTTTTACATTAACACATTCAGAATATACCCACATCAAATCATTCAAAACTTTTAAGGGCATGGAAAAATTTAAAAAAAATATTAGTAAAAAACTAATAGAAAATTATAAAAATTTATCTGAAAAAAGTATAAAAAATTTTTACTTCAAATTTAAAAAATGCTTTATTTATAAGGGATATTTTTTGTCTTATAAAATAATACCTTATGGAAAAACAGATGTGAGACCTACATTTTATAAGAGCGAAAAAAAATTTTTATCAATTTTTTCTCCAAAAATAGGAAATATTTTTTCTGCTGAAAAAATAGTCAAAGAATTTATAAATGCAAAAAATTAATAAAGTTGCCTTAATAGGATATACAGGTTTAGTTGGTAAAATAATTTTAAATGAGTTGAAAAAAAAAAAAATTAAAATTTTTAAATTTAATTCTAAAAATATAAAAAAAATTAAAGAAAAACATTTCAATGAAATTTATTGTGCTGGTCTTCCAGCCGAAAAGTGGAAAGCTAATAAATTTCCAGCTAAAGATAAAAGAAATACTTTTAAATTGATAAATAATCTTAAAAAAACTTACTGTAATAAATTTTATTTGATTTCAACTATAGATGTTCATAAATCAAATGAAACTTATGGAAAAAATAGACTAATGTTTGAAAATTATATTAAATTAAATTTTTCTAATTATCTTATAATTAGATTACCAGGAGTTTTTGGAAGTGGTTTAAAAAAAAATATTATTTTTGATTTATTGAATAAAAAAAATTTAGATAAAATTTCATCCTATGATTATTTTCAATGGTATGATCTTAATTATTTAGTTAAAGACATCATAAGATACGAAAAAAAATATGGTATAAATAAAATTATTGAACTTTATAGTAGGCCAATACAAAATTCTGAGATTATAAATTTTTTTCCAAATTTAGAAATAAGATATTATGGAGAAAAAAAGATCAAATACAACTTCAAGCCTAAAATTGGATACTATAAAAGTAAAAAAATAATTTTAAACAGAATAAAAAAATTTATTAAAAATTATGAGAAATAATTTAGCCGTATCATTATTAGCTTTAAAAAATGTAAAAAACTTAAATAAGTTTTTATCAATTTTGAAGTGTGAAAATATAAGGTATGTTGAATTACCTATTCTCAAAATATTTAAAAACTACAGTCCTTCAAAAAAAAATTTATATGTACTAAAAAAAAAACTGAAAAAAAATTCACTTAAAATTACTTCCATCCAAGCATTATTTTACGGAAGAGAAAATCTAAGTATTTTTAAAATTAACGATTCAAAAGATATAATAAATCATCTAAAAAAGGTAATTAAAATAGCAAAATACTTTGGAGCAACGAATCTTATTTTTGGCTCACCAAAAAATAGAAATTTACATAACTCTAATAAGGCAGATCAACTTAGAAATGGCTTAAAGCTATTTAAAAAAATTGGACAATTATGTAAAAAAAATAAGGTTTATTTTATTATTGAACCAAATGCAAAAATTTATAATTGTAATTATATAAATTCAATTAAACAGGCTTTAAATTTAATAAAGATTATAAATTCACAAAATATTTTAATTAATGTCGATACTGGAAATATATCATTAGAGAGAGAAAAGTTAATAAATTATAAGAAAAAAAATAAATATTTTAAAAATTTTCAAATAAGTGAAAAAAATTTAGATGATATTAGAAGATCAAAATTTGATCATGTTAAAATTTTAAAAAAATTTAATATTTCTAATAAAATAATTTCTTTAGAGATGAAAGATCAAAAAATTTCAAATTTAAAATCACAAATCAAAAAATTCAAGGCTATTGTAAACAATGTGTGATGATTTATTAAAATTAATTGTAAAAAATCTTACATTTATAGTATTTAAGAAATTAAATAAATTTTATGGATTATAAAAAAAAATTACCAAAACTAAGTAAATATTTAAATCAAATTTCAAAAAAATATTTAGAAAAAAAAATTAAATTATACCAAGATTTATCTAGTCAAAATTTAGGATCAAGGAACCAAACAGAAAAAAGATGGAGACTTATTAAAAAAAAACTTATCAAAGATAATATAAAGAATTTGTTGGATTTGGGATCTGCTGAAGGTTATTTTTTAAAGAAAACATCTAAAATAGGAATTATGTCTCTAGGTATAGAGGCTGATGAAAGAAAATTTTTTTTATCAAATATAATTTCCGAAAAAAAAAGTATTTATGGGGTATTAAATAATACTATAAATACAAAAATTATAAAATTATTACCAAAATTTGATTCTACTTTATATCTATCTGTACATCATCATATAGCTGCAAACTTTGGTTACAAATTTGCAAATAAGATTTTAATTGAAATTTTTAAAAACACAAAAAAAACAATGTTTTTTGAGACAGCTATGAAAGGTGAAAATTCAAAATCATGGAATAAAAACTATAGTAAAAATTTAAAATTAACTACCGAAGAAAATATTAAAAAACTCTTTTTAAAAAATGGTTGTAAAAAAATTCAAATACTTGGTTATACCGAGTCATACAACAAAGGGTTTAATAGACCATTATTTTATATTTCAAAATGAAGTTTTTTTTGAAAAAAGATACAGGTTATTTTTTTTTTTCTAATGAAAATTTTTACTACAAAATTCCAATAAGCTTAAATTCTTTTTGGAATTTATATAAAGAACATGAAAATATAAAAAAAGTTAAAATTGACGAATTTTATAAAGATTTCCTAGAAGAAAGTAAATACTATTATTTTTTTAAAAAAATAAAAAAATATTCAAAACTTTCTATTAAACAAAATAATAATTTTATAAATTTTTATCAAAAAAACTTTTTTAAGAAAAAAAAAAAATTAAAAAAACAAAAAATTGTTAATTCAAAGTTTTTTTCAAACATTAAAATAATTTTAAAAAAAGAACAAAGAATAATCAATGTTTTAAAAAAAAAATTTAAGAAATACTTATTTCTCGAAACTCATTGTCATGGGGACTTATATTTTGAAAATATTCTTAAAGATAAAAATAAAATAATATTAATTGATTGGAATAACTATCAAAAAAAAGGATCAATATATTTTGATGTTATAAATTATTTAGTATTCTCAAAAAAATTATATAAAGGATCGTGGTATGATACTTGGAAAAAAAATAATAAGTTGTTAAAAAAAAAATATCCAAAAATCTATGTAAATTCTTATGTACTGTGGAAGGTTTCTCAAGATTTGGATACCCAGAAAATTAACCATAGATTAATTAAAAAGTTAAAAAATATAATTAAAAATTTTATAACTCACTTAGAGCAGGAAAGATGATTCACAATTTAAAATTATTTATAATAAAAAAATTTTATAAAATAAGATTTAAAGAAAAAGTAAAAATAAAAAAAAAATTTGATGAAATCAATAGAGCTTCTAAGCACAATATAATTAAATTTTGTTTTGGAGAAAAAAATAAAACTAAGAATTTTTTCATAATAAAACGAACTCCGGGAGGAGGTTTTTTTTCAAATTTTATGTTTGTATTAAAATATTTAGAATTTGCTTATAGCAAAAAATTCATTCCCCACGTAGATATGGAGAATTTTCCAACAAATTATAATCAATTAACAAATATCAATAATATCAAAAATGTCTGGGATTTATATTTTAAAAATTTGTCTAATTATAAATTAGATGAAATATACCAGAGTAAAAATGTTTTTTTTTCAAAAACAAGATTCAAAACTAATCTTCGAGATTATAATAGTACTAAATTAAAAAAACTGTATTTAAATAAAATTAAGATAAATGAAAAAATATACGAAGAAGCAGAAAAATTTTATGAAAAAAATTTAAAAAAAAAATATGTAGTTGGTATACATCTTAGAGGAACTGATCAAAAGATTACTCCAGGACATCATTTGCCACCAACTATATTTGATATAAAAATTTTAATTAATAAATTAATAAAAAAAAAAAAAAATTTAAAAATTTTCTTAGTAACAGAACAGCTTAAATACTACAAAGATTTGACAAAAAGTTACAAAAAATATATTTCAGCATATCAAAGTTTTAGAGCAGATAATGTGAAGGACTTTAATAATTGTGAAAGAAAAAATCATAGGAATAAACTTGGTAAAGAAAGTCTAATAGAAGCAATTATTTTATCAAAATGTAAACAAATGATTTACTGTAAGTCTAATATTCCGCTATTTTCAATTTTTATATCAAAAAATAAAATTAAAAAAGTTATATTAGATTATGGAATTAATTCTTCAAATCCAATGATTGCTTTTTTTAAATGGTATATAAAAATTTTACCCATCTCTTATTGTAAATATTTAATTTATAAAATTTCTATTAATTTTTAATGAAATATATTATTTTTATTATTTACTTCTTTTTATTAACAAAAAATTCATTATCAACTGAAAATTTCTATGACATTAATTATTTAAAAAGTGATTTAAAATATATTTCAAAAGAATGGGAGTACCATTCGGGAGTTTTTAAAGATACTCAAAATAAAATTAAGCAATATAAAGATAAATTAATACATCTAGATGGTAACAAAAATTTAATAGTATTATCGCTAAAAAACGGAAAAGAAATTTGCAAAAATATCGGTGAAAAAGACCGCGCTCCATTTAGAGGCGTTTCAATTTATAAATCAAAAGAAAATGTATATGCAATTTTTGCAAGACATGGAGTTTTAAAAAAAATAAATATAGAAAATTGCAAAGAATTTAAATTTAAAAAAAAAACAATTATTAAAAATTTATCAACTTCAATTTTAATACATGATAAATTAGGAATTGTTCTTCCCAATGGAGGGTTACCTAGTGCTTATAACTTAGATTCTGGAGAGTTGGTATGGGAAGTATGGATTGACAAAAAAATTAAGAATAAACTAAAAAAGTATAACTTAAATGAAAAATTTAATTGGGATGTATGGGGAGGTGGAACTTTAGATTTAAAATATAATCAAGTAATTTTTTCTACAGCCAATGCAAAACCTTCGTTTGTATCAAAAAACAGGAAAGGGCCAAATTTATTTTATAATAGCATTGTTGCTATAAACCTTGATACTGGAAAGTATAATTGGCACTTTCAAGAAATTGAGCACGATGTATTAAATCTGGATTTGGCTTCAAAGCCAGTTGTGTATGACTCTATTAATGGAGATATAGTTATTCAAGCATCTAAGTCTGGACAGCTTATTTTACTTGATAGAAAATTAGGATTACCTTTAGAAAAATTTAAGGAAAAAATTTATTACCATGATAAAAAAAAAAAATTTTTTACAAAGTTTAAAGAATTTGACGATTGGTTACAATTCTCAAAAAGACATTTTAATAAGAATGATATCAATGAATTAACAGAAAATTATAAAAAAGAAGCCCTAAAAATTATAGAAAAAAGTATAATTGAAGATTATAAAATTTTGGAAAAAAATAAAAACTATATTCACTATGGAATGCACGGAGGTAGTGAATGGCCCGGAATTGGTGTTGATAAAAAAGGGAATATAATTATTCCAGCAAATAATATTGCCTGGATATCTAAATTAAATAACCCTAAAGAATTTAAATTTAAAATTTATTTTAAAGAAATTTTAGTTTCAATATTTAACTTATTTACTTTTGATTTTATAAAATTTAAACAGAATGCAAAAAATATAATTAAAAATTTTAAAAAAATTATTTATTTCAATAAATTAGATATTGAAAAATATAAAAGGTTTGAGGCTAAAGATGGTGTTCCTCTTAATTCACCTCCTTGGGGCACTGTCACATTAATAAGTCTAAAAAATAAAGAAATTAAATGGACCAGACCACATGGTAGATATAAACAAATTAAAGAAAGCAACAGTGAGACAGGATCCGAAGTTTTTGGTTGTCCGGTTATTGTTGGAGAAGTTTTTTTTATTTCAGGAACAAGAGATAAAATAATTTATGCATATGATATAAAAAACGGTACAATTTTATGGAAAGATCAATTACCTTTTATTTCTTATGGCTGTCCAATAATTGCTAATAATGGAAATGATAATTATTTAATAATTGACTCGAGTGGTGGAAGAAAATTTACTGACGAAGAATATGGAGATGCTATAGTAGCTTATAAATTGAAATGATTTTTAAATTAAAAATTAAATTACTTAAATTTTTAAACATAATTTTAAATTTAATTAATTTAAATATAGAATTATCTTTAAAAAAAGACTATTTGATAAAAATTTTTAACAAACTTCAACCTTACGATCTTGGATATGATTTAGTTAGAATTGGTTCTGATAATGATGGTGGTTATTTAGTGCCGAATATACTAGATGAAATAAAAATTTGTTTTTCACCTGGTACTGGAAAAAATGTATCATTTGAAAATGATCTTATAAATAGAGGTATTGAAACTTTTTTGGCTGATGGAACTATTAAAGAAAGTGATATTAAATTAGATAATTTGAATTTTATAAATAAAAATTTGGCTTCATACGATAGTGAAAAAACTACTACTTTAGAAAATTGGGTCCAGAATAAAACCAAGAATGCAAATGAACTTCTTCTTCAAATGGATATTGAATCTTCTGAGTACGAGATAATTCACTCAACTCCACAAGAATGTTTAAAAAAATTTAAGATAATTATTATCGAATTTCATTATTTTGAGAAAATTAATAACTATTACTTCTATAAAAATTTTAATAATACTTTAGAAAAATTATTACTAAATTTTGAAATTTCTCACATACATCCAAATAACTGCCAGGGTTATTACTCTGTATCTGGAATAAATTTACCCACAGCTATTGAAGTAACATTCCTTCGTAAGGATTTGTGTAGATATAAAAGAAAAATCATAAAGCTTCCTCACAAACTAGATCAAAGAAATATAAATTATCTTCCAGATGTATTTCTTCCAAAAGCAATAATTAAGTATTAATTCTCTTACTTAAAATTTTATTAATAGAACTAAATAATATCTTTAATTTATTTTTAAGATTAATTTTGTTTATATTTTTTAAAAAATGAATAGTAAAAATTAATACCACTAAAATTATATTTTGCTTGTTATCAATTCTAATTTGAGTCTCTTCGTTAAGATGTTCCAAAAAAGAAAATTTACTAGAGTATGAGGTTCCAGATTTGAAGTATCCAACCAATTCATTTTTTTTAGTTGCTATACCAATCATTTTTTCTTTAATTATCATTCTATAAAAAAGATCATAATCTGAAGAAATTTTATATTTTAGGTTATATTTTCCTAATTTTTTTTGAGAATCTCTTTTAATAAAAAACCCCGATGAATGACTACTGTAAAAATCAAAGTTCCAATGTATTCTATATTTTCTATATCCATATCTTAAAACTTTTTTCATTACAGACCCAAATATAAAATCAAAATTGTTATTATCTAAATAACTTTTAACAATTTGTAATCCATTCTCTGTATACTTATCTCCTGAATTTAGCATGCCAATATAATTGCCAGTTGATAAATCAATACCTTTATTCATAGCATCATAAATACCAAGATCTTTCTCACTTAACCACTTATCAATAATATCCAAATTATTTGTAATTACTTCTTTTGTTCCATCTGAAGAATCTCCATCAATTACAATATACTCAAAATTTTTATATTTTTGCTCTCTTAAACTTTGTATAGATTTTAATAAATCTGACTTTGAATTTAATACTACTGTAATTATCGAAAAAAATTTTTTATTCATTTAAGTTTTACAAAAAACTTTTAAAATTTTTTAATAAACTTTTAATAAAACTATTTCTCATTTTTATTTTTTTTGGTTCTTTTAATGTTTGATTACTTTTCTTTATCAGTCTAGCCATACCCGAATCTCTGAAATTAAAATCTAATAAAAAATTATCATTATTTGAATTAAAAACCTCAAGTATTTTTTGAAAAGTCTCATAATTAATTTTTTCTGTATATTTATGATCTCTCCAATTATCCTTTAAATAAGGTAACCAACTTATATCGTCAATATACATAGACCCATCTACTTTAAGATGAGGCCAGTACATATATATTAATTTTTTTACGTGATTTGGTTCGTGAAAGCTATCAATCAAAATTATATCAAATTTAGAATTAATAAATTTTGTAATTTTATTAATATTATCGTCTCTTGTTTTAAGAAAAGTCCAGTTTTTATCATTAAATAATTTTGAATAGTCATCGACATCCACTGATAAAAGTTTACCAGAGTTTGATCTACATAAATCTAAAAATAATTTTGTTGATCTTCCTTCTCTTACTCCAAATTCTAAAATATTTAAATTTTTTTTTGTTTTTTCATATTCAAAAATAAATTCAAAAATTTTCTCTTCAAAGTTATCAGTATTGATTGATTTATAATTCATTTAAAATTTAATTTTGATTATATATCTGAACAAATATATATAAAGAATAAATTAATTTATGGAAATTTCAAACAAATATAGTAAATGTTTTAGATATGAAAATTTTGATAACGGGCTCAGCAGGGTTTATAGGTTTTAGTTTTGCTAAATATTTGCTTGAGAAAAATTATCAAGTTATAGGCTTAGATAATTTAAACGACTATTATTCAGTAAAATTAAAAAAAGATAGATTAAAAGAATTAAAGAAACACAATAAGTTTAAATTTTATAAAATAGACTTGAGAAATAATTCTTACTTACAAAAAATATTTGCAAAACATAAATTTGAGTCAGTATTTCATTTAGCTGCACAGGCAGGAGTTAGATATTCAGTTGAATATCCAAGAAATTATATAGAAAGTAATGTTGATGGTTTTTATAATATTCTAGAAATGGTTAAAAAGAAAAAGATTAATAAATTTTTTTATGCTTCATCAAGTTCTGTTTATGGAAATTCAATTTCTTATCCACTTAAAGAAAATCAGTTTCTTAATCCAACAAATACATATAGTTTAACAAAAAAGTTTAATGAGGATCTAAGTAATATTTTTATTAAATACTATAAAATTAATGCAATTGGTTTAAGATTTTTCACAGTTTATGGCGAATGGGGTAGACCAGATATGTTCTGTTCAAAAGCTATTGAAGCAGCATTCAAGAAAAAAAAATTATTTATTAATAATTACGGGAATCATTCCAGAGATTTTACTTACATAAAAGATGTTAATAAAATTTTATTTAATATTATGAAGCGTAAAATCAAAGTTGACAATAATGTAATAAATATTTGTTCTAGCAACCCTATAAATATAATTAAAATAGTAAAAATTATTGAAAAATATTCATCTAAAATCAATATAAAAAAAAGAAATATTCAGCTAGCAGATGTATTAAAGACTCATGGAAGTAACCATAGAATTATTAAAAATAATTTATTTAAAAAATTTACAAATTTTGAAGAAGGAATCAAAAATACCATTCAATGGTATAAAAAATATTATAAAATTTAGTATTTTAATAATGAAACATGTTTTTTATTGGTCGCCATTTATTGGCAATGTAGCAACAATTAAGGCTGTTATTAATTCTGCATTTTCTATTTCAAAATATTCCAAAGATAAATATTTACCATCGATAATTAATAGTAGTGGTGAATGGAATGAATATAAGAATGAAATAAACGAAAAAAAAATTAAAAGTATAGACCTTCAACAAAGATTTAAAATAAACACTAAAATAAATGGTTTCATAAGAAGTAGATTGGAATTTTTAAAAATATTTATTAATTGTTATTTTCCTTTAAAAAATCTTATAAAAAAAAATAAACCAGATTATTTAATTGTCCATTTGATAACTTCTTTGCCATTAATCTTATATTTATTAAATGATTTTGATACCAAACTAATAGTAAGAATTTCTGGAAAAGTAAAATTAAATTTTTTTAGAAAAGCTTTGTGGAAACTGAATAAAAAAAATATTTTTTTAATTACTTGTCCAACAAAACAATCATTAGAGGAAATAAATAGTTTGGGCATTATAGAGAGAGAAAAAATAATATTTTTACCAGATCCAATTATTGATATTAGTGATTTAAATAAAAAAAAAAGAGATATAATAAAGGATGAAATCGATAAAAAATATTTTTTATCAATAGGTAGATTTACAAAACAAAAAAATCACAAATTATTAATAAATGCTTTTGCAAATTTAAAAAACGAATTAAAAGATATAGAATTAGTTTTAATTGGAGATGGAGAATTAAGAGGAGAATATATAAAAACTATTAATAAATTAAATTTAGAAACAAAGATTCATATAATTGGATTCAGAAATAATGTTTTTCCATATCTAAAGAAATCCTTGGGAATAATTTCAACTTCATTATGGGAAGATCCAGGTTTTGTTATGATCGAAGCTGCTGCTTGCAATACATTAATAATTTCAAGCGATTGTCCAAGTGGGCCAAAAGAATTTGTATCTAATTCTAACGGACTTTTATTTAAAAATAATAGTTTAAATGATTTAGTAGAAAGTATTAAAAAATATATGAACACAAACCACAATGAAATTTTAAAAATGAAAATTGGAGCAAAAAAACAATCAGTAAATTTTACAAAATTAAGACATTTTAAAATATTAAATAAGAAGTTAATTTAAGATATTTTCTTTGAAAAATTAATTACTTTTTCTGCTCTTTTGTCCCAAGTAAATTTTTGAGCTGTAAGTAAAGCATTTTTTTTTATATAATTATATTTTTTATTATATCTAAATATTTTGTTAATCCAATTTGACCAAAGATCTAATCTAGTATTTTTTATTAATATAGAATTTTTTTTATGTTTTAAAATATGTTTATAAACCTTCAGATCACTAGCCAAAATAATTTTTGAACTAGCCAAATAATCAAACATTTTTAGTGGAGAAATATAATTTGCTAAATTAATATTTGATAATCTTCCAGTAATAAAATTGCCATATGGCATTAAAGCAATTTGGTATTTAGACAGTATTATTGGTATTTTTTTATACTTTGAAAAACCAAATATTTTAACATTTTTTGGAGTTTCAAAATTAACTAAAAATTTTTTATCACCATATAAATGAAAACTAATTTTTTTAAGTTTTTTAGAAAGTTTCAAAATTAACTCCAAGCCCTTGCCTTTATGAAAACTTCCAACATAAACGCATGTATTTTTATGTTTTTTGTATGTTTTTTTTATATTAAAATCATCTAAATCAACTGCATCATCTAAACATATATAATTTGTTTTTTTAATTTTAAAATGTTTAGCGAGATTTTTATGTATAAAAATATATTTAATATTATTTAATAAACCTAAATATTTGAATAGGTAATAAAAAATTTTTGTTAAACCGGATAAATTATGATGAAGTTCTAAAATAATATTTTTTTTATAAATACTAGATAAAATAGCAAAAATTATACTTCTAGAAACATACACAGATTTATAATATTTTTTATCTTCAACTTTATTTAAAATTTTTAAAGAAAAAAAAAATCTAGTTAAAAAGTTCAATTTTTTTTTGAATTTAAATATATTAATTAATCTAAATTTATTTTTTAATTTATAATCCTTTCTAAGTTTTTGAATAGAATCAAGTGAGCTTGGTACAAATAAATTTAGATTACAATAATTTGAAAATGCATCACACATTTTCAAAACATGAATGCTATATGCCGATGTATTAGGATAATTTACCTCACAAACATAGTTTATAATTATATTCTGTTTCAATTATTTATTTCTTTGTTAATTATTTTAAAATACATATTTAAATTTTTGTGAAAATCAAATCGATCTAATCTTTTGTATGCGAATTTTATCTTTTTACTGTATTTTTTTTTATTTTTTGAATATTTTATTATCTTATCAGATAGCTCTTTATAATTACCTATTTTAAATAATTCTCCACCTTTTCCATGATCTAATATCTCCTTAGGACCAGTTTTGCAATCGCTAGAGATTACAAATTTTTTTAAACTTAAAGCTTCCAAAAGAACATTTGGTAAGCCTTCGTATTTTGAGGTTAAAATTAACAAATCTGAAGAGTTTAGATATTTAAAAGGGTTATTTTGCCAATTTAATAATTTTACTTGGTTTTTCATTTTATTTTTATTTATAAAATTTTTTAAATCTTTTAAGTAAATTCCTTTTCCAATAATTAGACATTTAAATTTAATTTTATTTTTTATAATTTTTAATGATTTGGCAAAAGTAAATGGATCTTTTTGATCAACTAATCTTCCAATAAATATTATTTTAAGATGTTTAAAATTTTTAAAAAAATTATTATAAATTTTTTCTTTAGACATTTTTTTTACATTATTAATATTTAGTGGATTATAAATACATTTGGCATTTATTTTAAATTTATCCTTATACTCTTTTTTAAACTCTAAACTATTTACAATTATTCTATCTGGAAGTTTAAAAAAATAAGTGAATAATTTTTTTCTAAAATAAGTAAGAGACCAGCCTGACGGAGAAGAGTTTGATCTAATTATAATTTTAACATTAAAAAATTTACAAACAATAGCACAATATAAATTTGCTTGAAATGCAAAGACTAAATAGTTTTTGTTAAAAATCAATATTTTGATTAATTCTAAAAGACAAAAAAAATATTTTAATCTGCGTGATTTAAAATTTTCAACATTAATTTTTGGGTTTATTAATTTTAAATATTTAAATTTCGAATTAAACGATCCACTGGCTGTAATTAATTGAGATGACTTAAATTTTTTTCCCAAGTAGTTAGATATTATAAATAAATTCTTTTCAACACCTCCACCTTCAATAGATGGCATGAAAATAATTAATTTTTTTTGGCTCATGGAATTTAAATTGTTTTAGCTGAATTTTTATTATTTTCAAATTATCGTTCATTATTAGGCTAAAAATGTTATAAATTCTAAATTTATTTTAAAAAGATATATTCAATAAAATGATTTCTATTATTATGCCTTACTACAAAAAGAGGCAGTATGTTAAAGAGGCAATAAATTCAGTATTAAAACAAACTTTTAAAAATTTTGAATTATTAATAATCTATGACGATGAAGATAAACAAGATATTAAATTTATTAAAAAAATCATCTTTAAAGACAAAAGAGTAAAATTAATTGTTAATAATAAAAATTTAGGAGCTGGAGCATCAAGAAATAAAGGAATTAAATTAGCAAAAGGAAAACTAATTGCCTTTATTGATTGTGATGATATCTGGCATACAGAAAAATTAAAAATGCAATTAAAATTCATGAAAGTTAATAAAATAAAAATAAGCCATACTTATTACAAAGTTATTAATGAAAATAAAAAATTAATAAACGTTAGAAAATCAAAAAAAAAATTGAACTATTCAGAACTACTTAAATCTTGTGATATAGGACTATCCACAGTAATTTTAGAAAAAAAATTAATTGATAATTATTTCTGTTTTCCCAATTTAAAAACCAAAGAAGATTACGTGCTTTGGTTAAAATTAGCAAAAAAAGGATATGTTTTTAATGTTTTAAATCAACCACTATCAAGTTGGAGAAAAGTTAAAAATTCACTTTCAAGTTCAAAGATGCAAAAAATATCAGATGGTTTAAAAGTATATTTAAATTTTATGAATTTTAATATATTTAAATCATTTTTTTACCTAATTAGATTATCAATTTATTCTTTATTAAGATGACAGATTTAACATATTCTATACCATTAATAATAATTATTTTTATATTAAATATTTTTTTTACTAAAAAAAAATTATTGCTAAATACAACCGGAGAAGTTCATCAAAATTTAACTTCAAAAAAAAAAATTCCTTTATCAGGTGGAATTTTCTTAATTATAAGTTTTTTATTTTTTTTTGATCAAATTAATTTAATTAATAAATTAATAATTGTATTATTTTACTTAGTTGGATTATTTTCTGATATTAAAATTTTAAAATCACCAATTTTAAGATTGTTACTTCAAATCTTATTTATTTTGATTTTTGTTTTTTACAATAATTTGTTACTTGAAAATACAAGAATTATATTTTTAGATTATATCTTAAATAATCAAATTATAAATTATT
>MDSW01144360.1_pt1 | contig 33888 bp, 32 predicted proteins | sample 811171 | NCBI WGS metagenome assembly MDSW01 (sample SAMN05326641, study PRJNA326480) | marine metagenome | isolation source: seawater | place: Atlantic Ocean: North West | collected 2012 | reverse complement strand
TGGTGATATGAGTAGTAGAGTGATGAGTATACTTTCGAGATTCACTCCAAATATTGAAATATACAGTATTGACGAAGCATTTTTAAAGTTTGAAGGATTTGACAACTATGATTTAGAAAGTTATTGTCAAAAAATAAAAGACATGGTGCTAAAGTGGACAGGAATACCTATCAGTATAGGAATTGCTCCAACAAAAGCACTTGCAAAAGTTTCAAATCGAATCGCTAAAAAATTTCCAAATAAAACAAAAGGAGTTTATTTAATAAATTCAGTAGAAAAAAGAATCAAAGCTTTAAAATGGTTAAAAATAGAAGATGTGTGGGGAATAGGCTTTAGACACTCTGAAAGGTTAAAAAAATATAAAGTGAATAATGCGTATGATTTTATTTTATTACCAGATAATTGGGTGAGAAAAAAAATGAGTGTAGTAGGTTTAAGATTAAAAAAAGAACTACAGGGGAAATCTGTATTGGATTTAGAAGAAATTAGATCCCCAAAAAAAGCAATTGCCACTACTAGAAGTTTTGAAAGAACAATTACTGATTATGAAAAAATTAAAGAAAGAATATCAACTTTTTCTATTTGTTGTGCAGAAAAACTGAGAGCTCAAAATAGTAACTGTAATTCTATTTATGTATTTGTTAGAAGTAATAAATTTCAAAAAAATAAAACACAATACAGAAATGGAATATTAATGACTATACCTTTTTCAACAAATTCTAATATGGTGATAAGTAAATATGCGGTAGAGGGACTAAAAAAAATATTCCGAAAAGATATTAATTACAAAAAAGCAGGAACCATAGTAATGGGTATAGATTCATCAAAAAACCATCAACTCAATTTATTTGAAAATGAAAATCCGAAACATAAATATTTGATGAAAACTATAGATTACATTCAAAAAAGAGAAGGTCAGAGCAAAATCAAGCTTGCTTCACAAGATTTAAGAAAAAGATGGAAAATGAGACAAGAAAAATTAAGTCCAAACTATACATGTAAGCTAAATGATATTATAAAAGTGAGATGAGAAAAGAAAAGCTAACATTTTTAAAACCAAAAGACGGGAATCCAATAGGACAATGGTTAGTTGAACAAGGTATTTCAGCAGGCTTTCCATCACCTGCAGACGATTTTAAAGAAATTAGAATCAGCCTAGACAAGGAATTGGTTAAAAATAGGGATGCTACATTTTATGCAAAGGTGAGTGGAGAATCAATGATTGGGGCAGGACTAGATGATGGGGATTTACTGGTGATCGATAGGTCATTAGATCCCAAAAATGGGAAAATAGCCGTTTGTTTAGTTGATGGAGAATTTACTGTAAAAAGAATAAAGAAGGAAAAAGATAAATTCTACTTAATGCCAGAAAATAAAAAATATAGACCCATTAAACTTGAAGAAGATAATGAATTAATTATTTGGGGAATTGTTGAATATGTAATTAAAAAAGTTTAAAAATTACGAATGGGTAAGCCTTTAAACCATTTTTTATAAAGTTTTGAAGCGGGGAATAAAATCACCCAAGCTGTCGTAAAAATTAATTTAAAATCTATAATAAATGATCGATTAGACTGATACCACATTTCAAGTTCACCTTTATATGGGGCTATTACTCTTTTGTAAAAAATATGAGGATCTTCATTTTTAATATTGGAAATAATAGACTCTTCGTCCCTAAAAATAATTGAGCCAATACCCGTTAATCCAGGTTTTATTCTATAAATTTTAGATTGAACTTCTTTATTATATGCTTTAAAAGTCTTTTCAACAAGTGGTCTTGGTCCAACTAAACTAATATCTCCAAATAAAATATTGATAATTTGTGGAAGTTCATTAATCTTGGTTTTCCTTAGAAAAACTCCCACTTTAGTTACTCTTGGATCATTTCTCAAAGTAATACTCCCTGAACCCATATTCATTGAATTTTTTAACATTGTTGCAAATTTCCAAATTTTAAATTTGGTATTATTAATTCCTATTCTCTCTTGAAAATAAAAAACTTCTCCTTCACCAGAGAATTTTAATACAATTATAATAGGAATGAAGACTGGAATTAAGACTAAAAGTGTTATTAAACTTATTGTAATATCTAGGGCTCTTTTTAAAAAACTATACATCAATTACATCTTTTGATCTAAATGTTTACCAGTTTCGATATGATTAAAATCATTAATATAATTTTTTATAACATCAACTATGTCTGATTTTGAAGCCTTTGGATTTTTAAAAACATTATTAAAGTCATTTAAAACATTATCAAAAGATACTTTAATATTTTCAGTATTTATAAACCCTAATGTTTCATATTTATTTATTTCATAATCTTCATCCTCTGTATAAAATTCTTCAAAATTTTTCTCTCCAGATGTATCTGTTTTAAAAAAAAATATAGGATATTTTGATGTATTAATTTCAAAATTGAATTCCTTAGCCTCCTTCTCTGAATTAACTAACTCAGGCTTAAATTTATTTTCTTTCAAAAATTGAATAGCAATTTCTTTAAAATAAATTTGATCTTTATTTGCATCTAATTTTGGAAAAAAAATATTACCGGATTCACCTAAAAATGTAGCTAAGAAACATATTTGACCTGATTGTTCAGGTGTAACAAAAAAACGTTTAATATCGGAGGGACAAGATAATGGCTGTTTTTTTTGCAACCTTTTTATAAAACCATCTAATAAACTACCATTTGAAAAAGCTACATTTGCAAATCTTGCAGTTGATACTCTAAATTGATTTTTTTTTGAAAGAATTAGTTTTTCCATTAATCTTTTTGAAGCTCCCATTATATTTACAGGATTTGCCGCTTTATCTGTAGAGACACTAAAAAAATATTTGGGAGGATTATTATCGCATAATTCAAGAAGCTTTATAGCCCCAAAAACATTATTCTTAATTAATGCTTCTACGGATATTTTATCTTTTTCAGACCTTACATGCTTGTGAGCAGAAAAGTTAGCCACTACATCCCATTTATCAGAATTGTATATTTTATTAAATGTATCACTCAACAAATTTACTGGGTAGGTAATATATAATGGATTGTAATCCAAATTTTTTGAACTTCTTAAATCTCTTGTTAATTCAGTCAAGCCGTTTTCATTAGTATCTACCACAACAATTTTTTTGGGAGATAGGGTTAATATTTGTTTAATATAGTTACTACCTATACTTCCTGCTCCACCAATAATTAAAACAGTAGATACATTTATATGATTTAGATGAGATTTTATATCAATACCAAAATCAAGACTATTGTATTTAAAGTTTAATTCCATAATTGTATAAGCTTAATAAATTAAATTCATATCATGAAGATTTTATACTAATGTATTACTTTATTTTTTTTAAAAATTAATGAAAATATGGTTAATACAATTATTTTTATGTCTAAGAGTAAAGTCTTATTTTTTAAATATTCATATTCTAATTTTACTTTATCATTTATGGTTATATTGTCCCTACCATTAATCTGAGCCAAGCCTGTTATACCAGGCTTCAATAAGTGAATACCATATGAAACTCTCAAACTTATTAAATCATCCTGATTGTATAGAGCAGGTCTAGGTCCTACAAAATTCATTTGTCCTTGAACAATATTTATCAAATTTGGAAGCTCATCAAGACTCATGAATCTTAAAAATTGAATTTTTTTAATAATAAAAGAATTAGAATTTGTTAATAAATTTGTCGCAACATTGGGGGTTGATTTTTTCATTGTTCGAAATTTATATATTTCAAAAAATGAAAAATTTTCTCCAACTCTCTTTTGTTTAAAGAAAATTGGGAACCCATCTTCAAAAAAGATTATAATTGAAATAATTAAGAATAGTGGACTCAAAGCAATAATTAAAAAAAAAGCGATTAATCTATTAAGATTCATAATTTTTTAAAATTGTTTAATGTAATTCTCAAACCATCCTCCAAACTCACAGGCATTTTTTTTATAGATAAATTTTCCTTAATCTTTTTATTTGAAACTCTATAGGATTCCGTCAATTTTTTTAAGCTTTCCGAATTGAATGGCAACTTAAAAAGATTACCAAATAATACAAAAATGTTAATTATAATTTTAGGAACTTTTATAATTCTTGATTTTTTATTTAAAATTTTAAAAATTAAAATGATTAAGGCATTTGTTGAAATAGTTTTATCATCAGAAATATTGTATACACCCGAAATTATATTTTTACTTATTAATAATTTATTTATTACAAAACAAAAATTCATAATAAAACAATATGAGCGTTCGTTTTCATATAATCCCAATGGCCAAGGAATTCCAGATCTACACAATTTGAATAATAAATTAAGATTGCCTTTGTTATGTGGGCCATGAATCATACAAGGTCTAAGTATATATACTTTTTTATTCTGCGGAAGTTTTTTACTAAGAATATATTTTTCAGCTAATAACTTTGTTTTACCATAGTAAGTTTTAGGCTCAGGGTTTGTGGATTCTACTAATTCATTTTTGACAGAATCCGAAACAGCTTTTACAGAGCTCAAAAAAATAAATTTCTCAGCATTTGATAAGAGAAAACTGTCAAAAACCTGCTTGGTTAATTCAAAGTTGGATTTATGATAATCATCGTATTTATAATTACCTTTCAAATCGTGGGCAATGCCTGCTAAATGTATAATACTTTTTGACTTAAATTCAAATGACTGATTCTTTCTATATCTTATACTTACTTCATTTATTTCAAAATTTTTAAATAGATATTGTTTTAAATTTTTTCCTACGAAACCTGTAGCGCCAGTTATTATAATTGAATTATTCATCTAGGATAGCTATTAGTTTGTCAAGTTGTTTTTCTCTTTCAAATTCTTTTTCAAAATAAGTTCTTCCATTATTCCCCATAATTTCTCTCTCTTTCTTAGACAATTTCATGAGCTTGATTATTGATTCTGACATTGAAATATGATCTTCAGAAGGAGAGGCAAATCCACAATTTGAATCAGAAATAACCCTATTACCTTCTCCATCTAAACTTGCAATTATTGGTTTAGAACAAGCCATATATGATTGGATTTTATTTGGTATTGTTAAAGAAAAAATTTTACTCTTTTTTAGTGTTACTAGTAAAGCATCAGCATGACTAAAAAAAAGAGGCATCTGATTAGTTGGATAAGAACCCATGAAATAAAATGCATTATCTAAATTTAGATTTTTAATTTTCATTTCAATATTGTTTTTTTGTCTTCCATCACCAAGAATAATCCAATTAATTTTTATTTTTTTTTCTTTTAGATATAAAGCAGAATTTATTATGGTTTCAAAACTTTGAGCTTCACCTATATTTCCAGCAAAAATAATTTTAAAACCATCAGGCATTAATTTTTTGTAAATATTATTCTTATTAGTTGGCTTATAAAAATTTTCTGTTGAATTTGGAAAATACATTAATTTATGTTTACTAACTTTTTGCTCTAAAATGTAAGGGATAAAGGCTTTTGATTGAACTAAAATTTTTTTACAGTTTTTATAGATACCAATTGTTAGTTTATTAACTAAATCTATCAATTTTTTGTTTTTGATACCACCAGCATCAGTTATGCTTTCTGGCCAAAGATCCTGAACCCAGAAATAAATTGGAGAATTAAATCGATATTTAGCCACGATAGCCGGGATACCTACTGTTATTGGAGATGGTTCATAGACCAAAATTTTATCAAATTTTTTATTTATAAACATTAATCTAATTGAGGCAAAAAAAGCAAAAGACAAATAATTTAAAAAAAGTCTAAATCCAGAACCATTTGCTCTAGGTAGAAGTGGTGATCTATATATGCTGATTCCATTATATATTTCATGACTATTTCTAAAAAATGAATAGTTATTAAAAAACTTTCCACTTGGATAATTAGGTTTTCCTGTTAAAACAGAAACCTCTATGCCTCTATCATTTAGCCCATTAACAACATCATTGATTTTGAAATTTTCTGGCCAGAAATATTGAGAAACTATTAAAACTCTCATAATTTCAGTAAAAAAAAACTAGATGTTTTTTTTCCATACATTTCTATTAACATAATCGATGTAACTAACAATGATTTTTAAAACTTTTACTGAAAAATTATCAACATCATAGTCAAATACTATTTTTCTTTGTTCTTTATACAAAAATTGTTTTGTTACAATTTCGATTGATTGGAGTATTCTTTCAGATTTGAGACCAGTCATTATTAAAATACCCTCATCCATACCCTCTGGTCTTTCATGAGTTTGTCTAATTGTAATTGCAGGAAAATTTAAAATAGAAGACTCTTCTGTAATTGTTCCACTATCAGATATAACACAAAATGCATTTTTTTGCATTTTATTATAATCAAAAAATCCTAAGGGTTTTAAAAAATTTATTTTTTTATTTAAATCATTTCTGCTTAATAATTCAATTTGTTTTTTAGTTCTAGGATGAGTTGATACAATAACTGGAAAATCATATTTTTCAACAATAGCATTTAATGAATTTAATAAGTCATTTAGATTTTCTTTAGAATCAACATTTTCTTCACGATGAGCACTTACAATAAAAAATTCATTAGGATTTAAATCTAATTTCTTTAATACTTGGGATTCTTCAATTTCTTTTTCATGATAATGTAATATTTCCTTCATAGGAGATCCTGGTTTCATTATTGTTTCTGGCTTTATACCCTCAGAAATTAAATATCTTCTTGCATGTTCAGTTAAAGGAAAATTTATATCACTTAGATGGTCCAAAACCTTTCTATTTAGTTCTTCAGGAACTCTTTGATCAAAACACCTATTACCTGCTTCAAAATGAAAAGTTGGAATTTTTCTTCTTTTAGCAGAAATTACAGCCAAACAACTGTTTGTATCTCCATAAAGAAGTACGGCGTCTGGCTTCTCTTTTTCAAATACATCATCAGATTTTGAAATGATATTACCAATGGTTTCTGCAACATTTTTTCCTGCAACATTTAAAAAGTAATTAGGTTTATTGACCCCTAAATTTTCAAAAAATATTTGATTTAGTTCATAATCGTAATTTTGACCAGTGTGAACCAATATATGATCACAATATTTTTCTATTTCTGATACTAATCTGCTCATTTTTATAATTTCTGGTCTGGTACCAACTATAGTCATTATTTTCATTTGCTTAAATTTTATAAAGTGATAAATTTTTTAACATAATATCCCAAGAAGGAATTTGTATATCTACAATTGATCTTAATTTTGATCCATCAAGAGTTGGATTATGAATTGTTTCATTCTCAGGCTCAATTTCTAAATTTAAATTAAATTCTTTTTTAATAAGGCAAATAAGATCATACTTAGAGATAGGAATTTTTGGTGCTAAATTATAAAGACCATTAATTTGAATTCTTTCACTTACTATTCTCATAATAAATTTAGTTAAAAACAATGTCGAAACACCTGAATACATTGTTTTTTTAAATCCTTTAATTTTTTTTCCATTATTAGAAAGCACCCACTCTAATAATTCTGTTTTATCAAATAGCTCTGTGCCAATAAATGAGGATCTTATTGTTAGACAATTTTTATAATCTATTTCACCTAAGGCTTTTGTTTTTCCATATATATCCAATGCGTTTGTTGGACTTTTTTCATTATAGTTCCCTTCAAATCCATTGTAAACACAATCTGTGCTAAAGTGAATTAATCTTGAATTATTCTTAATAGCCCAATCAGCTAATTTGTGTGGGAAAACTGAATTTACTTCTATTACTTTTGAAATATTATTATTAATCTTTCTTTTTGTAATCCCTACACAATTAATTATATAATAAGGTTTAGCTTTAGTCAAAATATTTGAAAGATTTTCAAAATTTAAAACATCAACATTATCAATTACATTATCATTTTTGAATAAACTTACACCTTTATAGTTGCCAATAGATTTTCTCAAAGTTCCAATTGTATTAAAATTTTTTGAGAATTCTTTGAAAATATGACTTCCAATTAATCCAGATATTCCTAACACTACTATTTTCATAATAATCGTTTATAAATTACATAAAAATAAATTAGAAAATTTCTAATTCATTTTGAATCAATGGTAATTTATTTAGTAAAGATTTAATTTTTTTTATATCACATTGTTCAGTGTTATGTGAATTATAATCTTGTAAGTTTGAAGGTTCTTCTACTCCTTTTGAAAAATATTTAGCATAATTCAAATCTCTGTTGTCTGAAGGTATTCTATAAAAATTTCCCATATCCTCAGCCTTATTCATTTCTTCTCTGGTACATAGTGTTTCATAAAGCTTTTCACCATGCCTAGTCCCAATAATTTTAATTTTATTTTCAACATAAAATATTTCTTTAAGTGCTTTTGCCAAATCACCAATTGTGGCTGCAGGTGCCTTATTTACGAATAAATCACCTGAATTTCCATTTTCAAAAGCAAACAATACCAACTCAACTGCTTCATCAAGTGACATTAAAAAACGTGTCATTTTTGGATTTGTAATAGTTATGCTTTCTTTATTCTTGATCTGATCAATGAATAATGGAATTACTGAGCCTCTTGATGCCATAACATTACCATAACGAGTTAGACAAACAGTTGTATTTATACAATTACGAGAAGCTGCAACAGCAACCTTTTCCATTAAGGCTTTTGATATTCCCATTGCATTAATAGGATATGCAGCTTTATCTGTGCTTAAACATATAACTTTAGAAACATTATTAAATTCAGCAGCGTCTATGACATTTTGAGTTCCCAAAACATTAGTTTTTGTAGCCTCAATAGGAAAAAATTCACATGATGGAACTTGTTTTAACGCAGCTGCATGAAAAACATAATCAATTCCTTTCATTGCTTTTTCCAAACTACTATAGTCTCTTACATCACCTATATAAAACTTAATTTTTTCATTTTTATATAAATTTCTCATGTCATCTTGCTTCTTTTCATCTCTAGAAAAAATTCTTATTTCAGAAAAATGTTTGGTGTCTAAAAAACGATTTAAAACAGCATTTCCAAATGATCCTGTACCACCAGTTATAAGTAATTTTTTATTTTTTATGATTTCATTTTTCATATTTAAATCTTTTAAATTGTGTTCTTAATGCTAAGGCTTAGTATTTAAAATTACTTAAAACCTCGTTTAAAAAGTTTTTTGAACTATTAACTTTAACCAATTCGTGTTTTACGCCTAAAAATCTTTTTACTGATCTAGAGATTGATTTAGCTGAATTTGGGTTAAAAGTTTCAACTGGATTACAAACGTCTCTAACATAATCAAGCTCTGATGCTATAATTGGAATATTATACTCATTCGCTTCAATTAGCGGAATAGAAAATGATTCAATTTTTGATGGATAAATCATTGCTCTTGATTTAAAATACGAATTAATTAATTTATTTTTATTTTTTATCCATCCTAAATTTATAATTTTCAGTCCATATTCAATTCTCATTTTATCACACCACTCTATTAAAGATTTATATTTGTGGGTATCTAAAGTTATTGCTAAAACTGGATAACAATTTTCTTTTGCTAGACTAACCCATCCATTTATTAATGTTTTATGATTTTTGTGAGGTTCACCTGAAGCTATGTAAATGAAATCATATGTTTTATCCATAACATAATTTGGGTTCGCAAAATCATAAAATGGACAAACGATAACATTACTATTTTTGCCCAAAGATTCATAAAAAGCTTCTTTCATATGATTTGTTTGTACTACATATCTATTTACATTTTTAATAAAAAGCCTTAACCACAATCTCTTAATAATTAGTCTTAATTTTTGAGAAAATGGAAAATCTTTTGAAATTTTATCACTTATCAATAACTTATTCTGAAGAAATAAAACTACTCTTGAATCTAATTTAAGTAAAGGAGGTAAATTGCTAAAACACAAAATTACATCATACTTTGACGACTGTTTTCTTAATTTCCACTCAGCAAATAGCCTAGAAAAAATATTTGCATTAATATAATTTACATTAACTGATTTCAAATCATCTATATTCGAGGATCGAAAATCAATATTTAAATCAAATTGACTATCAAATTCATTAACTAACTGCTTCAACAGCTCAATTCCACCACCTGTATGAATATTGGGAGCATAAATAAGAACTTTACTTTTTGTCTTCATTACTTTGAATTTTGATGACTAAATTTTTAACAGAAAAAAATAAATAATATAGACAAGGAATGAAAACTAATTTATGTCTTAATACAGTTGCATTTCCAGATTCAAATGAAGCTAAGACTATTGAACTTAAAATCATAAACAAACAAAATCGATAGGCTCTATCAAAAATAAATTTTTTCTTATTAAAAGTGAATAAAATACTTATAAGAAATAAAAACATTAAAATTGAATCATAAACAAAAATCAATTTTATCAAAGAATCTATGCCTAAAAATGTATATGTGTTCCAATAAAAAATCCAGTTTAACAAAAAAGTTAAAGCTACACCAAAATTATCAAGGTTTGATCTCTCAAAACCAATCAAGCCAAAATTACTAATCCCTGATTCGTAAGACAAAACCAAATTTTTAAAAAAATCTGAAATGTCCTGATTTAAATATATACTTAATCCTACAGCTATAAACAAAATAGGAAATAACCTATATAATTTAAACTTACTTAATTTTGATGTTGATAAAACAAAACATGTTACAATAAATACTCCAACATATGGTCTAAGAACAAGAAGAAATGACAGACAAATAAATGTAATTATATACCATATCTTATTGCGATTTGTAATACATAAAAGAGATATTAAAAACATCATAAATGCCATTAATGTAGAATCTCTTAAATATGTTTGTGAATAAAATAATACACTAGGTTGAGTTAGCATCAATATCATTTGAATATTACTGCAATTAGTTTTAACATAATATTGTTTAAAACAGTAAAAAAAGAAAAGTACACTCACATAAACAGGCAAAGTAGTACCGTAAACATATAGATTAGAAATATAATATCCCCAGATAAAATGACCAGGTAATATTCCAACAGATGTAGCCTCAGTATATGATCTATCCCAACTTGTATACATATCTTCATCAATAGAACTAAATCCAATAAAATCTTTGAGATTTAATGTAATAAAAATCAGATATAATATTAGAAAAGAATAGAAAATGATTTTACGTTTATCAAAACTATAAGTCGATACTGAATTTATCATTTATTTAAAGATCTAATTAATCTTAATAACTCAAAAACTATAATATTCCAATCAAAATTTTTAGCTATTAAACTTGATTGTCTACCCATTTGCTCAACCAATCTTGGATTTTTATAAAACTTACATAGAATTTGAGCAAGTTCATCAGAATTTCCAGATTTAAAAACAAAACCATTAACCCCTTCTTTAACACAATCTTTAGCTCCTACCATATCTGAAATAATTACTGGTAGTGCAGCGGACATGGCTTCAAGTACAACAAGTCCAAAAGACTCGTGAATTGAAGGTAAAACAAAGACTGATGCAGCAGCATAATTCTTAATAGGATTACCAGGGCTTACAACAAAGTTTATATTTTTATTATGTAATTCTTTTACCTTATTGTCGAAAATTGATTTAAAATATTTTGGTATTGCTCCATTGAATATTACTTTAATATTTTTGATATTAGTTTTTTTAATTGCTTCTAATAAAACATAAACCCCTTTTTCAGGATTTACATTTCCAACAAAAAGAACTGTAAACTCATTTTTAGAACGTAGATTTTTATCAACATTACTATACTTCTCAAAATCTACTCCCAAATTTAAATCAATCAATTTATTTATTTTCAGTCCGTTTGATATATAGGAGTCTTTAACAAGTTTTGATATACACCAAATTAAGTCTACATTATCAATTTCTAGCAGCTGTCTTTTAATTCTTTTTTGATTAATGGCCTTACTATTAATTCCTATTTTTTTAAACTCACTATTTAATAATTTCTCTTGAGTTATGGGGTGCATCCATTGAGAATGCAAAATTGTTTTACCTCCTCTTTTTTTTACTTCAGAAAAAGAATTTAGTGACATAGAATTTCTTCCAATAATTATTGTTTCATTGTCTACATTAATGCGACCCGAAATAATCAAACTAGCCATTCTTTTATCAAAATAAATAAACTCTTCGTATAAAATATCTTGAATTTTTATTTTAAAAAACATGCGCCTTAATTTGGAGATAATTTTATACATAAGTTCTCCAATTTTATTTTTACCTAAATTAATGTACTCGCATGGTGGATCGGAAATATTACCTCTTCCTATCCATGTTACTTTACAACCATTTAACACTAAGTTTTTTACAAGCATGACATCAATACTCTTAGTAGCACCTAAACTATTTAAGTTTTGTGATCCTGAATAAATTATTATGTGCATCAGAATTATTTAAAAAAATTTGAGTGTAAATGTCTATATGACATTTTAATTGTATTAAAAAACATAAATACAGTTAAACTGAATGAAAATAAAAAGAAAAATAATTTAAAAAATATACCCAATTCAAACCAAGTAATTAAATAAAGTAATAAACATAAAAGAAACACTATCATCAGAGGTTTCCATAAATAATAAATAAAACCGTGTCCAGTCATTGGTTTTACAAACATATGATATGCACATATGACAGATATAAAACCAACAATTAAAATTCCAAGTGATGCGCCCAGTATTCCACCATAAAGTGTTCCAAAATAAACGGTTGGAATAATAATAAAGAAACTTATCAAGGATAATTTAAAGTCTGCCATTGTATTACCTTCAGAGTGCAATAAAGGTCCAGCATTGCTTGCTATTGCCTTAACTAAAACAATCACAAAAAAAACTTTAAAAGCTGGTGTTGCAGGTAGCCATTTAATTCCAAAAACAATACTAATTAACTCTTCACCAAAAATAAGAACAAAAATAGTTGGTATTAAATACAAAAAAGACATTAAATTAGTCATTGCTTCAAACAATTTATAACGGTCATTCTTTTGATTTAATCTAGAAAGTGCAGGAAAAACAACCTTATTGATTGCTGTTCTAGCATTTAAAAAATAATGGCTAATCTGAAAAGCTAACCAGTAATAACCTAATTGTTCAACACTAGTTAATCTATCAACAACAGCATAATCATAATTACCAACAAAATATACTATTATTGAGCTAAAAAGAAGAGGCTTTCCATAATTAATTATTTCTTTACATATGGTTTTATCAATTGATAATTTTGGTCTAAAGGATGAAATTACCCACAAGACAATTATTTCAATAAAAAGTATACTGACTTTCCACCAAAGTAGGCTCCAAATACCATAACCATTAATTGCAAGTATAACTGCTAAAATTCCACCAAAAAATTGTCCTAGTAACATAGGAAAATTTGCCTTGTAAAAGGACAATTCTCTTTCATGTAGGGCCCTAAGTCTAGATAAAGGGGTATAAAAAAATGATAAACATATGAATTGAACAAAAATAGTTTGATCAGATTTTCCTAAAAATTCCATTAAAAAAGGAGAGAATCCAACTATTATAAAGAATAAAATTACTGCAAAAATAAGCTCTAAAGTAAATACATTATTAACTTTCTCGTTAGAAATGTTAGACTCACGAACTAAATACTTATCACCATGTATATTAGCAAAATTGTTAAAAAAAAGGGTTAACATTAAAACAAAGGCCAATACCCCAAAATGAGAAGGTTCCAAAATTCTAGCCAGAATAACTTGAGTGATAATGGCAGTTAAATATTGTCCGCCAACAAAAACTCCTACCACCCCACCGCCTTTCACTGCTTTTTTAAAAACTATACCTCTATCCATTTAAATTTTAATTAAAAGATTTTGAAAATCGAACCAGACTTAATTTTATCGATTTTAATATTTTTTATATCCTTTTTTAATCTCAAACAAAACCCATTACTAGGATTATCTTTATCAAGATATCCATGCATTCCTTTTAAACGAACTTTGGAATTATGAAAAAAATTTGGGCTAATTAAAACTCCTTTATTTGCCCACCAAATAAAGTCTGCAATATTATTAAAATTATTTTCTTTGATATTATTTGAATAAAAAAATCTTCCTCTTTTTTTTAATTTGTCATGGCTTCTTAATTTTTTAAAAAAAAATTTTTTATTATTTGAATTATTATTCCACCAAATTCTCATTAATGTTGAATCTAAAAAAAAATCAAAATCAACAAATCTTTTTTTCCCAGTTATTATCTCTATATCATTTAAAATTTTATCCATATTAATTGTTGTAGTTACTGACTCCATTCCATGATCTCCAATAATCGTAACAGCAGATTTTGGATTTGATTTAAATAATTCTTGAACGATTATTTCAATTTTTTTGTCAATTTCTAATAAAGAATCTATTAACTTCTGTGAATGCGGACCATATTGATGACCAACTTTATCCGGAAGGGCTATATATATTGGTATAAATAATTTTGTTTCATTTTTGAATGAAAGTAATTTTTTGAGCCTTAAATTATCATCCATATTATTCTTTGAAATTAGAGACGTAAATAAATCCCATTTAACTTTAAAACCAAGTTTATGAAGCTTATACAGTAATCCTTTTTTATTTTTTATGCTTAAACTTTCAAAATCATATGAATCTTCGGTGATTGCAATTTTATGTAAAATATTTAATGGAATACGTTGTGGATAAATACTAAAGTTTGAAAAAATACTGGAAACATTCCACAAAATTCTTCTCAAAATTTTAGTAAAGAAAGAATTGAATTCAATCAATGCTAAATATCTAGCTAATCTTGGGCTTAACCATTTGTATGGATAAATAAATTTAGGATTTTCACTTATAGTCATTGCTGTAATAAAGCCCAAATCTATAGGTTTAGTGTTAGTAAAAATCTCTATCCTCTCACAAAATCCCTCAGAAATTGAGTAATTGTTAGAGAAGACACCTTCTTCAGTTTTTTTATTAAGCCATGGCATATATTTTATATGATCAGCTCTTAAAGCATCTAAAACAAAAAAATATTCGTTATACATTTATTTATATTATTATATCTCTAAAAACAGTTACAAATACTATTATAAAAAATAATTTGAGTATGTATTAAAATTAAATTCATTTAAAAGCTTTTGAACTTTTTTGTTTTATTTATGGTATTAACTCCAGTAACATAACTTTCTGAAACTATAGGTAATCCAACTACATTTTTATAAATTAAATTTAAATATGGTATAAAGTGAATAAAGTCAATTTCAGAATCGTTTTTAAAATATTTTTTTTCTATGAAATTTTTAAAATCCTGAATATTATTTGAACTTATGACAAAACATGAACAATCTTGTTCTGCGTAACCTTCATACTGATTACCCTCATTACTATGTAATACCTTATTAATGTAACCATCATTATCTCTTAAAAAACTAACATATGGATTCTTCTTGATTTTAGTTGGAAATACAATTCCACTTTCAAAATTTTCCTTAATTAATACAGCAGTTGATAAAATATTTTTAGGAAAAATTGCTAAGTCTCCCCAAATAAGAATTAAATCTTCATCTGAGTCTAAATAACTTAATGTTTCATACAAACATAATCCGGTTCCATTTATTTGATCATTATTCAATTTTACTAGTTTAACTTTTGATTTGTTAAATTTTAAATTTTTAAAATAATTTTGATCTTTTTCATTAATGACTATGTTCACATTGGAGATTTCAAATTCAACGTTTTCTAATGTATAAAGGATATTTCCTATCAAAGTATTTTTTCCATATGGATAATTCAGTGAAAATAATGGTTTAGGATAATTCAAGTTCATTCTTTTTCCCTTACCTGCAGCCATTATAACTAATTGATAGCTTTTGTTTATTTTCAAATCTTGTGATCTTATTATTTTATTAATCTTCTTAGAAAATTTTTTGTAGTATAATTGATCTATTTTGTCAATATCAATTTTAAAATGATGCATTATTTAAATTAATTCATCCAAATTATTAATATTTTTAACTTTAAGGTTAATTTTTATCTTTTCATCAACTATTTTATTACCTACTTGGATATAGTCAAATTTATTTTTTAAAGCTAACAAACCATCAGTTTTGGGATTATCACCAATTACAACTATTTTATCTTTAATTGATATTCCCAAATCTAATCTGCCAATATATGGCTTGCCAATTTCAATACCATCTGGTTTATATCCTAATTCAGAACAAGATGACATAAGGGCATCATGAATCAATGAAACTGTGAAATTATGAGGCTTTATTGGACAAGATCTATCAGGATTACCTAAAATAATTTTTATACCTGGCCTTGTCATTACATTAAGTGTATTTTGAGTTAATTTTATCCATGATGATGAGTTACATAGTGAAGTGAAAAGTACAGTTTCAATTTTAGAATTATTAAAATCAACAAAATTTAAATTAGTTTCCCTTATAAGCTTTTCTAAAACTTTAAATGAACCATAATGAAATATATTACTATAATTAAATGTTTTTAGGTGATTTATTACAAGATCAAGAGAGGTAATTACATTTTCCAAATTGATATTAAATTTAGAATTAAGCTTTTTCTTTAGTTCTTCTCCAGTTAAAGATCCAACATTAGAAAGAATAATAATCTTATGCTTGTACTTGTTTAAAAACTCTTCAGCTCCCTGTAGTGGAACTTGATTGTTGTCATACAAAGTATGACTTACATCTAATATAATTTTTGAATATTTAGAAAGCAATTATTTATTATTTAAAATTTTTATAATTGAATCCAAAACTTTATAACCATCATGAGTTCCAATATCATTTAAATCATTAAAGTCATCTTGAATAATAGTAATCCATGGATAATTGATTTTAATTTCTTCAATATCTGATATTATTTTGTTTTCTATATCATTATTACTTGAAACTAAAACATGTGTAATATAATCTTCTGGTAAATAATTCTTTGTTGAGGATTTGTGTAAAAAATCAATTATATCTTTTATTAATGAAGATGTTCCCAAAAAATTATCAGTCTCTTTTTTTAAGTTTGCAATCAATATTTTTGGACATTTATTAGTGGCTATACTTTCTACAATACCTAAATATTCTAAACTAGGGAGAATACTTGAGTATGGTGTTCCTGATCCATAAATAATTAATTCTGAACTATCTAAAGATTTTAATGTATCTACACTTGCCTCTACTTTTGTTTCTAAAGCTTCTAAATATTGTAATTTTTCACTAATCTCCAGCGAAGAAATTTTTCTAATTTGATTTAATGTTAAAGGATTTACAACTTGAAACGTTTTATTTATCAAATCAGTTGTTCTTGAAAGTACTATTGAGGCTTCATTTGGTAGTAAGGTTCCGTTTTTTAATATACCAATTAAATAAAGAGGGAAATTTGTAGCTTGAATAACCTTGATATTGTCTTTTACATTACATATTTCACAAAAGTCTTTAATTGATAATTTGAAGTCCAATGAATTTTTAATTAAAAGAGAAGCAAAAATTATGTTTCCTATTTTATAATCAGATAAATCAACAATTTCTTCTTTAAACTTATAAATATTTTGGACGAAATTTAGCAAATTCTTACGAATAAAGTTTAGTTGTTTTTTTGTTGGTTTTGACTTTAAATTGGAGAAGAATGGAGGAATTATATTTTCTTCCAAAAAAAGATGTAAAATCGAAATTAATTTTATTCTTCCAAAGAAAGTGTCATTTTTAGGAAATCTTAATTCCATAATGTCAATAATAGGATCATCAGAGAATGCTGTAATGGTTTTTAAAAAATCACTAATTCCATGAACTTTATAATCCATTAATCTGCGAATATCGCCAGTAGATGCTCCATCATCTAAACCATTAACAATTACATTTAATTCGTGAATATTTTTAGTTTTAGCAAATGCTTTAAATAAATTTTTATTACCTCTTCCACCAGAGAATATTGAAATTTTCATATAAGTTTATTAATTATTTAATTTTTGATTTTAAAATTTTTAACATATAAAATGTAGATGGATATATCCTACCTAATTTCCAATTCTTAAGAACTTTCCTTTCATTCTTAATAATTTTAGGTAGTTTGTACAAACCGAAAATAACACCTTTGAAGTACTGATAAAGATTAAATGATTTTAATGCAAGAATGAGATTCCATAATAAGTGAACAAATAGTTCACGAATTGCTGGAAAAATTGGATAATATTTAAAAATTAACCATATAATATTTCTTGTACTATAAAAAAAGAATTTTGATGACAAACGCTTTACGGGTGATTCCATATGATATGCTTTAATATCTTTTGCATGCCAAATTTTATAACCTGCATCAAGTGTTCTAATACAAACATCAGCTTCACTTGCATATATAAAAAAATTTGCTGGCCTTAGACCAATTTTATTTATTAATTCCATTTTTAGAGCCACCGCACAACCGGTAAACATAGTTCCATATAGCGGCCAGTTTTTTGGAGTATTTTGTGGAAGGTTAGAATGATAGTTAATTATTAAAGGGTCAATGATTCCTATTTCAGTATCTCTATTAAAAATATTTACTATTTTTTTTATGCCGCCTTTTTCAATGTATGCATCGCTATCTAAATAAATTAGAATTTCACCGCTTGAATTTAAAACTCCAATATTATAACCCTCTTCGCAGCCGAGATTAGAGCTGAGATTTATGTATTTAAAATTTGGGTATTTTTTTGGCACTTCAATTATTGAACCATCATCTGATCCATTATCAACAATAATGACCTCAATATTTTCATAAGTATTATCTTCATGAATTTTTTTAAGCACAAATAGTAAATCTTCTTTTCTATTCCAGTTAACTATAATTATAGACACAAGTGGATTTTTCATTTTTAATAAAAAATTTTATTTGTTCTTGATTTCCATATTGAGCAATTTTCATCATTTTCAATACAGTAATTCAAAACTTTATTAATATCTACGGATGTAATTAACAAATGTTTTTTGATTTCATTTTCTATGTCAATTAAGTTAGTACTATTTTTTTTGTTTATCTCTGATATATAACTTAAAATTAATAATTCTATAATTTTCAAATTTTCTCTTTTTTTATAGATTTTTGTTCCTTTAAAAAATCCATATATTTTTTTTAATCTGTTTTTATTATCATTTTTTAAACATCTAATGATATCAAAAATATTATTGATTTTTTTTCTATAATTTAACGAATAAACTCTCTTTAAAGTCTTTAAATAAAAAATTAAGCTCCTATGCCAAAGAATATTCCAATCCAAATCTGAGTTTACGGAAGGGTTAATTTTAAAATCAGTGGCAAACTTAACTAGATCTAAAATTTCCAAATCATTCGTTAATTCCTTGAAAAGATTTTTACGAACCATATAACTAGGGTGATATTTTTTTTCTAATATTAATAATGCCATTGCACAACCCAGTATTGCTTTAGAAATTTGTTGTTTTCCCCAAAATATATTTTCTTTGGAATAAACAGTTGGATATGATTGAATCAATGAAATTAAAAATAAATTCATCGGAATAATACTTTCCTTTAAAATTATTTCATCAGCATGGAAAGTTGGAATTTCATCAAGAGCATTAGAATTTCCATAAATGAATTTTGAAGCATATTTTAAATCATAATTAGCAACTGTTTTTTTTGAAAAACGAAGACTTTTTTTTGTTTTAAAATCTAAATCAATTTGACGTATTTTAACAAGATTGGTTAATTTTAAACGAATTTGCTGAATTTTTTCTGATTTTACCTTCTTATTTGTAATTACATAAATATCATAATCATTGATAGGTTGAATTTTAGATTCAGTAATTAGAACACTTCCTTCTCCACGACCAAAACCCCCACCTAAAAAAATAGATATTTTATCAGAAATATTTTCAACAATTATATTTTTTATGATTTTTAAATCACTATTAATATGTTGATTTACTCTTGTGCCTCCTATTTTACTATATTGATAATCAACATTCATTAGAGTATTAATGTATTTTTTTTAAAATTGGTAAGACTATTATTTATTAATAAGTAATTTAATATTAATTTAAAATATAGTTAAAAGCATAAAGTATATTAGATAATAAACATTTAATTATTTAACATTTTATTTAGACTTTCCTCCCATTTGGGTATTTTCAAACCAAACTTTTTTTTGATTTTAGTTTTATCCATAACACTAAAAAATGGTCTTTTTACAACTGATGGATAATCTAATGAAGTTATTGAATTAACCTTACAATTAATAGTTGAAATTTTAAATATTTCAGTTGCAAAATCAGCCCAACTACAAAAACCATCGTTTGTATAATGAAAAGTAGTTATTGTTGTATTTCTTACTTTAGGTATGATTTGTAAAATCATTTTTGCTAAATCTAAAGCATAAGTTGGTGAACCAATTTGATCTCCTACAACATTAATTTCATTTCTAACTCTTCCTAATTTGATCATATTATTTACAAAATTATTTCCAATTTTAGAAAAAATCCAAGACGTTCTAATTATAATGCAATTTTTTGGATTAATAATTTTTAAGGCTTCCTCACCTGCTAATTTTGTTTTTCCGTAAATATTTAGCGGGTTTGTTATATCTTCCTCAGTATATGCTAGTTTTTTAGCGCCGTCAAATACATAATCAGTTGAAATATGAATAAGCTTACATAAATATTTTTTTGCAGCTAATCCTAAATTTTTTACTCCATCGTGGTTAATATTATTTGCAAGTTTAAAGTCTGTTTCTGCTTTATCAACAGCCGTATAGGCGGCACAATTAATAATAATATTAATTTTATTATCATTAATAAATTTAAATACTAATTCTTTATTACAAATATCTAACTCATTTTTATCGGTAAAGAAATATTTATAATCATTAAATTCTTTTGAAATGATTTTTAGATGTGAACCTAATTGACCCTCTGATCCAGTAACTAAAATTTTATACATTTAAATTCATTTCATATTTAAAACATTCAGCATTTTCTAATGAGGGGTGTTTAGTATCTTTCATGGATAATTTTAGTTTATGCTTTTCTACTCTCCAATCTACATTTATAATAGGATCGTCAAACGCTATACCTCTTTCGCTTGCAGCATTGTAATAATTATCTACTTTATAAGACAAAACAGCTGTATTACTTAGAACTACAAAACCATGCGCAAATCCTTTAGGAATCAAAAATTGTTTTTTGTTTTCAGAAGTTAATTCAATTGCTACGTGTTTTCCAAAACTTGGAGAACCCTTTCTGACATCTACTGCAACATCTAAAACTGAACCTTCAATTACACGAATAAGTTTTGTTTGAGCAAAAGGTGGCAATTGATAATGTAATCCCCTCAAAACTCCAAAAGAGGATTTAGATTCATTATCCTGACAGAAATTTAATGAATAACCTAGATATGAATCTAATTTATCCTTTCGAAAAGCTTCAGTAAAATAACCACGTTCATCACTTAAAACTTTAGATTCACATAAAATAAGATCTGGTATTTCTAATCTGGTAAACTTCATTACAATTCTTGTGCACGTTGAATTAAATATTTACCATAACCATTATTTTTTAAAGGTTCAGCAAGATTTAGAAGCTCTTTTTTAGAAATATAACCCATTTTGTAAGCAATTTCTTCCAAACATGCCACTTTTAATCCTTGTCTTTTTTCAATCATTTTGATATAATTTGATGCTTCTATCAATGATTCATGAGTACCAGTATCTAACCAAGCAAAACCTCTTGTCATTAACTCCACTTTTAATTCTCCACGATTTAAATATTCTTGATTAATAGATGTAATTTCCAACTCGCCTCGATGACTTGGTTTAATATATTTTGCAATTTTTACTACTGAATTTGGATAAAAATATAATCCGACAATTGCATAATTACTTTTTGGTTTTAATGGTTTCTCTTCGATTGAAAGTGTATTACCATTAGAATCAAATTCAACAACACCATATCTCTGAGGGTCACTAACATAATATCCAAATACCGTTGCCATATTATTATTTTTTGCATTATTAACAGAATTTAATAAAAGTTCTGAAAAGCCAAGTCCATTAAATATGTTATCTCCTAATACTAAACACACATCATCATCCCCAATAAAATCTTCCCCAATAATAAAAGCCTGAGCCAATCCATCAGGTGAAGATTGCTCTTTATAGGAAATTTTTAATCCTAATTTTGCACCATCACCAAGTAAAAGTCTATAATTAGGTAAATCTTTTGGAGTTGAAATAATTAAAATTTCTATAATACCAGACTTCATAAGTACAGATAATGGATAATAAACCATTGGCTTATCGTAAATAGGTATTAATTGTTTAGATATTCCTCGAGTTATTGGATATAGCCTAGTTCCTGATCCTCCTGCTAAAATTATTCCTTTCATAATATAGTTGTATTGTTTTTATAATAATTTTTATAAGTGCCAGACATAACATTCTTTAGCCAATCTTGATTTTGTAAATACCAATCAATTGTTTTAGACAAACCTTCTTCAAATGTAACAGACGGAATCCAACTTAATTCATTTTTTATTTTGGAAGCATCTATTGCATATCGCAAATCATGTCCTGGTCTATCATTAACATATTCTATAAGTTTTTGACTGAAGCCTACTTCTCGTTCCAATTTTATGTCCATAAGATCGCAAAGGAGTTTAACAAGATCTATGTTTTTCCATTCATTAAACCCTCCAATATTATATGTTTCATGAATTTTACCTTTGTGAAATACCAAATCGATGGCTTTGGCATGGTCTAATACATATAACCAATCTCTGGTAAAGTTTCCATCTCCATAAACCGGCAATGGCTTATTATTAATGATATTATAAATAAATAAAGGTATAAGTTTTTCAGGGAATTGGTACGAACCATAGTTGTTGGAACAATTGGTAATCAAATAAGGCATCCCATATGTTTCACCGTATGATCTAACAAAATGATCAGAACTTGCTTTTGAAGCTGAATATGGTGAATTTGGGTCATAAGCAGACTTTTCAGTAAATAAACCTGTTTCCGATAAAGATCCATATACTTCATCTGTACTGATATGGTAAAAACACTTATCCTGCCAATTTGTTTGCCAAAGTTTTTTAAAAGCATTTAAAATTATAATAGTTCCAATAATATTAGTTTTGGCAAAAGCAAGAGGGTCATTAATAGATCGATCTACATGAGATTCAGCAGCTAAATGAATTACTGAATCAAACTTGTATTTATTAAAAATGAAATTAATGAAGTTTTCATCTGTTATATCTCCATACAAAAAAGAATAATTATTTTTATTCTCTATGTCTTTTAGATTTCCAAGATTTCCAGCATAGGTAAGACAATCTAAATTATATATGTGGTATTTAGAATATTTATTCACAAAATATCTAACAACATGAGAGCCTATAAACCCCGCCCCCCCTGTTATTAAAATTTTTTTATTTTTAAGATTTATCTTCATAATTATATGCAAGAAAAATCATTTATTTTATTAACATTTACTGATAAAATTAATTAATTGATTTGATTGTTGATACTAATTTAAATTTACTTTTTAAAGCTTACAGACCTGCCCTGCTTTTTTTCCCAATCTTTTTCAGATCTAACCTCAAGATTTGTAATCCAACCACCTTTGATTGAATTCAATTTGATATTTAATTTTTCAGCGAACTTTAAAAATGAACTAACATCCTTTGGAAAACAAGTTCCACCATAGCCAAGTTTACCATCATGTCCAGGAACGTTCAAATGGCTATCTCCAATTCTTCCATCCGATGAAAAACCATTTAAAGCATCCACCCAATTAGCACCAATAGCATCGCAAACCAATTTAAATTCATTCATAATACTGACTTTTGTAGCAAAAAAAGTATTATTCATATACTTAATAAGTTCGGCAGTTTTTGAGTCTGTTTTTATAATATTTTTATTTTTAAATCTTTTTAAAAATAATTTTTCAACTTCATCCACATAAATTTTATTTCCTCCTAATATAATCCTAGACTGAGTTAACATATCTAATTTAGCTCTTCTCTCAGTCAAAAATTCAGGTGAGAAGATGATTTTTAAATTTCTATAGTTATTTAATAGTAATTCAGTTGATCCAGGAATTATGGTAGATTTAATTATATATATTGGTTTCTTAGTTGCATTACTAAAAACATTTTCAATATAACTAAAATCTTGAGACCCGTTCTTATTCATCGGAGTAGGAACACAAACAAAAACATAATCACAATTGTGAACCTGATTTATTGAACAATTTGACTTAAGAGGATCTATATCATATATACAAATTTCATTGATAGGTGAAAAGGTAAAAGCTATAGCTTCCCCAACAAAACCGTTTCCAATAACACCAATTTTATTTTTAGACATTAATTTTTAATTGAAGTGATTAAGAGTTAGGAGAATATAAGAAATTCATACTTACAATAGAGTTAATTAAGTTAACGGCTTCGCCGAGAAATCCCATAATCTAAGAATAAAATTTCTGATACAAATATAATAATTACAATCTATAAAAATATAGATTTTAAGGCAAATATGTGTTAATACAATTAATAATGTTTATTTAAAAAGCTTACTTTTATTAAATTAAATTATACTTATTGAAAAAAATATTATTATCTGGATGTTGTGGATTTATTGGATCTCATTTATGTAAATTTCTTCTAAAAAAAAATTATTATGTTATTGGTATTGACAACTTACTTACTGGTAAATTAAATAATATTAATTCATTCCAGTTTAATCCTAATTTTAAATTTATCAATCACGACATCTGTAATGAAATTGTTATAAATGAGGAAGTAGATTATGTGTTGCATTTTGCATCACCTGCGAGCCCAGTAGACTATTTAAAATTCCCAATAAAAACATTACAAATAGGTTCAAAAGGAACTGAGAATATGCTAAATATTGCTCTTGAAAAAAATGCAAAAATTTTAGTTGCATCAACATCTGAAGTTTATGGTGATCCCCTCATTCACCCACAAAAGGAAACTTATTTTGGTAATGTTAATCCAATAGGGCCAAGAGGTGTTTATGATGAAGCAAAAAGATATTTGGAAGCTTTAACAATGGCCTACAAAAATAAATATAGTTTAGAAACTAAAATTGTAAGAATTTTTAATACCTATGGGTCTAATATGAGAACTTTTGATGGTAGAGCAATTCCAAACTTTATTAATCAAGCTTTAAATAATAAAAATTTCACAGTCTATGGTGATGGTACCCAAACACGTTCTTTTACTTACATTGATGACACTGTTAATGGAATATATAAGTTAATGTTATCTAATTATTCAAAACCAGTAAATATTGGTAACCCATCTGAATATTCCATAAATGAACTTATAGATTTAATTAAATCTATTGTTCCTTGTTCATCAAAAATTGTGTATTCTAAATTACCTGAAAATGACCCTAAAGTTAGAAGACCAGACATAAGCCTAGCTAAAAAAATATTAAATTGGGAACCTAAAGTTGATCTAATTGATGGACTGAAAATTACAATTAATCATTTTATTAGTATCAATAATTAAAAAAAAATATTAATTACATTCTAAAAATGTATTTTTGATAACTGATGAAAAAAATAATTGCCCTATTATCTTTAACACTATTTACATGCTCATATCCTGAAATGGTTAGAAATGAATTAGTATATGAAAATGATTTTGAAAATAACAACCTAAGCAAAATTGATGGAGGAGGTATTTCTACATTTAATAACACTCAAGTCTTAGGAGACTTTAATAATGATGGTTTTATATTATTTCTTGAGAATGTTGGTAAACATGATTATGTTTTTATTTCCTTTGATTTATATATACATGGTTCATGGGATGGTAATTTTAATGGATTTAAGGATAATGATAAACCAGATAAATGGGTAATGGAGTTTAATCCTGATATGGATTTATTTAAAGATCCTTCAACAGAAAGATTTGTAACTACATTTTCCAATAGCCCTTGTTGGCCTAATTACTGTTTAAGACAATCATTCCCGGAACCATATCCTTTTGAAAATAATCCAAAAACTGGTATGTTTCAAACAGGCTTAAGTCCTAAATGTGAAAATAATTTTTTTGGAGGTCCAACAACTCTCTATCAAATTGAAAAAGGCTTTAAAAGTTCTGGAAATAATATTGTAGTAAGGTTTTATGATGAACTATATCAACCTAATGCAATTGATAAGGATGGAGTGCCTCAAAGTAAGTGTGACGAAAGTTGGTCAATTGACAACTTAAAAATTAGATTGATAAAATACGAATGAGAGGTATTATTATATCTTTTTTCTTTATTCTAGGAATAAATGGTCAAAGTTTAGATACTAACAATGATTTTTTTTATAATGAATTTAGAATCTCAAGTCTTAATGGTAATCAATTAGATGACTATTCATTAAATATAAGACCTATAAGTACTGAAACACTCTTTAGTGATTTATATAAAACTATACTATCAAATAAAAAAGAAACATTATTAATAAAAAATTTGGGATTAGATTATTTCGTTGAATATAATTCAAATCACCCATATAATAGAAATAATGGTACAATGATTCCAAACAGGGGATACCAGCATATAATATCTCCAGGTTTATTTTTAAAATTAGGTCCGTTATCTATCCAATTAAAACCTGAACATCATTATAGTGAAAATAAAATATTTGAGGGATGGTGGGAAGGACATTACCCAGAGGTTTGGGCAAAAAGATATAAATTATGGAATCATATAGATATGCCTGAAAGATTTGGAAAAAAAAGACATAATAAAACTACTTTAGGTCAATCAAGCATTAAACTTAATTGGAAAAAACTATCATTTGGAATTAGCAATGAAAATATTTGGTGGGGACCATCAATTAGAAATAGCATAATGATGAGTAATCATGCTCAAGGATTTAAACATTTAACATTCCATACTAACAAACCAATTACAACATTTTTAGGAAATTTTGAATGGCAATTTATCACAGGTAGACTTGAAAATTCTGGATATACTCCGCCAGGCTCAGATTATGTTTATGCGGGAACTAAATTATATGTTCCAAAAATTAATCAAAGAGGTGAAACTGATGATTGGAGGTATCTACAAGGTTTAATAATTTCATATTCGCCCAAATGGATTGATGGTCTATCTTTTGGTTTTTCAAGATGGGTACAAATGTACTCTGCCTTGGTTGAAGGAAGATATCCATGGTTAGACGGTAACCCATCATATTTTCCAGTTTTTAAAAATTTATTTAGAAGAAATGATAAATTTGAAAATTATGAGCAACAAACTAATCAAGCTGCAGGAATATTTTTAAAATGGATTTGGAAAGATTCTAGGTCAGAATTATATTTTGAATTTCATCATAATGATTCTAAACAAAATTTAAGAGATTTAATTCTTGACTCAGATCACAGTCGAGCTGCAACATTGGGAATTCAAAAAATTTTTAAAATTAAAAATAATGATTACTTGTTTAGTTGGGAATGGACTCAAATGGAACAAACAGCTGGTAGACTTTTGAGAAATGCTGGTTCTTGGTATGAACATAGCTATGTTTATGATGGTTATACAAATAAAGGAGAAGTACTTGGAAGTTCTATTGGTCCAGGTAGCAACTCCCATTTCATATCAATTCGAAAAATATTAGATAATCAAAACATAGGATTATTCCTTGAAATAGTAGATAATGATAATGATTTTTATTATGAGGCATTTGATTCTGCAAATGACTACAGAAGATATTGGAAAGATCTCAATTTAGGATTAACATTTAATAGAAAATTTAATGATTTTGTGATTTCGAGTGCATTTACATACATAAGAAGCTTAAATTATCAGTGGCAATTAGATGACTTAATTGAACCTTATTATCATAATGGCAGAGACTTAAATAATTTCCATTTAAATTTTAAGTTAACCTACTTTGGAGTTAACAACCTTTTTAAATAATAATGAATATTTATTTACAATTGTTTCCCACAAATAATTATCTGGAATAGTATAATTTTTATTTATTTTTTTTAATGATTTTATTTTTTTTTCAAATTCATTGATTGCATTTGAAATATCATTTATATTTTTTGAGAAAAAAATTACTTTTTTATTTTTTAACATTTCAACATTAAAAATTGTATTAAGTGCTAAAATTTCTAAATTTAAATAAAGGGCATTGATCAACGTTGGATTAGTACCTCCAAACTCATGGCCATGAATATAACAGTAGCAATTTCTATATAATTGAGCTAAATCATTTTGATTTTTTATATATCCTGTAAAGATTACATTTTTAGATTTTATTGATTTTACAAGATCAGCGTATTTATCTTTGTAAGGTACATCTCCTACTACTACAATTTTTTTTGTGGTTTTTGAATTTAGAAAACCATTTATAATTTGTAAAGAATTATTATCTGGAATTAACCTGCCCACAATTAAAAAATAATCATTAGACAAAAGTTTATATTTATCTAAGATATTATTATTACTAGACTCAATCATGGTATGACCATATGCAATTACCTCAGAATCACATTCAAATTTTTTTAAATATATTTTCTTCATTTCATAAGAATCAGTAATTACTTGATCAAATAAAATAGTTGCTAACTTTGAAGAAATTTTATAGTAAACTGAACCAAAACCTCTCCACTTTGGTCTTAACCACTCCATACCATCAACATTAATACATGTTTTTTTTCCAAAAATTTTAGTAAGTATTCCAAATGGTCCATTAGCAGAATTTAGAACTAGAATGATATCATAATCAGAGAAACATGCATGAATGAATGAAAAAAATGAATTATATATTTGTGAGAGTATTTTTAATTTAACTGAGGGAGTATAAATTAATTTAATTCCATTAATATATCTTGGCCTCTCATCATATAAAGATTTATGGCAATAAACTGTAATATAATAATTCTTTAATATAAGACGCTCAGACAATTCTTTTACTAAAGTTTCATAACCTGAGTACACATATGGGTATCCTCTGGATCCAATTATTGCAACTTTTAATTTTTTATTCAATTATTTCTAATATATTTAATTTAAATTTTTCAATAGTAAAATTTTCACAAACATAATTGTAAGCATTATTAACTATTCTTTCTTGCTTTTGTTTATGATTTAAGTAATCCAATATTTTTTTTACAGATTCATCAACTGATTTATTATTTATTATTAAACCATTTTTACCATTATCTAAAATTTCATAAGCTCCACCTAAATTATTTGTAATTACAGGTGTTCTAGTTTTAATTGCTTCAATTACAACAGTTGGTAAAGGATCAGGTGATATTGGGGTATGAATAAAAAAACTTGAGGTTGACAATATTGGTAAAATATCATCTTTAAAACCCATAAAAGTAATTTTATGATTTAGACCTTTATTTTTTACATTTAATTTCAGTTGATCCAGATAATCTTGGTAATATGGTAGTGTATCACCAATAATTTGCAAATAAATATTATCATTTTTTAAAGTTAACTTTTCAAAAATATCAAGGAGCAATAGGTGTCCTTTATATGGGATGATTCTCGAAATAGATGTAAATATTATCTTTTTATTTTTAGTTTTTTTCTTAATCGTTGAATTAAAATTAAATCCGTTATAAACGATTTTAATTTTTCTTTTATCTAACCCTTTTTTTAACCAAAAATTATTAACAGAATTTGATACTAATACAATATTCTCTGAAAAGAAATTTAAAAAAAATACAATAAATTTTGAATAAATTTTTGATTTACTAGGAATTTCATGTATGTGGCATAAATTATTTTTTTTTGTAATTTTTGATGCGATTAATGGGCTAATAATAGTTGATGTATTAACATATATAAAATCTATATCATATTTATTAATATAATTTTTTATAAAGGTGGTTGATTTTATTATAAAAAATAATCTATTAATTAAACCAAAAAAATTAAAGTACTTCTTTCTAAAAACACCCAGTTTAACAATATTAATTTTTGTTTGCTTTATAATATTATCATGCATAAGGGGACCGTCACACGGCAAGATCAAGTGAATTTCATAACCTTTTTTAATAAATATTTCAATTAGTGATATTAAAACTTTACTTGCACCATACAAATCATTTGAGCTATGTACCAATAATATTTTTTTAATAGAGTTCTTCAAATCCTTTAACAAATTTTAATTGATTAAATAATTTTGATCTTTCATAACCTTTATTAACTATTTTATTAATAAGTGAATTATTTTTAAAAACTTTATTTAACTTTTTATTTAAATCATTTTCATCTTTTTTCTTAAAGTAGATGACTGAATCATTTCCAATCTCTTTAAATATTTCAATATCAGAACATATAACTGGTACTTTAGCTCTCATTGCTTCAATCAATGGAATTCCAAAACCTTCATCAACCGATGGAAATACATAGGTAAATGCATTATTATAGTAATATAAAGCTTGTTGTTTATTTATATATCCAGGCATAATTACCGATGATAGTAAATTATTTTTTTTAATATATTTTTTAATTGTTTTATAAACCTCTTTATCACCATTAATATATTTTGATCCTGCAAGTACTAACTTTAGGTTTGAATTGGTATCATCTTTGAATAATTTAAATGCCTTAACAAGAGTTAATAAATCTTTTCTTTTTTCAAAAGTACCGATATGTAAAATATAGTTTTTTAATTTATTAATTTTATCATAAGAGTACACTCTTTCAGAACTTTGATATATGTATGTAATTTTTTTATTATTAAAAATATTTTTCAAACCTAGTTTTGAATAACTACTTGTTGTTACAATTTCTGCATTATTATATAAACCTAGGTTTATTAATTTTATAAAATATCTACGCCAAACTTTTGGATAATTTGTTGGATATTTCCAGAACAGGTTGTCGTGTATAACCACAATTTTTCTAGATGGTGAAAAAATTGGTGCTACATAATCAGGACAAATTAAAATATCCGATGAATTATAAAGTAATTTAATTGGTAATATTATTTGCTTCCAAAAAAGGTATCGAAGCTGAAAAAACCATCTTACTAACCTAAACTTTGAATTAATAAAAAACTGCTTGTTTTTTAACTTTTCGATATCATGAGAAAAAATGTATTCGACATCATCACTTCCAAATTTATTTAATCCTTGGACTAATTCTTCTATATATGTTTTAATACCAGATAATGCAGTTTTATAGTAAAAAACATCAATATAAACTTTTGTTTTTTTCAAATTTAATTTCTAAATATCTTGATTCAATATATCCAGCAAAAAACCAAGTAGTTAAAGATACAAAAAGGTATAGTTCTGCATTAGCCGTTAATAGAGGAAGTAATAAACCAAACTTCGTGCAAGCAACAATAAAAGATATATGCTTTTCAAAATTTGAAGTCTTTAAATAAACATATGAGCTTCTTTTAATGATATAAACTAAAATCAATATATATACAATGACAGAAACAATTCCCATTTGAACTCCAAATATCAAAAATTGATTTTCACCTCCTACCTTGATTGCTTGATCAACACCACTTGCATTTCCACTCATTGCCAAACCAATTCCAAAAGGATTTTCAAAAATAGAAATAATCCCCTCGATCCACTCAACTAAATGGCCAAGTGAAGAACTATTCTCAAATTTTAAAGTATCTATTATCAGATATCTTATTTCTTCAGATCCAAAATAGAGTAAACTCAAAGTTGATAAGATAAATGAACCCAATATTAATAGTAAAGTTTTATATCTTTTATTTATTAATAATGCAAATAAAATAATTCCAACACATGCAATAATAGCCCCTCTTGAAAAAGAAAAAAGGAAAGCAGCAGAAATCATAAAAAGTAAAAAGTAATTAATATCCCTTTTATTGTTCCAAAAATTAAAAATCAATAATGATGTAAATAATAATAATGATGCTGATAATTCCAGTGGATCTGCGAAAAAAGCTGCATATCTTGGTGATGAACCTTGTGATTCAAAAGACCAACTCAAACCATAGTTTCCTTGTGGATCAATTTCATTAACAATAGAATTATAATTTGAAAAATCAATAATCGTATGAAAGTGTGTGGATAAAATAAATTCAAAGCATAAAAAAAATGTAAGTGATAAAATCAAATACTTAAGTGTTTTTTTTATTTTGTTAAAAAATACTTTATTAATTTTAATATTCCTTCCAATCAAATATGTTATTGAAATTATATATAAATTTTTAGCATAAATTAATTTTGAAAAAATGTCTGCCTCACCCAAAGGAATTAAAGCATATACTGTAACAAGAAAAGTAAAACATAAAATTAACTTATCGACTAATGAAAATTTAAATGTTCTTTTAAATAGATGAATATTTTTTCCTAAGAAGAATATCATTAATGTATATATAAATATTGTGTCTTTTGATAACTTAATTATTGTAACAAAAATTTCGCTATCAAATATCTTGAATACTTGAGCTTGAAGAGTTGTGTATATCGGAAGACAAGTACATATAAATATAATTATATATTCAATTTTTCCTTTGGATATCTTATCAATTGTATAACCAAAAATTATAAAATAAAAAACAATAAATAAGACACCGATTAATGTCATTTTTTAAAATTTACAGCATCAACAAATCCTTTTAATACCATTTTAAATTTATTAAATCTGAATCTTATTAGAAAATATATTAAATAAGATAATATTTTAATTAGCTGATATAGTAGAACGCCTATTACGTTAAATGATTTTGAATGTTTTTTTAAAAGTAAAATGTGATTTCGAATATTCAGATAATGGACATACGGTGATAAATTTCCTTCACTTATATTAATAGATTTTGATGAAGCAGATTCATAGTGTTGTAGATACGAATCAGTCATCAAAGCTATAGAATATCCATTTTCTTTTAGACGAATTGAATAATCAATATCTTCATAATACGCAAAAAATCTTTCATCAAAATAACCAACTTTTTTAAAAACATCTGTTTTGATTAAGACACAACAACCAGTAAACCATCCAATGAAATGGCGTTTACTTTTGAATTTTTCAAAACTTTTTCCTTTATTAAGAGTCTCAAAAATTCCAAAAAAATTATTTATTTTTCCACCCGCATTCCAAATTTTAGAGCCGTCATAATTTAAGATTAGAGGTTGGACAATTTGATAATTTAATTTTTTTGATTTTTTAATTAATGATTCTAATAGATTTTTTTTAATTATAGTATCATTATTTAATAACATTATATAGTCAAAGTCTTTTTTGTTCAGAGCAAAATTAATTCCTTGATTGTTTGCCTTAGCGAAACCTTCATTTTTTTTATTTCTGATAATATGAATTTTTTTGTTTTTACATAAAATACCTAGTTTACTATTATTATATTCATTATCAATTAAAATAACTTCAAATTTCTTATAGGAGCTTTTTAAAACAGAATCAATACAAATTCTGGTTAAATCATACCTTTTCCAATTGATAATAACTATTGCAATTTTTGGGTTATTTAACATTTTTTAACAAAATTGAATGGGCAAAAAATGAAAAAATTTCAGTCAAAATTAGTGAAAATGCTAATCCGTATCCAGAAAAATAATATGATAAGAAAATTGAGGTTAATATCATGAAGATAAGTGTGTAAAAGGTAGCTTTATTTAATAAAGCTTTATAGTCTTTTATTAACATGTGAATTATATTTTTAAAATTAAGCATTGCAAGAAAAGGTATAAAAGACATAATTGATAAAATGTTTGAACTATACTGAATATTTTCACTAGCAAAAAACTTAATAATAAGATCTGAACATAACACCATCAAAATAGCAATCAGAAAAGTAATAAGAAGTCCATATTTAAAATACTTTGATAAATAGTTCTCATAATCAGTTTTTGATTTATTATAAATTTTTGATGCGTGTTGTAATCCAGACTGCACAAAAAATACTGGTATACTTCTAACAACAAAAG
>MDSW01180803.1_pt1 | contig 33896 bp, 27 predicted proteins | sample 811171 | NCBI WGS metagenome assembly MDSW01 (sample SAMN05326641, study PRJNA326480) | marine metagenome | isolation source: seawater | place: Atlantic Ocean: North West | collected 2012 | reverse complement strand
GACGCCGCTTCTCGGCGCCGACGGCGAGGTTTACGCCGTTGCCCAGGGCCAGGTCGCAGTCGGCGGCTTTCAGACGCAGGGCGATGCCGAAACGGTCACCAAGGGCGTCCCGACGTCCGGCCGCATCGCCAACGGGGCGATCGTCGAACGCGAGGTCAAATTCAATCTGGCCGGCCTCACCAAGGTCAAGCTGACCCTTCGCAATCCGGATTTCACGACCGCGCGCCGCGTCGCACAGGCGGTCAACGCGTTTCTCGGCACCGCTGCGGCTATTCCGTCCGACCCGACAACCATCCAACTGACGGTGCCGCAAAGCTATCAGGACAATGTCGTCAACCTGCTGACCGACATCGAGCAGCTCCGCATCGAGCCCGACCAGCTTGCCCGCGTCGTCATCGACGAACAAACCGGGACCATCGTCATGGGCGAGAACGTACGGATTTCGAGCGTCGCCATCGCTCAGGGCTCGCTGACGATCCGCGTCACCGAAACACAGCAAGTTTCCCAGCCCGGACCGTTTGCTGAAGTCGGGACGACAACCACCGTCGACCGCACCAACATCGAGGTCGATCAGGGCGAAGACAAACGCCTGACCGTGCTGCCGGAAGGCGTGAGCCTTCAGGAACTGGTCAACGGCCTCAATGCACTCGGCATCGGTCCACGCGACATGATCACCATCCTTCAGGCGATCAAGACGGCGGGTGCGCTGCAGGCCGAAATCGAGGTGATGTGATGAGCGATTACGCAAGCCCCGACATCGGCATGCAGATGAGCGCCGCGCGCTTTGCGCAGGGTGCAAAGCCGGCGTCGTTCAACGCGGGCCATATGAGCCTCAAACGGATGCAGGAAACCGCGCAGGACTTCGAAGCGGTGTTCCTCTCCGAAATGCTGCGCCCGATGTTCGCCAACATCGAAGCCGAAGCCCCTTTTGGCGGCGGCGCCGGCGAAAAGATTTACCGTGACATGCAGGTCGATGAATATGGCAAGGCACTCGCCAAGTCCGGTGGCATCGGCCTCGCCGACAATATTTTACGTGAGATGATCAAGATGCAGGAGGGCAAGTGATGGATGTTGCCAAGAGAATGACCGACCTGGTTAATGTGACCACCCGGTTGATCGACGTCCTTGAACGCGAAAACGAGCTTCTGCGAGAGCGCCGCTACAACGAGCTCAATCTCATCCTCGACGAAAAGGAAACCATCGCGCGTGTTTACCAGGCACGGATCATGGGCCTCGAGGAAAATCCCGATGTGCTCAACGACGCTACCGAGGAAGATCGCGGACATCTTCGGGAACTGGCCCAAAAGGTCGATACGTTGATGGCCCAGAACGCAAGGATGTTGGAGGTCGCTATGGTCGTCTCCAAACGGATCGTCGATCTGGTCGCGGAAGCGGTAAAGGACGCCCAGCCGACGAGCGGCGCCTATTCCAAGAAGGGCAGCACCGTCGGTGCCGCCCAAAAAGGTGGCTCAATGTCGCTGTCACTCAACGAGACGCTGTAGAACGCAGATCAACCGCCACGAAAGGCGACGCAAATGGGTACGCTAACGCTTGCACTGAGAACCGCACAAAGCGGGCTGCTGGCCAACCAGCAGGCGCTCGACGTCACATCCCGGAATATTTCGAACGTCAACACTGAGGGATATTCCCGCAAGGTCGTGAGGTTCGAAAACTCGGCCCTGGTCGGCGCCGGATCGGGCGTCAATATCTCGGAAATCATGCGCACCGTAGACGAAGGGCTGCTCAAGAGCTTCCGGATCGAAAGTTCGGAACTCAACGCGATGAGTTCGCAGAATACGTTCTGGGACCGCCTGCAGGATCTGTTCGGCAGCCCGGAAGCGAACACTTCGCTCAGCCATACGATCTCGGCGTTCTCGGAGGCCGTTGAATCGGTGGTTGTCTCGCCGAACAACGCGCTGGAGCACACAGAAGCCGTGCGACGCGCCGAAGACATGCTCCAACAGTTGCAGCAGATGTCGATCGCCATTCAGGAGTTGCGCCTGCAAGCCGACCAAAAGCTTTCCGACGTCGCCACCGAGATCAATTCTTTGGTCGGCGAAATCGATACGCTCAACGACGATATCATCGCATCGGGCTCTGTCAGCCGTGAGACTTCGGACCTAAAGGACCAGCGGGACCTCAAGATTAGCCGCCTGTCGGAGTTGATCGACATTCGATACTTCTCACGTACCGACGGAGACGTGGTCGTATTCACCTCCAGCGGCCGCACCCTCGTCGATACCGTGCCGCCGGCAGTAACGCATACGGCAGCATCCGCCGTGACGCCGACGACAACCCATGCCGAGGGCGACTTCTCTGGCTTTTTCATCGGCTCCAGCGAAAATCCGGCGAACGACGCGACCGAGGACATCCGCGACGGCCAGGCCAAGGGCCTGATCGATATGCGCGACAGCGTGCTGCCGAACCTGCAAAGCCAAATCGATGAACTCTCCGCTCAATTGCGCGACGTCATCAACCAAGTGCACAATCGCGGCGTCTCTTTCCCGGGCGCGACCGAATACAACGGCACCCGCAACTTCACCGAGCCGACCACGCAGTTGATCAAGCTCGACCCGACCAATTCGGTCGACGACGTGACAATCGTGCTGTTCGATACCTCCGGAAACGAGAGCGAACACACGACACTCAATTCGATCATGACCAACGCCGGATTCTCGTCGCGCGGCTCGGGCGACGACTGGAATATCTCTGACATCGCCGCGACGATGCAGAGCTGGCTCCGAAATAATGGCGCCACAAATGCGACTGTCGACACCACGTCGGGTCAGTTCGACATCTCACTGAACACGACGTCTTTGGCACTCGCCTTTCGGGACGAGACAGCTACGGCAGACGGCTCCAGCACCGGGGACGCGGAAATCGCATACGACTCCAACGGCGACGGCGTGATCGACGAGACCGTCTCTGGTTTCTCGTACTTCTTCGGTCTCAATGATTTCTTCGTCGACAACCTGGCCGACAACGTTTGGGAATCGGACGTGCTTGCAAGCACTTACACCGCATCCGCGAGCACATTGACGTTCCGCGACTCGTCCGGCTCCATTGGCACGTTGACCATCGCCGCCGGAACCAGTCTCGAGGATATCGTCACCGCAGTATCCAATGATTCGACGCTGAGCCAAAACGTCACCGCCGCCGTCGTCCCCGACGGTTCGGGCGTCAGGCTCCGGTTCTCGCACAATAGCGGTTCCAGCATGCAGATCACCCAGGCGTCTGGAAACACGTTCCTTTCCAACGCAGGCATCGACATCGCCGATGTGCGCGTGTCGTCGACCCTGACCGTGCGCTCCGACATCCGGAACACGCCGTCGAAGATGTCGGTCGGCGCGCCGCAATGGGATTCGACGCTCGGCGTTGCCGGCGAGTACCTGATGAGTGTCGCAGATGAAACCGTCGCCGAGCAAATAGCCGAAACTTTGAATTCGACGACTTCGTTCGACGTCTCTGGCGGTTTGCCCACCGCCAGCCTGACGTTTGCCGAGCGCGCCGCAGCCATTGTTTCAACCAGCGCCACGCTCGCCAGCACCCACGAACGCAACGAGGATGCCCAACGCTCACTAACCGAATCGCTGGAGTTGCAGTTTGAATCGGAACGCGGCGTCAACCTTGACGAAGAGATGTCGAACCTGATCGTATTCGAACAGGCATTCGCTTCATCGGCACGCATCATCACGACGATCCAGCGCATGTTCGACGCACTGGAACGCGTCCTTTAGGGCGGAGATAGAAGATGAGCCGTATTTCAAGCTACGCATCGAGCCAGACCCTGATCAATCAGATTCTGCGAACTCAGGAACGTCTTTTCGATCTGGAAACGCAGGTCACGAGCGAGAAGAAATCGCAGGACTACAGGGGCATATCGATCAACTCGCAACGTCTGGTAAACTTGGAAAATACAAAAGCCCAGTTGCAACGGTTTATCGACAACAACACACAACAGGAAGTCCGCCTCGGCATCCAGGAAACCGTGGTCGAAGGCATCCGCGACACGGTTCGCGAATTCCAGGTGCAACTGAACAGCTACGCCAACAGCGACACGAAGGACGAGGAAAAGGTCGAGGAAATTCAGGCTGCCGCGTACCGCGGGCTGGTCAGCTTGCAGAACCTGCTCAACACCGACGTCGCCGGTCGCTTTATCTTTGCGGGTTCACGCGTCGGCAACGAGCCGGTGGAACTCGGCATAACCTCGATCGAAGCGTTCCAAGACCTTTACGACGGTTTCAACGTTAAGGTGCCGACGACACGCGACGCCGTACTGGATAACTTCAGCTACAGCGAAGACGTCAACAATTCCAAAAGCCAGTTCATCGACGCGTCGAATTTTCTAATCTTCCAGCAGGATGACGACGGCACCACGACGAACGGCGGCAACAGTTCGATTACGGCAACATCTGCGCTGTTTTCCAACCTGAACGCGGGCGCCACCATCGAAATTGCCAATTCAGCATCGAATAACGGCACCTACACGGTTTCCAGCGTCACGAACAGCGGCCGCACGATCGAGATCGTCACCACGATGCTGACCGACGAAGCGAACAATTCAGGCGCCGTCCTGAAGTATCGCGACCCGAACAATGACGCTAACGAGATTTCACTGGTCGCTACCAACTTCGGAAATCTGTCCTTCGATCGCGCAAATGACCGCATAACGTCGAATGTCGCCAACGCACTTAACAATATTCCTGTCGGCGCTCGGATCACGATCGCCAACACCACCAACAATAATGGCACGTACACCGTAGCCAGCAACGACGGAACGAATATCACCGTCGAAGCGAACAAGCTGACCGACGAAGGCCTCAACGCCGGCAATACGTTCTTCGATTTTTACGGCGGTACGCAGGTCATGTTCACCCCTAATGGCGGGTCCAACGACGATACGATCCAGGTGCAGACCAACGGCGGTGGTGGCGCCGTGCCGAACGTCTTCAAGGGACTCGCAGTCGGCGACACCGTAACCATCGCCAATACCGGGTCCAACAACGCGACGTATACCATCAACGCGATCTCGTCGGATGGCTCGACCATCACCGTGGACGAAACGGTCACCACCGAAACGGATTTCAATGCGACGTTTTCGGGTTCCAACAGCTTTGCCTACACCGTTGGTACGCAGCTGGATTTCGTCGCCGGGACCGACACCATCGAGATCCAGGATTCCGGCGGCACGGCCGTCGCCGGTGCGTTCTCAAATCTAAAGGTCGGCATGTCAATCACGACCACCGGGATGACAAACGCCTCGAACAACGCCACCTTCACAATCGCGTCGATTGCCGCCGATGGCTCGTCAATCACCGTCAACGAAGACATCACCGTCAGCGAAACCGACAACAACGGCGCACGTATTCAGTCTTTTGCAGCGGCCGGTAAGATTACCGCGGATCCCTGGTATTCCGGCGACAGCATCGCGACGACGCACCGGACCAGCGACCTCAGAAGTTTCGAGAACGACCTGACGGCCATCGATCCGGCATTCGAGAAAGCGATCCGCGGCATGATGCTGATCCTGCAGGGAGAATACGGCTCATCCGGGGGCCTTGACGAGAACTCCGAGCGCATCGGTCAGGCCAAGTACCTGATTGAGTCCGCTCTCGAATTCACAGTCAGCGGAACGCCGCCTTTCGGCACCGAGCAGATTGGCAGCATTGATCAGGTTCAGCAGGAAATCGGCTTCAACCAGGTATTGATCAACACCCAGAATGGGCTGCACAAGGACTTCATCGGCTTCATCGACACGTCGATTGCGGATATCGAAAACGCCGACCCGCTAGAGTCGATTACCAAGCTACTCGACGACACGCGGGCGCTGGAAGCGTCCTATCAGACCTTTGCGCGGATTCGTCAGCTCAGTCTGACTAATTTCCTGTAAACCTTATCTAATTTAGGTATCGCCCAATTCCGGATTTAGGTGACTTTACCCTGTTCCGAGCAATGAAAACTGTTATGATAGCGAAAGGCCTTCATTCATGGATGGTTATGCGATGAGTTCCCAGCAGAGCAAAATCAAGAGCTACGAACGTGTTCCAGAGGGTGGACAACCCGCCCAGACGGAAGCTTGGGCATTGCTGGAGGCCGCGAGCAGAATGGCCTCGGCAATCGTCAGTGGTGACCCGGCTGAAAAGGAAACCAAAGAGCGCATGAAGACCGCGCTGCGCCTGAACTGGCGCCTCTGGACGATCTTCCAGGCAGAACTTCTGGACGAAAAATGCCAGGTGCCTCAGGAAATTCGCGTAAACATGCTGACTCTCTGTCAGTTCGTCGACAAACAGACGGTCAAGATTCTCGCCGGCCCGACGCCGGAAATCATGGTGCCGTTGATCGACATCAACCGCAATATTGCGGCTGGGTTGATGAACTTGCCGGAACGTGATTCGGAACAGGCTCAGGCGCCCGCAAAGGAGCAACCTGCCGAACCGCCGGCGGAAGGCCAGCGCATTAAACTCGACACCGAAGCGTGACGGAGACATATGTCCGGCGTTGCTTGACGGACACCTCATCGACCGGTCCGGCCACAGCCGAAAATGATCGGTTCCAGCATCCTGCCAGTTAAAAAATTTGCCGATGACGGACGATCCCGATTACGAAGCATACCTGGACACTTTGCAGGAGATTATCGACCTGCAAAGTGCCGGCGATTTGGATGGCGCCGTGAACGTGATCTCGTCCAACCTGGCCAAGTACGCTGACAAACCGGAAATGCTGTTGTTGACGGCCGTCTGCACCTACCGCCAGAACAATGCCGGCCAGGCCATCGAACTGTGCGAACAGGCGCACAAGATCGACCCGGACAATCAGGAAGTGGTCGACAGTCTTGCTGTTCTCAAGGTGATCACCGGGAACCTCAACGACGGGCTTTACTATGCCAAGCTCGCCACCACGCTGTCTCCGCATCCGGATCTCCCAGATCTGTTGCCGCCGGATTTTTCGAATTTCTTCCAAGCGCTCAAAGCCGCCGCTCCGTCACGGCACTATCTGGACGGTCTTTACCTGTTCAACGGCCGGCAGTTCGACGACGCCGTCAAGGAATTCCGTGCCGAGCTTTCATTGAATCCGGGCAATGCTGACGCCGTCAAAAAACTCGGCCATGCGTTGATCCACGTCGGCGAACTGAACGAAGCGATCAAGACGCTGGCGGCATACGGTACAGACCATCCCGACGATGCTGACGTTCCTGCATTGATCGCCATGGCGAACTGCCGACTGGGGAACTTCAGCGAAGCGGCGCGTTTCTGCAGGGAAGCCACCGCCGTCGCGCCTGATTCTTTAGAGATTCTGATGCAGATTCTTGAAACGGCTCAGTTTTTCGAAGGCGAGCTTGCTACCGTTTACGATGAATTCGCTTCACAGGCCGCCGACCTCATTAGAAAAGAGGCCGAAATCGCAGTGCCGGACGAGGATTACCGCCCCAAGGATCCCGACGAGCCGATTTCCATCGCCATGGTAAGCAATGCATTGCACGAAGGTGACCAGCACACCTTTTTGCTGCCAATGATCGAGAAAACCGATAACCGCGCCTTCGAACTGACCGTGTTTCAACAGTCACCGACGGGCGGACCTGCTTTTCAGGAGTTCAAGAGCAAGTCGCCCAACTGGCGACGCATCGTCGATGTCGATGATGACGTTTTGGCAATGATCCTGTCACGCCAACGCACCGACATTCTGATCGACCTTTGCGGTTACTCAACCAACGGACGCGCCGTCGTTACCGCAACCGGAGTGGCGCCAGTAGTGACCAGCCTTCTGCGTGAGCCGTACGGATTTAACGCCCCCGGCGTCAACGTCATAATTTCCGATGCCGCCACAGCCGAAGTCGACCAGCGCCATCTTGGGGACGGGCAACGCATAGTCCGGACTGAGGGCGGACTGTTCGCCATGCGCCCGATTGTCCTGATGGATGAACCCGGCCCTCTACCTGCCATCGAAAACGGCCACGTGACGTTTGGCGCCCATTGCCGCGCTCAGCACATGTCGCCGAGCACGATCCGCATGTGGAGCGACATCCTGAATGCCGTCGACGGCTCGCGCCTTGTGCTCGGCAACATGCCGAATATTTCTTATGGCCTGCGTGAGAACATCCGCGCCATGTTCGCCGACACCGGCGTCGCGGACCGGATCGATTTCCAGGAGTCAATCAGCGCCGACAGCCCGGACAACAGGTTCTTCAACAGCATCGATATCTTTTTGGACTCGACTCCCGTCAACGGCACCATGGCGCTATGTCAGTCCCTGTGGATGGGCGTACCCGTCGTGACCGCCAAGGCCGATCGCAGAAGCGGCGTCATCGGCGCCAGCATTCTGATATCCGCCAGCGAACCGGACTGGATCGGCGAGGATGTGGAGGACGCCGTTCGCATCGCGGTGGAACTCGCCGGCGACACGGACTCGCTTGCGGCAAAACGGGAAAGCCTTCGGGACGCCGTCAAAGCATCTGCACTGATGGATGTTAACGGCAATTCGGCAAAGATGTATGCCGCCTTGAAATCCGCGCTAGAGACGTCAGACAGCTGACACAGCTCTGCCTATTCGTCGGCGTCGGCAGGCTCCGCATCGAAATCGTGTTCATGCGTTTGCAGGCTCTGATGCAGTCCCTCAAACGTCTTGATTTCGTGACCGATTAGTTTTTGCGTCAGCTTCAGCCCCTTATAGACCCGTCCATCGTCGACGGCAGCGAGGATCTCTTCTCCGATCGGGCGTGAACTCGGTGCAGCCGTCATGTAATCGTCAAGGAACTGGCGAAACAGGGACAGGTAATGCTCCTTCTTATCGGAGAAGATGTAGGCGCACTGCAGGGCAAAATAGACACGCGCGGCTGGCGTCGCGGTTTCGGCTTCGGAGAGAATCTCTTTTTCCCGAAGGATCGCGGCTTCGTTGTGGATCAACAAGCTCGCATTGTGGCCGATATTCTCGACCACGGCGCCATTGATGACCATCTTGTCGCCGGCCTTGAAATCCAATTTTAACGGCATGCTCAACTTCCTTTTCTAAGAAGCACTGAACTACACAATACCGGCTTGGAACACGGAGTGAAACGTCTAAACCTGTTCCTCCGGGACGTCGCCGGTCGGCCCTTCGACAAGGGCAGTCAGTTTGTCGAGTACTGAGGTGATGACCGGCGCCCAGTCGCCAAGCGTGTGTTGACGAAAAAGCCGCATCGAATCATACCAGCACGTTGTGCTGCCCTCGCGTCCCCAGCGCCAATCGGCAATGGTTGGCAGCATGACCCATACCGGTGTCCCGAGCGCGCCGGCCAGATGTGCCACGGAGGTATCCACCGTGATCACGAGGTCAAGCCCCGCTACGATATCGGCGGTATCGACGAACCCCTTGATCCGAGGTGCCATGTCCAACATCCGGTCCTGCCAGCCGAGCGTCCGAATCGCGGCTGCATCGTCGCCGTACTGAAGGCTCACGAAGCGGACACCGTGACAATCGAGCAAATCATTCAACCGCTCGAGAGGTATGCTCCGATACGTATCGTTCTTGTGCGCACGGTTTCCTTGCCAGACAAGACCGACGTTGAAGCCGGCATTGGGATCGAACGAGCGCACGGGCGGACGAATGTAACCGATCTTTCCCGGGACGGTTGCCGGCGTCGTATCAAACACATGTGGCAATTCCATCATCGAAATCTGATAATCGAAGGACGGCACGGAGCCGCCGAAACCATGCACGTCGGCGACACCGTCGATCGTAGCGATCAACTCGGCAAGCAAGTTTGAGCATATGCAATGCACCTCTGCACCAGCGGCGGCGAGCGGTGCCGCATAACGGGCGAACTGGATCGTGTCGCCCAGCCCTTGCTCCGCGTACAGCAGAATGCGCTTGCCGGCGAGCGGCTCACCGGCCCAGATCGGCGCCGGGATCGGCGGTCGGAATCCGGCATACGCTTCCATCCGGAACCGCCACGCATATTCACGCCAGCCGTCATGGAATTCGCCCCGAGAAAGCAGTTCGACGCCCAGATTAAAATGCGCCTCCGCATGGTCCGGTTGCGTCTCGACTGCGCGCCGGAACAGGGTAATCGCTTCATCGTAGCGGCCCAGCGACTGAAGCGCGTCGCCGGCGTGGATCATCGCCGGGACGTAATCGGGATGCGCCGCCAAAAGATCGTTCAGCATATCCAGCGCCTCAACAAACCGGCCCTGCCCCTTGATCGCCCGCGCCCGCGAACACCAAGCATCACGGTTATCGGGATCGCATTCCAATTGGCGTGAGAATATCCGTTCGGCTTCCGCGAACTCCTCAAGCGCCAGTAACGCCGACGCCCAGTTCCTGATCACCCAGGGATCGTCCGGCTTCAATCCATCGATCCGGGCCAAGGTATCCGCCACGCCGCGAGACGCCTTCAGGCGTATTAGCGCGCGCGCCTTCGCATAAAGGGCAGCGACGTGCGCGTCGTCCTGAGCCAGCGCCGCCTCCGCCATCTCCAGCGATTTTGCGGCATCGCCCACGCCCAGATAGACCACACTCAGACTGGTAAGGGCCTCGGGAAACGACGGCTGCACCCGCAACGCGCGCTCGATCATGCGTATCCCGGTTTCAACATTGCCGCGTTGACAGGTAATGACACCAAGCAAATGCATGGCGCCTGCGTGATTACGTTGCTTGCGAAGTACCGCCTTGTAAGCGTTCTCCGCCATGCCGATTTTGCCGGCGCCGTGCAACTCGCCCGCGTCACGCATCAGCGTTTCGATATCTGCGTCCTGTTCGCTCATGATTCTGCGTTCGGGCCGGTGGGCATCAAATAGGCGACGTTTCACGATTAAAGGGTTTGAAGTTTCCCTGTTCCGTCTGGAAGTATAACACAATGAAAACGCAGCGCATCGGAATCACCTGGCAACTTACCGACGTCCACGGTTGGGGCATCTTCGGCCTGAACGTCGCCCTGCAACTGGCGCGGCACGGACCGATACCGCCGCTAATCATCTCGCCACCCTACTTCGTCGGCATGACGCCCCGCATCAGCCGTGTGTTGGGCCCATACCTTAAAGAGCAGCCCGATATTCTAAAACGGATTGAGGCGCAACCGGGTACGGCGACCGTCAACGAAGCCTTGATGCTGCACAGTCTCGGCAATGCGTTCCTGCATTCACCGGTTTCCGAGAAGGTCCGTGGTCACACCAATATCGGCTTCATCTTTTTCGAGAACGGCTCTGTCGACGACAAGGCCCTCATACGGGCCAGAAACTACGACAAGATCATCGCCGGATCCTCATGGAACCGTGATTTCATCAAGGGCCTCGGGTTCGAGAGTACGTCGTTCGTTTCGCAGGGCGTGGATTTGGAGCGATTTCAGCCACGCGAGAAAGCCAACCACTTCGCCGACCGCTTCGTCGTATTCTCCGGCGGTAAGCTCGAACTCCGCAAGGGCCAGGACATCGTGCTCGCCGCGTTCAAACGGTTCCACCAACGGCGTCCGGACGCGCTTTTGCTGACCAACTGGCACAACGTCTGGCCGGAAACCTTCGCCAACCTGACGTGTTCACCTTATGTCGACAGTGCGCCAGCGGCCGACGCGAACGGCAACATCAGCCTGCAGAAATGGACGGAGGCCAACGGCCTTCCGGCGGGCGCACACATCGATGTCGGGCCAATTCCCAATGCCAAGATTCCGGAAATCATGGCCGAAGCCGACGTCGCCCTGTTTCCGAACCGCTGCGAGGGCGGCACCAATCTCGTTGCCATGGAGACCATGGCCAGCGGCATTCCATGCATTCTATCGGCGAACACGGGCCACCTCGATATCATCGGCGATGACAATTGCTACCGACTTGACCGCCAGGCGGACGTCACCGTGGAAATGGAACCATCCGGCGTCTGGAAGGAATCCGACGTCGACGAAATCGTCGAGACGCTGGAGCGGGTGTATCAGAACCGCGACGAGGCAAGAAAACGCGCTATGTCGGGCGTCGCTTTCATGCAAAATCTTTCCTGGGAGAACCAGACCAAGGCATTGATCGAAGACCTGTCGGATTTTCTCTAAGACCACGCGGCGCCGAGCGGGTCGCCGCCGTCAAGCAGCGCTCTCATCTCCGATACAGGGCCGCTCCAGTCGTACCGCTGCTGCGTGCGAAACAGCCGCATGGTCGAATACCAGGGCGTTCGGTCGCCTTCCTGCATGTAAACCCAGTAAGGCACTTTTGCCGTCAACATCCAGACCGGTTTGCCGAGCGCGCCCGCCAGATGCGCAATCGCCGTGTCGACGGTAATGACCAGGTCGAGACACGCGATCAGCGCCGTGCAATCGACCATACGGCTGGTGTTATCCTTGATACTCGCGGTGATTTCCGGAAAGCGGATGATGGTCCCCGGCAAATCCGGGTCGTCGAGTTGATCGACACCGTGTGCGGCCTGAAGATTGACAAACGTGTGGCCCGTCTCGAGCAGCGGCCGGAGATCAGCCAGTTTTGCCGACCGTTCCGGATCGCGGGTCTGCGTTGGATTGCCCTGCCACGTCAAACCAATCCGAAGACCGTTTTCCGGCAGCAGTTTGCGCCAGTAAGCGCACCACTCGGGATCCGCCTTGAGCCAGGTGGCAGGCGGTATATCTTCCGCGCGCGTATCGAAGATCGCCGGCAAGCTCAGCATGTCCGCATGGATATCGAATGCCGGTATCGGTTGGCCGAACTCCAGCACCCGTACGTTCCCGATGTCACCGAGACAGGAGAAGAAATCGCGAAACCCCTCGAAGACCACCGCGATGACCTCCTTCGCGCGTGCCGCGAGTTCGGGCACATAACGCGCGCACATGATCGCATCGCCGATCCCCTGATCGCAGTAGACCAGCACCGTCTTTTCCGACAACGCGTCTGGCGCAACCGAGGTCATATAGGGCTGCTTCAGTTGCGCCGCAGAACGGGATGCATACTCCGGATCGCCGAGACGTTTCATGTAGTGCGGCCAGGCTTCGCCGTAGTCGCCGCGCCTGAGCAGAAACTGCGCATATTGGTAATCGGCATGTGGGACCCGCCTGGGCCGTGAAGTCAACTGCCGGTACAACTGCTCGGCGCCAAAGAAATCACCGTCGTTCTCCAGGCCGACGGCGCGATGCAGAGCGGTCTCAAGGCGGGCGTCCGCTTTCATGATGTCAGGCGACTCGTTGACTGTATCAGGATGGCGTGGCGGTCGCTTTGCGGTGATTCACGCAAGAGACGCGGCCGCTCAGGTAAACATATTTAGAACCGACCCCGGTGCCGGCACCGGGGCCGTCAATGCGGAGTTCAACTGCGTCGCGAGTTCCGAGTTGATTTCAAAAGAGAGCGAGATCGCCCGCAATGTGTTGCCCAGGTCGACTTTGAGATCATCGATTTCCTGCTGTCGGCGCTCTTTCTCCTCGAACGTCAACGACAGGAGTTCGGTGTCCGCATTGGAGAATTCCTGCTGCACTTTGGCTTCCAGGTCGAGAGTCGTCGAGACCGTGTTCGATGTCACCGTGGCCGCCACCGATGCTTGGGTAATGAACTCGTCGATGGAATCCAACAGTCCCGCGTTATCGCCGTCGAGCGTGCCGGCTACCGGCGTGATCGCCTCAAAATCCGGCACCGAGTCCTTAAAACGCGGGATAATATTGCCGTCATTAATGTCCGGGTGGACGAATATGAAAAGATTGTTGGCGCGCGCAGCGATCTTGTCACGCAACTCGGTAAACGCTGTCACTTCATCCGCCGTGACCGTGTTGTCGTCGTTGATCAACGCCCTGAGGTCGGCCAGATCCTCCGTAATTCGGTCGAGTTGCGAATAGTTATTTTGATTGTTCACTCGGTACTGTTCGAGCACCGGTAGCGCGGATGCGAGACGCGCCGATTCCTTCTGCAGCGCCTTAACCTTGTGGTCGATCGTGGAGGAATCCTCGATCTTTTCAACCTGATCGTTGAAGCGCTTGATCAGCGAATTCTGCAGATTGTTGAACTGGATTTCGAAGCCCTGCTTGGACACGGCCTGCGAAATTTTCGCCAGCTGGGCTGTGATCGGATCGGCCATTATTCTAACTCCGCGTTCAGGCATTCTTGCCTTGCAAGAGAATAGACCAAACGGCCACAAAACGCCATATTTTCTTTGCGATTCGGCGGCTGAAGCGATTAGCGTGAAGGTCTTGTTAAGACTGCCAGTTTAAGGTTCCGGAACAGCCCATTAATGCCCGATTTACGAGAAAACGCAGCGACAATGCCCTTCGAATATCCCGAAACCGACGAAGACCGCGCCACGCTCCGCGCCAAGAACCTCGATGCTTTCGAGAAGATCGACGCCCCCTTGGCAAAAAAGCTGCGCGAGCACGTGCCAGCGACGCAGCTTGTGTTCGACGAGGACGGTCAGCCGGACCTGGTATTTCAGGGACAGAAGTTCTATGACGGCAAATATCACGAGTATCTCGAAAAACAGTTGGAAAGCTTCGAAAAGACCCCCTTCCGGTTTTTTCTCGCGATCCCGCAGCCGGCCAATCTGGACAGTTACGGCGCCGATTTCCTGACCAATGTCCTGAAACGTGCCACACAGGATGAAGGCGCGACGTTCAGCAAAAATTTCACATCTCTGAAGACCTGCTTCGTCTGCAGTTTCGGCATCGGGCTCGCCGGACATATCGACCACCTCATGGAAATGTCCGATTGCTCTGTGATGTTCGTGGTCGATCCGAATATCGAGTCTCTCTACCACTCGCTGGAAGTTCACGACTGGACGAAATTGTTCGGTCACTGCATGCGCAAACGCGGCATGGTCAAATTTCTGATCGGCGACAATCCTGTCTCGCACTTCGCCAACATCCGCGCCCACGTTCGTTCAATCAACACGCCCGGTGTCGACGGCATGTTGATCTACAGGCACTACCCGAACGCGATCTTTGACGAAGCGATGAAAGAGATTGGCAAGTCCGGCGACCTGTTCCTGGCCGGGCTCGGTTTCTATAGCGACGAAACCAAGATGATTGAAAATACGTACACAAACCTGTCGCGCGGCAACGCACACATCTATACACGTCAGGACAATGCGCTGATCCCCTACCCGTGCTTCGTTGTCGGCTGCGGGCCGTCACTGGATGGCGATCTGAAGTACATCAAAGAACACGCCGACAACGCGATCGTGATTTCCAGCGGGTCGGCGCTCGGGCCGCTCCTGAACGCCGGGATTACGCCAGACTTCCAGATGGAGGTCGAGAACGCCGGCATCCTGCCGGTCATGAAATATGTTGCGGAACATCACGATATTTCGAATATCTGCCTGGTCACCTCGACCACTGTGGAACCGGACATTGTCGATTACTTCAAGCGCATTATCTATCACTACCGGCCGGCGCTCGCTCCCTACAGCCTGATGTCCGACGATCCGAAGAACACCATCCCATTCCATGATCCGTCGGTGGTGAACTCGAGCCTCGGTTTTGCCCAGGATCTCGGTTTTCGCGAGTTCTACCTGTTCGGCTGCGATATGGGCACCCGTGACGCCGACATGCACCACGCAAAGAACTCATACCATTTCGCCCCGGGTGCGCGCCTGCCGATCAACAAGTTTTCGATCAAGGTGCCTGCCAACTTCGGCGGCAACACATATACGAGTTCCGGGCTGAACTGGGTCAAATCCAACGTCGTCGCCGCGGTTCGCGCCAAACAGCAAGGCCGGACCTACTACAACTGCAGCGACGGCGCGTTCCTGGAGGGCACGGTCTCCAAGTTCGCCAAGTCGATCAAGTTACCGGTACAGGAAAGCTCGACCTTCAAGGTCGATTTCGTCGAACAAACGGTGGCGCATTGCCCGATTATGGACCAGGAGCAATTCGCCAAGATATGGCGGCCCGATGAGATCAGGGAGGTACTGGACGAAGTCTTCGGCGAATTAAAGGAGGTTCTTTCCAATGCCACATACCTGCTCGACAAGGATTACCTGTTCGACGTCAACCGCATCACTAACTATGGCCAGACGCCCACGCACCGCGGCATCGGCACCTGGATACGCGGCACGCTGCAGATGATCCTGCTCGCCGTCGAGTTTTACGGCAATCGCCTGCAGCAGTCCGACCTGGACATGGCCTTCGAAGACATCGTGCGCGAAGAGATACTGGACGTGGTTGAAAAACTGCACGAGCAATCCATCGACCTGCTAGACCGGCACCCCTAGACGGTTTCGGCAAGCGCATTGCGGAGCGCCGCCACGACGCCCGGCCAATTACCGATATCCGGTTGGCGGAACAACTGCATGCTGTCGTACCATGGCGTATCCGGACGCCCGAGCCCCCAGCGCCAATCCGGCACGAACGTAATTGCCGTCCATACCGGCCAGCCTAGCGCCCCCGCCAGATGTGCGAGCGACGTGTCCACCGTGATCAGCAAATCCAACGACGAGATCGCCGCCGCGACCTCGGTCAGCGGACGTTTCTCACTGAACAAGGGCACCGGCCGCACAGTTGTGTCGAGCGCTTCCAGTTCCATCGCAGCATCACCGACTTGAAGGCTGAAAAAAGAACACCCAGGCATATCAAGGAGCGGCGCGAACACATCGAGCGGGATCGACCGCTTGTAATCCGTTTTATTGTCAGGATTTCCAGCCCAGACCAGGCCGATGCGCCGCGTACCGTGGCTGGCGCCGAATGCGTCTCCCCATTTCCGAACGAGCGCGGGATCCGCGCTCAGGTAACCGGCCGCCGACGGTATCGATTCTAACGTCGTTCCCAGCATGCCGGGCGCACTCAATAGAGGAAGCTGGTAGTCGGCGTTCGGGGCCGGGTCCTTGGAACTACTGACACTGGAGACACCCTCTATGGATACGATCAGGCCGTGCAGGCCCTCCTGACAACGGATATGAACCGTCGCCCCGGCATCTGCCAACGGACCAGCGAACCGCGCGAATTGAAGGGTATCTCCTAGTCCCTGCTCGGCCAGCAGCACAATCTCGCGGCCTTCCAACGGCTCTCCCGCCCAGCGCGGGATGCCGTCCAGCGCCGGGTCGGCGCGGCCGGCCACCCGGTTACGAAGTTCGAATCCCTGCCAGCCATCGCGATAGTCGCCGGCAAGCAATCGGCAAAGCCCCAAGTGGTAACGCGCCGAGTCATTGCCCGGATCGCGGCGCAGGCATCGTTTGAACATGGCAGCCGCTTCATCGAAGCGGCCGAGTTCATTGAGCGCCATTCCAAGGTTGCACACCCGGGCAGACTGAAACCCGGCGATCCGGATCGATTTCCTGAACCAGGTTTCGGCGGCATCGAACCGCGCCGCAGTCGCATTTGCGACGCCAAGCGCATCCATGATGCTGCCCTGCCCCGGATGATGACGGTCGAGCTCCTGAAGCGCCGCGATGGCGCTGTCATAATCGCCGGAAATCGACTGTGCGAGCCCGAGACCGATAGCCGCCGGTACGCTGCCGGGATTTGCCGCCAACACCTTGGAAAAACATTCCCGTGCCGCCAGATGGTCGTCACGTTGAAGTGCAGCCTGACCGCGCGCGAGAATTTCCGCATGTGATGAGGGGGTGTCGTTCATGAAACGCCGATATCGTCAATGTATCGATGCCGAGCATAGCAGATCACAAGGCACATATCGGTAACGAAAACGACCGCCGCATTGCTGCGGCGGTCGAATTTCTTGCTCTCGGTCGCGACCGGGTAATTCCGGCCGCGTAAGAGAACCCTAGGCTTAACGGAAGAGCCCCAGGATGCCCTGTTCGGCCTGACCGGCGAAGGCCAGAGCGGAAATACCGAGCTGCTGACGGGTCTGCAGGGCCAACAGGTTGGCGCCTTCCTCGTTGAGGTCGGCCAGCGTCAGTTTGCCGGAACCGGTTTCGAGCGTGTTCACGTAATCGGCCGTGAAGTCCAGACGGGTCTGGAGCAGAGCCACGTTCGAACCCAGCGTCTGAGTCCGCGCACGAAGCGTGGTCAGCGCGCCGTCGAGTTCCGTGGTCAGCGCGTCGATGGTCGACGTCACACCTTCGGAAACGAAGTTCGTCACGTTACCGGTGGTGTTGATCGTCACTGCGGTGGCCTGCGTGGCAGCACCGGCACCGAGCGACACGAAACCGCCCGTGGAACCTGCACCGGAACCGATTTCCGAACCGATGGTGATGGTCAGAATCTGACCCTGCGTCAGCGTAACGGTGTCAACTGCGGTGGTGTCGACGGCATAGCTGAACGCGATCGACGTGGTACCGAAAGTGATCGTCGCGCCGCTGCCTTCAGCATAGGTCACGCCCGTACCCTGATAGGTGACAGTGATCGAGGCGCCGTCAGAAACCTGGAGCTGCGAACCGGCGGCGTAGTTGAAGGTGGTGTTCGTACCAACTGCGACCGCTTCGATGCCGAGACCGGTTTCACGGGAGTTAGCCGCGCTGATGGTCAGTTGGCTCGAGGTCTGATCGGAGAACGAAACCGCAAGGGATTCCGTGTTGTTGTCGATCAGGTTCGTGCCCTGGTAGGAAGCATCGTTGGCCAGTTCGCCGATCTGCGAGCGCAGCGTGGAATACTGCGAAACCAGGTCGGTGAACTGCGTGCCGGTCGCCGATTTCAGCGAGGACGCGATACCTTTGAGCTGACGAACGATGGCTTCGATGCTTTCCAGACCACCCAACGCCGCGGTAACCGTGCTGATGCCCTGGTCGATACCGTCTTTCTTTTCGTTGAAGTCGAATGCACGGTCGTTCAGCGACTTCGCCTGAAAGAACGCAACCGGATCGTCAATGGCGCTCGCAACTTCAAGGCCCGTCGAAAGACGGCCCTGCGTGCGCTCAACGAGGCTAGTGGTGTTCTGAAGCGAGAGAAGGCTGCTGCGTACGGCAGCTGAGAGAGTAACGTCAGACATTAAACTAACTCCTTTCTAGAGTTCCTGAATTTTCGGCGAGATATTCTTATCTCGCACTACGGCTTCCTCATTCGGAGGGCACCGGAGCAACTCGGGTTTACCCCAACCGATTTTCGATGTCAAAGGGAATCGACTCACACCCGCCATTTTTCTGGTTAACAAAATTCGAAAAAATTGACAGCGAATGAAAACGTCGACATACAATAACCGGAATTTAAGTGTTCGCGCGCAAAAATGTGCGTCTGCCGGTATCGGTGGCACTTGAATTTGTGCCCCGAGAATTGGGGCTGGATAAGGATCAGAACGATGGCAGACAGAGATAAAGTCGAACACATCTCGTCCGTGAAATATACGGACGTAGAAGAAGTTCTGACTGAGGAATTCGGTGATCGCTTCGCCGAGTACCGCAAGAATTACCGCAAAAGCCTGAACTACGATACCAACGGGTACATCCCGCCGTTCCCGCTGACTGTGTCGCTGGAATTCGTCAATCGCTGCAACCTTAATTGCGTGATGTGCTACACGATCAACCACGCCGACAAGAAAGCGGCGCTCGATCTGTCGCACATCGACGCGATGATGGACGAGTGCAGGGAATATGGGTTGCCGGCTGCCGTCGTCGGCATGGGCTCGGAAGCGCTGATCTACAAGGGTGCGCGCGACGCCATTAAGGCGATCCGCGACGCCGACGTGATGGATCTGTTTCTCGGCACCAATGGCGTTCTGCTGACGGAAGAGCTGTGCCAGTTCCTCGTCGAGCAGCGCGTCGCGCGAATTGAAGTATCCCTGGATGCGGCGACGCCCGAGACTTACGAGAAAATCCGCGGCAAGGACGAACTTGAGCGGATCGAGGCGAACCTTGAAAAACTCATCGAAATTCGCGAACGCGAAGGCTCGAAGCTGCCGGTAATCCGGCTGTGTTTCTGCGTGCAGAAGGACAATCTGCACGAACAGCGGGCGTTCCTGGATAAATGGCGCGGCCGCGTCGATTACATCGATTTCCAGGAAATGGTGGATTTCGGCGGCGTGGACGACCTGCGCGCACTCGGCGAAGAAGCGGCGCGGCCCGACAATGACCTGCCGGCGCCCGAAAGCACCTATTGCGCCTATCCCTTCAACAGCCTGCACGTCTGGTCGAACGGCGACGTTACGCCCTGTTGTACGTTCTTCGGCAAGGCGCTGGTCATCGGCGATGCCAGAACGCAGACACTGAAAGAAATCTGGGACGGCCCGGAAATGGCTGAGATCCGGACCCAGTTGATGACCGGAAGGCTCAATAAGGTCTGTCATGCGTGCCTGACCTGCCGAGACAAGGAAAACTTCGCCGCTGCCGGGGAGACCGCCAGCGAGGAAAGCAGCAAAGCGCCAGAACCGGCACTTACCTGAGGAGATTTACGATGGGGTCCTATACTGAAGAAATCATTGGCGTCATCAACGAAACCTGCGGCGAGGGTACTTGTGACCTATCGAAGAAGGACACGCCGCTCGTCGAGATCGGTCTTGATTCACTCGATTACGTCACCGTCGTGATGGCGCTCGAGGACAAGTTCGACGTCGAGATTCCACAGACGTCGGACAATGACCTCTGGTCGATCGCCGATCTGGACAAGTTCCTCGCTTCCAAAGTCCATTAACCCGGCGTTCAAACGGGCGGGTTAATATACGCCCGATTACGGGGGTGAGATGCCGGACAACGCCATTCAGATACTGACGGCGCGCATGACGGAATTCGCGGAAAAGCCCGCGATCTTCTGGCGCGACCAGGAATACACATACGCCGATCTGATTGCCCGGATCGACGAATGGCGGGTTGTGCTCGACGAAAAAGGCCTTAAGGACGGCGCCATCGTCGTCGTGCACGCGGATTATTCGCCGGCAGCGTGCGCGCTGATCTTTGCCCTCGCGCAAAGTGGGGCGATACAGCATTTGATTACGCCCGATAATACATCGGAACTCGAGAGCCAGATTTCGGAATCCGGCGCGGATCACATCATCCGCATCAATGAAAACGACGACTGGACGTACGAGACGCTCGACACCCCGCCCCCGCCACCGTTGATCCGTGACTTCGCCGCCGAAAAGAAAGCCGGCCTGATCCTTTTCACGTCGGGATCCACCGGCAAGGCCAAGGGCATCCTGCACGACATGGAACGGGTCATGGACAAGTTCGTGGTCGAGCGCAAACCTTGGCGGACGGTTCTTTTTCTTGTGTTCGACCACTTCGGCGGCTTCAACACGATGTTGAGCGTCTTCGCGTACGGCGGCATGGCGGTTTGCCTGAAAGACCGCTCGGTCGAGGAGGTATGTCGGGTTATTGAGAAAACCAAGGCGGACCTTTTGCCGACGACGCCGACGTTTCTGAATTTCCTGCTGGGGTCCAAGGCCGTAAAAACCCATGACCTGACGAGCATTGAACGCATCAGCTACGGCACTGAAATGATGCTGGAAAGCACGCTCGAACGCCTGAATGCGTTTTTTCCCAATGCCGCCATCGTCAACACATACGGACTGTCGGAACTGGGCGTTCTCCGGACCAAATCGAAATCTTCCGACTCGCCTTGGGTCAGGATCGGCGGCCAGGGGTTCGAAACGAAAATCATCGACGACGTGTTATGGGTACGGTCGCACTCGCGCATGGTCGGGTATTTCAACGCGCCTGACCAATTCGACGACGACGGCTGGATGTGCACCGGCGACCGCGTCGAGGTAGACGGCGAATACGTCCGCTTTCTGGGGAGACGCTCCGACATCATCAACGTTGGCGGGCAAAAGGTATCCGCGCACGAGGTCGAGGAAGTCATCCTGCGCGACGCCAACGTGCTCGAGGTATCCGCCCATGGCGTTCCAAATGAGTTGTTGGGCGAGGTCATCGTCGCCGAGATATCGCTGAGAGAACCGGAAGAAGCCGCAGAGGCGACGAAGCGGCTCAAGGCGCTCTGCAAGGCAAACCTGAGCCGCCTCAAAGTGCCTGCCCGCTTCAAGATCGTATCGGCGGAAGATCAGCACAATCTGCGGTTCAAAAAAATCCGCCCTATCGCCTCTTGAGACCCCATTGAAGGAACGCCCCGATGCCCCGCCCGCCTTACAGCCGTGAAGAGATCGTCGAAGCCTACCGCTCATGCGGGGTCGCGCGCGGCGCGACGGTGGTCGTGCATTCCGATCTTGCCCATTTGGGGGGCTTCGCCGAACCGGGCAAGGACACCGTACTGGAGGCGCATTATTCAGCGCTGATGGAACTTCTGGGCCCCGATGGGACGATGGCCGTTCATTCCGGCGACCAGACACTCTGCAATTCGGACCGCGTGTTCGATCCGGACACCTCGCCTGGTTATCACATGGGGATATTTGCCGAATACGTGCGTCAAAAGCCGGAACGCCACCGCAGCTTCCAACCGTTCATCAATTATTCCGCCGTCGGCAAGGATGCCAAACCACTGACAGAGAACGTCTCGCGCCATGTTTGGGGGCCGGAAACCCCCAAGGCACGTCTGATCGATGCGGATGCGATCTGCATCAGCGTCGGCCAGCATCCGCGACTGACCTGTTCCACGATCCATCATGCCGAGATGATGATGGGCGTGCCCTACCGCTATACAAAGGAATTCACGCAGAACGTGATGCGGGACGGCGAAGTCAGGAAGGAACACTTCTATTCGTTCGTCTGTTACATGGCCTGTGAAATCGACCGCAACAAGAACAAGAAGATCTTCGGCGCGTTTCAGGAAAACCACGATGTGAAGGAAGCGCCGCTGGGCCGAGGCATGGTCTACGGCTACCGCGTTCGGGAATTTTATAAATCGGCGACCAAAAGCCTGGCCGCCAATATCTATGAATGGCTGAATACGCCGCCGGAAACCCGGCCGTATCAAAAGTGATCGGGAAGGAGCGCGTTATGAGCACGGGCAATGAAGACCGGGTTGTGTTGGTAAGCGGGGGCAGCCGCGGGCTGGGTCTCAGTATTTGCGAAAGCCTGCTGGGCCGCGGTTACAGAGTGGCTTCATTCAGCCGCCGCAAGACGGACGAAACCGAGGCGCTCAAGAAAGCGCACGGCGACAACTATGCATTCTTCGAAGCCGATATGTCTGACAAGGACGCGCTGCAGGCCCTCGCCCTTGATGTCGAAAAAGACTTCGGTCCTGTCTATGGCCTGATCAACAACGCCGGCATCACCAACGAGGCGCTGCTTGCGCGTCAGGACGAAGCGGCCATCGAAGGCATCATCAACGTCAACGTGATGGGCTGCATCTGGCTCAGCCGTGCGGTCCTGCGTGGCATGCTCCGCCGTTCCGAGGGCCGCATCGTCAATATTTCGTCCATCGTCGGGATCAGGGGCTACAAGGGCGTGGCCGTCTATTCCGCGAGTAAAGGCGCGGTCGACGCCATGACCCGCAGCCTGGCGCGCGAAGTCGGTCCGCGCAATGTCACCGTCAATTCGCTAGCCCCCGGATACATGGAAACAGAACTCGTCGGTCACCTGAATGAACGGCAGCTGAATTCCATCGCCAAAAAGACACCGCTGCAACGCCTCGGGCGGACCGAGGACGTGGCCGGTGTCGCCGCCTTCTTCCTGTCGCCCGACGCGGCATTCGTGACCGGCCAGCACCTTGTCGTCGACGGCGGCCTGACCTGCTAGAGTGCGCCGCATGCAGACATACCGGCCTAACCTCACGTACAAGGGATCGCGCACTTACGTGCACGGCACCACGCTCTATCAGGAGATCATGAGAGGTGCGTCTGAAACCGGCGTTGGCACACCCGACGGCAAGCTCAGGATCGACCTGCACAAGCAACTCCATCGACAAGCCGAGATCGTTTATCTCCGGGCCGGCGACGATGCCGCAGCGCCGGAAGATGCGGTCTGCGGATTTTCACTGGGCGTCGGTGCAGACACAATCAATGGATGGATCGCGCCGACAGGCAACGAGGTATCGGATCGGGTCGCCTATAACGAGGAAGAAATTCTGGCCCGGGCCGAGATCGACGAGCAGACGATCACGTTAAAAGAGGCACCGGGGTTCGATCCGATTGAGATTACCACCTGCCTCGCTGTCAAAATCCATAATACCCTCTCTCCGCCCCCGGAAGGCCAGAAATGGCTGCTGGCGCGGGTGACGCTCTCCCGCCCCTTTTGCGATAAAGACACGCGGGATCTTTCGCTGGAAGTGACACGTTTCGTCGGCGGCCGGTTCTCGGAAACGGTGATCCGGCGCGACGGCGAAAAAATTGGTAGCTTCAATTTCCTGCTAGGCGAAGTCGATTAGAATGGCGACAAGCAAACGCTTAATGAATTGCTATGGAATTCACGCAAAGATAGCGACCAGACAAACGTAAATATTCTACGTCCAGCATCATCGACCGGTGCGATCGATTGAAGCAAGGTAGACGCTATGAACGCGGACACGATGACAGATGCCAATTCGTCTTACGAAGCTCGGGCAAGCGAGTTGTTTCAACGCAATCTCGCCGCATTCAAGGAATACAACCTGGGCATCTACAATGTGCTCAATCGGCACAAACCGTCTTCGCAATTGATATTCGACGAGGCCGGCAACCCGGATATTCAAAAAGACGGTGCTTGGCTCTTTAAAGGTAAAGCTCAGGAACATGCCACCCGACTCTTTCAGGATTTTCTGGACAACCCTACCCGCATAGCACTCGCACCCCCGGAACCAGGTGTGCTCGATAGGTATGGAAACCCGCTCCTGGACACAGTCCTGAAACGCGCCAGATCAGAGAATATCTCTTTCAAATCCGGCCTGCCCGATGGCGATCCGTTCACGTTGGTTGTATTTGGTATCGAACTGGGACTGCATTTGCCTCCGCTTCTGGACAAACTCTGCCCAGTCATTCTTCACATAATAGAAGCCGACGTCGATCATCTGTTCCATTCACTGAGCGTGATCCCCTGGTACGAATATCTCGCGCGTCAGCATTCCCTCGGCGGCTTTATCATGATCTCCTTCATCGACGATCCTTATACGGCTAGCGCGGAAGTGGAACTTTTTCTCCGGCATTTCTCACCTGCCACAATCGACGGCACGACGTTTTTTTCTGGTGCTGACAAGGAGTTCGCAGAACAAACGATCTTCAACATAAGCCAGAATGCAGGGTTATTCGTCGCCGGACTCGGGTTTGTGTTTGATGAATGCCTGATGCTGAAGAACACGTACTTGAACCTGAAGGGCAAAACATCCCAGTTTCTCAAGAAAGCCCGCTCCGGCACTCTGTCGACCCCGGTATTTGTCGTCGGCGCCGGCCCGTCACTGGACGCGGACATAGATTTCATTCGCAACCACACGAGTACAGCGATCATCATTTCGACGGGTTCAGCAATACGGTCTCTTCTGGTTAACGGCATCACACCGGATTTCCATGTAGAGATGGAAAACATCCACGTCTATTCATCCATCAACGAACTGTCGAAATCTTACGACCTGTCGCCCATCTGCCTTGTCATACCGACGTCGATAGAACATCACATCGTCGAGTTCTTTGACGACGTCCTTTATTACGTTCGCGATACCACGCCTGTGTACCCGCTGTTTGGCTTTCCCGAAGACAACAGTTTGACGAGCCCCGGACCGTTGGTCGTCAATGCAAGCTTTTCTCTTGCTTTGGATATTGGCGGCAAGAATATCTACATGTTCGGGACGGACTTCGGCTCAAGAGGCGAAGGTCGTGACCACGCCAAGGACAACGTGGTTTTCACGGAATCTGCAATTATTGGATATACCCGTGAATACGGTCATCCGGTGGAGGCTAATTTTCACGGTCAGTTCTTTGCCTCCAGCGATTTCGTTTGGGGACTAAAAAAGCTTCAACAGACCATCAAGTTTCGGGCGCAGGACCGCTCAATCTTCAACTGCAGTGATGGCGCAAAAATAGAGGGGGCAACCCCGGTTCGATCAACCGAACTGAAGTTGAAAACCAATCCAAAAAGAAAAGCCCAGGATCTAAAACGTATCCATAAAGATCAATCGACCCTCCCCCCGCGAACCTTTGATGCGGTATGGAATACCGAAACCCTCCAGCTCGAACTCGACAAATGTATCTCGGAGCTTTCAGAACTGTTCTGTCGCCCCGCGGCATGGACCGGTAACCGTTATATGGCCGAGTATATGAGGTTGATAAAACGCGCCGAGATGTTTCAGAAACACGATCAATTCACACCCGAAGACAGAGCACCAACGACAATCGCTACGATCATCCGCGGCACACTGGACAACATTCTAGTCTGCCTCAGATATTATTTGGCTCGAACGAAAACATCGGAAGATTCGATTAAACTCCGAACGATTATAGCCGAGGAAATTTGCACGACGCTTAAGAGGTTGTTGGCTGATGTACACGCAACTTTGAACGACCCGACGCAAATTTTGCCGAAAAAAGCCGGCGGCACGTGGGATGAAAATGACTTTATCCAGGAAGCTGCGTACACATGGGGCAACGTGTCGAGAAACGCCCCGTGCCCGTGCGGATCAGGCAAGCGCTACAAGCATTGCCATGGGAAAGCGCGTGAGGGGTAAAATCGGACGACTATTTACCTTTGGGCTTGGCACCTTTTCCCGTAGACGGATTGGCATCGGTATTCCGCAAATCTTCATAACAATCCTTGCAGGCCTTACCCGGCGCCATTTCATTTTTTTGCTTCGTTTTACCACAAACGACGCACGTTGGCATCACTCCCTCCCCGACCAGATTTGTCCGTCTTGCGGATTTTCTTACCAGAATAGGGCAATCTTATGTAGCGTTATATCGCCCGCAATATTTCGTCATATCGCTACTTCGATTAGTCCCGCTTTCAGGAAATTCTCCACCGCATCGTCGTAGGCCTCGATCGGCAGCGCCGAGCCGTCGGCAATCGCGAGCAGGTCTTTCTCACCATCCGCGTCGATCATCAGCTGATAATATGCCAGTCCACCAAATGTCGCCCGTGTTGCCGTAGTGCCTGTGCCAAGCCCGTGCTGGTAAGGGAATACCCCGTGCTTCGACAAAAACGGCGTGCCCGTAAACGTCGCCTTGTATGTCCGCGCGCGTTCAATGGCCTGTATCGCGTCCCACGTGATCTCGAGAATATCGGACAGATTCTCCGGCTTGATCAGATCAAGATCGTCGGCCGAGCTATGATACTCCGCGTAACCGATCTGCTTCTTGCCCGGGATTTCCGGGGTGATGTGACCGCCCCGGATCGGGTGGCCGAACGGCACACGCAGGCCGATGGCGTTGAAGTGTGCCTGATCAGAACCGTTGCAGACCCCGTCGTATTCGAGAATCTCATGCTCAAGACCGCTGTTCCTGAGCGCATGCGCAAACGCCCGGTCGACGAGCGCATCGCCGTAATAGCTCTGGACATACCTGATCGGTGCGTCGTCGCCGCAGATCGCAATCTCGTAACCGCCGACGATGTTGTTGAGCTTAGCGCGGTTGGCGTCGATCCACGTCAGGGCGCCGATTGTCTCCGGCCAGATGCACAGGCGATACGAATAGCGCCGGTTCTTCATCTCGCTGAGACGGCGGAACAGTTCGGTGGCGACGGAAACGCCGCTCAGGTTGTCATTGGCGCCGTAGGGGTGGCACAGGTACGTGCACACCATGATCTCCTTCTTGCTCTCACCCGGCAGATAATACTCGCCGACCCGGAGGGCGCCCTCGTTCAGTTCGGTATCGATATGCACCTTGTATTTACCGGGCTTCCAGGTTTTGACCTGATTTTGCGTGGCACAGAGCCCCCAGTTGTATCGGTAATAGGACTGCCGGAGCGGGATGGCGTCCGGCAGATCAGGATGCGTCGACACATGCTCCAACAATTCGTCGAGTTCCATTTCGCCGTCGAAAGCGCCGCCATAGATATGAACATGATAAGGGTGCTGTTCGAAGTCGATGACGCGCTCACCATCGGGTCCTTCGACCCAGGCTTCGTTGACGACGAATTCCGGTGGGATCACCCAGTCGCCGACCTCGGTCCCGGTCGCAAACTCCTTGATCTCGAGGTCGAGGTATTTTTGAAGGATATGGAGCGAATCCCGGAAATCGGGACCACAAAGGGCACGATAGCGCGGAAACAGTTCCTCGCAAATCTGCCAGATCGTTTCCCGGCTCGCCTTGACGAAATTGGATGAAGGTCCGTGATCGATGTATGCCATGGTATCCGCTCGCTTTCTGCCAGTACCGCCCGGCCGGCATTTGACTCTGGGGCGGACTATGCGCGGCAATTGGTAAAAATATTGCCAAAGTATCGTCCGCTTTCTTGCGGACGGCAGCTTTCAAACGATCTTAAGATTCGTGATATAAGTTGCGAACCAATTATAGCGGCATTTTGGAGCGGGAAACAATCGTGACGCATTCGACGAGTTTCTATGGCGACGGCGTGTTCATCATCGCCGAGGTCGGCAACAACCACGAAGGCGACTTCATCCTTGCCCAAGAAATGGTTGGTCTCGCCGCCGAGACCGGCGCCGACGCGGTCAAGTTCCAGACAATCGTTCCGGAGCGCTTCGTCAACAAGCGCGACGAAGCGCGCTTTTCGACGCTCAAGAAGTTCGAGCTTAGTTACGACCAGTTCGAACAACTTTCGAAGCAGGCACGTGCCGCCGGGCTCAAGTTCATATCGACACCGTTCGACCTTGAAAGCGCGAAATTCCTCGGCACCATTTGCGATGCGATCAAGATCGCATCCAGCGACAACACCTATTACGCCCTGGTGGAAGAAGCCGCCAGGACCGGCCTGCCTGTCATCGTCTCGACCGGACTAGCGAACGAGGCCGAAATCCGCACGGCGGTTCGCAGCATCGACGACATTTGGGACGGCAAGCGCCTCCCGGCCGATGTCGGACTCCTGCACTGCGTCAGCAATTATCCGACCTTGCCCGAGAATGCCAATATCGGCGCCGTCGCAACCATCGGCAGGTCGTTTCCTCGGCGCACGCCCGGTTACTCGGACCACACCATCGGGACCGAGGCGGCGCGGCTCGCGGTCGGGGCCGGCGCCAGGATCATCGAAAAGCACTTCACCATCGCCAACGATCATTCCGAATTCAGGGATCACCAGCTATCCGCCGACCCGTCGACCATGAAACAGTTGGTCGAGGAAGTGCGCACGGCCTTCGCCACGATGGGCTCGGGCGCGCTGGAAATGGCTGAGACGGAAAAGGATATCGCACCGCAGATCCGACGCTCCATCGTTGCCGCCCGCCATTTGGAAAGCGGCCATAAGGTCACCCGCGGCGATCTGAACTGGACGCGCCCCGGGACAGGCATGGCGCCCGGCGACGAGCACGAGATCATCGGCAAGCGGCTGAAAGCCCCGATGGCTGAGGGCGATCCGTTTTCGCCCCGGAACCTGAGCTGAGGCCCGGGACCGATGTGCGGCATCGCGGGCGCATTCGGTCCGTCCCCGTTATCGGACGTCCGCATCAACGCGGCGCTCGGCAGCATGCAGCACCGTGGCCCGGATGCGGACGGCAGCGCGACGTATGAAGCCGGCGGCAATTATGTGACTTTCCTGCACACCCGTCTTGCGATTATCGACCTCGACCCCCGCGCCAACCAACCTTTCGAGCGCGCCAACGTGGCCCTCACCTACAACGGTGAGATCTACAACTACATCGAAGTCCGCGACGAGCTTCTGATGCGCGGTCACAGTTTCACCACCCAGTCCGACACGGAAGTTCTGGTGGCGGCGTATAAAGAATGGGGAGCCGGATTCCTCGACAAACTCGACGGGATGTGGGCATTCGCGCTTTTCGATATGGATCATGGTGAGGTTCTGCTGAGCCGCGACCGTTTCGGCGAAAAGCCGCTTTACACGTGGATACTCGACGGCACCCTTTATTTCGCGTCCGAGGTCAAAACGCTCGAAGCCCTCACGGGCCGAATGGCGGATGTGAATGTCCAGCAGCTCAGGCGCTTTCTGGTCAACGGTTACAAATGTCTGGGGAAAAGCGGCCAGACTTATTTCCAGGGGATCGACCTGTTTCCCGCCGGCCACTGTGCGTTGCTGGCACGCCCTGAGCGCCCAGCGACCGCGCCTTACTGGGCGCTCCCGACAGCCATCCACGAAACCACGTTTGAAGACGCAGTGGCCGAAACGCGGCGGCTACTGACGCGCGCCGTTGAAACCCGCATGCGTGCGGACGTGCCGCTCGCCTTTTGTCTCTCGGGCGGTGTCGATTCCGCAACCCTCGCCGCCATCGCCGCAAAACAGATGGGCCGCGACATCCACTGCTTTTCGATCATCGACAGCGACGAGCGCTACGACGAAAGCGCAAACATCGACACGATGGTCCGTCACCTGGGCTGCCAACATCACCAGGTCCACACTTCGACGGAGGGATTCTTCGAGCGCCTTCGAGCACAGGTCAAAATGCACGACGCGCCCGTGGTGACCATCAGCTATTACATGCACGCGTTTTTGTCCGAAGCCATCGCCGATGCCGGCTACAAGATCGCCCTATCGGGCACCGCGGCCGATGAGATTTTCACCGGATACTACGACCACTATTCGATGTGGTTGGCGGGCATGCATAGTCAGCCGGGCGTGGATTTCGACGCCCTTGTCGACGAGTGGAAATCCGGGATGGGCGCACATGTGCAAAACCCCGGTCTGCAGGACCCGCTGGCGTTTGTCCGCGACCCGAACCAGCGCGACCACATCATGCTCGACCGCGAACTGTTTTCATCTTTTATGAATGAACCGTTCGAAGAAGCGTGGACCGAGGACCATTACACCGAGGAATTGCTCCGCAACCGAATGGCGAACGAGCTGTTCACGGAGGCCGTTCCGGTGATCCTGAACGAGGACGATCTGAACTCGATGGCGGTATCGATCGAGAACCGCTCTCCGTTCCTCGACCGCGCCCTGGTGGAATATCTCTATTCGGTGCCGGCGCGGCATCTGATGGGCGGCGGTTACGCGAAACGCATCCTCCGCGAGGCCGGCGCTGGGATCGTCCCGGACGAGGTCAGGCTCGACACCCGCAAGCGCGGTTTCAATGCCTCGATCAACTCGCTGGTCGACAGGAACGATCCGAAGACCCGGGAAATCCTTTTAGCCGACAGCCCCGTCTTCGATCTCGTCAAACGGAGCGCCATCGAAGCGTTCCTGAATGACGACATGGCGTCGAACAGCTTCTCGAAGTTCCTGTTCAGCTTCATATCCGTGAAACTGTTTCTGGAAACCCGTAACTCATGACAACAGTGGCCGTCATCCAGGCACGGCATACATCTTCCCGGCTGCCCGGCAAGATGATCCTGCCGTTGGCGGGCGTCCCCGTGATCGCCCATCCGGTCCAGCGCATCCGCGCCGTCGCCGGGATCGACAGGATTTGCGTGACCATTCCCGAAGGCGATGCTCAAGCTCCCCTCGTGGAAGTTGTCGAGCGGTTGGACGGCGTTTATCTATCACGCGGCCCCGAAGAGCATCTGCTGACCCGCTTCGTCATCGCCGCGCGCGAGACCAAAGCAGACACCGTCATCCGTCTCTGGGGCGATTGCCCGGCGGTCGACCCGGCACTGGTCAAGTTCACCATGAACGCCTTCACCAAGGAGAAACCGGACTGGGCGTATCTCAACGATCAAAGCGGCTGGCCGCTCGGCAGCGAATGCCAGGTGCTGCCGCGTGAACTGCTTGAAATAGCGGCAGTAGAGGTTTCCGGCGAGGGCGACCTCGAAGCCGTGCACACCTGGTTCGACCGAAACCCAAATCGGTTCAGAAAGCTCTCTGTCAGGCGGCCAGGAGGCACCGGCCAGCATCCAATAGAAATCCTTTTGGACACCCCTGCCGATTACGCAAAATTGTGCAAAATCTTCGAGAGGTTATATCCTCGCAATCCGCTGTTCGGCATGGAAGAGATCGAGGCACTGGCCGCAAGCGCATCCGACCTTTTCGAAGCCGCATCTTAATCAACGGTCAAGGTTCGTGCGATAGAACGGAAAAGGTTGATAAAATGCCAAGAGGCATGGTTTGAAAAAGCTCTATTTTCATATCGGCAGCGGACGCTGTGGATCGACCCTGATCCAGGCGATCTTCAACGACAAGATGCTGCACGACATCTTCACCCAGCACCGGCGGAAATATGATCCGCAGATCTATCTCGACACGGGCAAGGCCGCGCATGACGAGATCTTCATCGAAGAGCACTGGCGCCCGATCAAGGAAAAGTATTTCGCGCCGATGGCGCAAAGCGAGTTCGAAGGTTACTTCATTACCCAGGAGAACCTACTGGGGATGCGCTCGAAAAAGGGGCAGGAAAACATCTGCGAAGTGTCCTGCGAAAAGATCGAGTACCTTGCGGACGGTCACGACATACACATTATCATCGTGATCCGGCGACAGGACACCTACATCGAGTCCCTTTACAACCAGAACATCAAGCGCGCGGAAACCCGTGACTTCCAGACGTTCATCGACGAGTTTCCCCGGAAGAATTGGCACTGGGCCGACAACATCGACATCTACCGCGACCGCTTCGGCGCTGACAAAGTTACCGTCGTACCGCTGGAACAAAAGCTTTACGAAGGTTCGAACAGGTCCGGTTTCCTCGACGCCGTTTTGATGGCGAGTGGCGTCACGACGCGGCTGAGTTTCCAGAACCTCCCGGTGGTCAACCCAAGTCTGGCACCACGCGCCATCGAAATACAACGACTGGCCAACAAACAACTCCATCCGGAGGAAGCGGCCCGGCTTGCAGACTGGCTGACCCTGAACATTCAGAAACGTCCAGACGACCCGCACGAACTGATGAGTGACTCACTAAGAACTGAAATCGTTGCCTATTACCGGGAAAGCAACGCCCGGCTCTGCGACACGTATCTGACCGATTTCCCGGCGGCGAAAGCCTACTACACGGGCGAGGTGGCAGCGTGAGCGCTGCCGCCCTCGGCGTCGCGGTCGTCGGCCTTGGCGTCGGCGAGCAGCACGCGCTAGCCTTCGAGGCGGACCCGCGCACCGAACTGCGTTGGCTGATCGATATGGATGAAAGCGTGGCCAAGGCCGTCCAGGGCCGGATTGGTAACGGCGAAACGGGGATCGAGTTACAAGCTGCGCTGGACGATCCCGCCGTCGATATCGTGTCCATCGCGACATTCGATCACATGCACGCGGACGAAGTAGTGAAATGCCTGAATGCCGGCAAGCATGTGTTCGTCGAAAAGCCTCTGGCGCGAACCGCAACCGAACTCGATGCCATCATCAAAGCCTGGAACGCCGCCAATCGGCCGCACATCGTTTCCAACCTCGTGCTCCGCGATGCCGAGCTATATCGCTGGCTCGCCTACGAAGTGCAGAGCGGCAACATGGGCCGCATCTATGCCATCGACGGCGACTATCTATATGGTCGAATGCACAAGATCACCGAAGGTTGGCGCAAGGAGGTACCGGACTATTCAGCGATGGAGGGCGGCGGCATCCACCTGATCGACTTGATGCTGATGCTGGCCGGAGAGCGGCCGACGGACGTGAATTGCATCGGCAACCGCATCGCTACGGAAGGCACGGAATTCAACTACGACGACTTTATGGCCGCGACCTATCGCTTCCCATCCGGCATGATCGGGCGGATCACCGCCAACTTCGGCTGTGTGCACCGTCATCATCACGTTCTTCGCGTGTTTGGGACAGAGGCGACGTTTATCTACGATGACGCCGGGCCGCGCCTTCATCTGACACGCGACGAGGATAAAAAGGCCGCTCATCTGAATCACGACCCACTCCCGGCGTCAAAGGGCGCCCTGATCCCCGCCTTCATCGACGATATCGTGTCCGGTGCCGATCCGGCCGCCACCGCAGTGCGCGAGTTCGACCTGATACGCGTTATCGCCGCAACCGACGCCGCACATGCCAAGAACGCAACCCTGACCATCGAGTACGATACATGAGCAGTGAAACCAAATACGACATCCCCTTCGGCCGCCCCTGGCTCGACGACGACGACCGCGCCGCCGTGATGAAGGTACTGGAAGGCCACATCCTGACCCATGGCCCCGAATGCAAAGGCTTCGAGGATGATTGGGTGGAGATGATGGGGGCTGGCTATGCCGTTTCGACGTCATCATGCATGGCGTCGCTGCATCTGGCTTGGCTGGATTTGGGCGTCGGCCCGG
>MDSW01012022.1_pt1 | contig 33899 bp, 23 predicted proteins | sample 811171 | NCBI WGS metagenome assembly MDSW01 (sample SAMN05326641, study PRJNA326480) | marine metagenome | isolation source: seawater | place: Atlantic Ocean: North West | collected 2012 | reverse complement strand
CAACTATTGACCAACCTCCAGCTTGGAATAATGTCCAAATCCCAGTTCCAAGAAATATATTCGATAAAACAGTAACAAGAATAGCAATTCCAATTCCCTTTCTTGCTCCATATATTGCTCCTACAAGCAATAGTCCAATTGTAACTGGTTGTACGTTAGGAATTGGACCAAGAATTACACGACCAAATGATAGAACAACGACAATCCCAAATGCCCAAAGAACAGCCTTCTGACTTCTATTTTCAGTTCCGCCTCCAAACAATGAGAATAATGCTACAGATACCAACAATATCTCTGTAATTAGAACAGTCTCTGGTGGTGCAGTGAGTGCATGGAGACCGAGCATATCTTCACCTGAACCGGGAACGGCCTTAAGCGATTCCGATTGAGATTAGTTCCTATTCATCAATAATCTGCAGATGAAGTCATGACCCAACTAAGATTCGTATTGGATGTAATCATTAGGCTTGATGCACCGACTGCTGCCATCTCTCCATTTTCATTGAATCCCCAATATGTGGAATAGTCCGAGGCTCCTGCAACACCATCGATTGTGTGAATGAAGGCTCCCATTCCTACGTAATATGTCACATCAATTGAGAAATTTTCTCTGAGTTGAAGCGCTTCCATTACTCGATATGCAGAAGTGTTGTTTGAAACCATTACTGGTTCAAACGTGATCGACCCGTTGGTCAATCTATCTTCTAGATTTGCAGTCTCATTTCCCCTTTCACCGAAATCAAGGGTAACTATAACACTCAACTCTCCAATTTCATCTTCTTCCAAAGGTAAAGGCTCTGATTGGCTAAGACATCCAGCGAAAGCAGAAGTCAGTATCATCAAAATTCCAATTGCAAGGGCATAGTTACGGTTATTCATGGAGTTTAATTGCCGATATAGTCGGTTTATCAATTTGTAACCTTACGACAAACGATTTTTTAGAATTGCAGAAACTATTTTCCCATCGGCTCCTTTACCAAGACGTCCTAGAATTACACCCATAAGTGGACCCATTGCACCCATCCCCCGTTCTGCAATGAAATCAGCACGTTCTGCTAATATTTCATCCACGATTGCTTCAATACTAGAAGCATCGGCCGGTTTGAATCCCTCTTCTTCTGCAGTTGCTGTAAACCATGCAGACATCACTTCTCGTTCTGTTGGCCAAACTCCTTGTTTCAGAGCCTTTGCTGTTAGAGGAATCAAGCCTTCTCTAGTCATATCTCCATTTTCTCTACAGGACAAGGCCAAGCATAGGAGAGAATAAGGAACATCATCATCGTCCAATCCAGCATTTTCGGCAACATCATTGACTGTTTTATCAAGAATTAAACTAGTCCATGCTTTTGCTGAAACACCTTCAGGCAATGGTGAACCATCATCGAATGGATTGTGGATGATATCATCCAATTCAGCGCCCAATAGGGCTTCTATTTGATTATCAGATAGCCCTAGTGGTTGAAGCCTTTCTAGACGTTCTTGAGCAGTTGGTGGCATGTTTGTTAAGACACGTTCCCAATCACTATTGTTGATTATTCGAACAGGAACATCAGTTTCAGGATACATTCTTGCCGATCCAGGAAGAGGGCGCATTGGAGCTGTAGTTCCATCTTCTGGAGCACCTTTTCGGATAACCACATTACGAACTTCTTTTGGAATTCGATGATAAGCTAATCGCGCCCGATTGATTACAGATTCCAAAGCTAACATTGCTTGCCATTCTGGTGCAGCACACAAAACAAACCCATCACTATTCTTCAATTTCATTTTCGAACGTATTGCATTTACTTCAACATCAGTGATTCCATACGCTGGTAATTCATCGCTATGGAATATACCTGCTACACCAGCGAGCTTTGCCGCTCCAGCTAATTCTCTTCCCAATCGAGGAAGTTGAGCACCTTCATCATCCAGAACTTTCTTCCCAATTCTCCCTGCTAAATCAGGCAATGAAACGCCGAGTATTGCACCATTTGAAGCAAGAGTTTGCTGAATCATTGTTGAATCACAAGATGCAAATTCCATAGAAAGATCTTGAGGGTTAAATGGAAATTTTTCTTCTACAAATGAACGTACTTGATTTTCAATTTCATCATCATCATCGTCACGATTTGGTGGAAGCTGTGGAAGGTTATCTTGCGCCCTCAATTCATTTGCCAATCTGTAGAAATGAATTTGTCTGGCCATTTCTAATCTAATGATTCGAGGCACCCAATCTAGATCTTGAGTACCTTTGATTTCTACACGATCGCCACAAGCAATTGAAACATTGAGGTCTTGTCGAATGGTACCTAAACCTCGTCTCACTGAGCGGGTTGATCTTAGCAGAGTACCTAATGTACGGGCAGTTTCCATTGCATGATCTGGGTCGATGATATCAGGTGCAGTAGCTATCTCCACCAATGGTATTCCCAATCTGTCTAGGATGTATACAACTTGTTCTCCATGTTCTGTTGAGCGAGTTTCTAATTTCCTTGCTGAATCTTCTTCTAAAAGCAATACATCAATTCCAACATCTCCTCTTTCGGTACTTACTTTTCCAGAAGTACCAATTAGAGTAGTTCGTTGAAAACCCGAGGTATTGGAACCATCTACAACTTGTTTTCGCATTGTTTGTAAAACCTCAACAGGATGCATTTCCAACAAAGTCGAAATCGTCATTGCGATATCTAATGCATCATCATCTAGGCCTGATGGAGGTGCATCATCCAATTCGATTAAACCTGAATTTGGACATTGGATGTATACGAAAGAACGTTTTCTTCTTTGTTCAAATCGTGCTGCTACATCGATTGCTCCACCTTCGCCAGATGTAGCATTGAGTCTCCTCTCAACTCGGTTCCAGTTTGAAGGGATTGATTCAATTCCCATTTCAAAGAGGGTACTAGGTTGTCTTGAGTGGAGTTTTCCAGAGTTTAATTGTTGATGGATTTCCAATCCACACATGAAGCCTAGAGCACTGGGGTCAAGGGAGTTTGCATCATCCACAACCCCCACTGGCTCGGCTCCCATACTATTCGGAAGAGTAGGAGGGATATGAGCGCCCCGCTTCAATTGGGTCTCCATTGACCCGGTCTAGACATTAGAATCTGAGTATCTCGATTCAATCTCTCTATCGTTTTATCAATTTCATCAAGGTCATCAATTCCCATTGCTTTCGCTCTACTGTAGATATCACTAGTCATTGCATCCCCTCCAGTTTCAGATACAATATCTCTTACGATTTTCAACACAATTCTATTCATTTGGGCTTGTCCATATGATGATCCTGTTGCCATTTCAGCTTCTGAACCAACTCCTTCTTCTTCTCTCCAATGACTGAAGATTGCTATGGCCATACTTGCATCATCTTGAATGACTTCATCTCTCAAATGCATTCTTGCATGGGCTTCCGCTAATCGAATGAGAGATTCTAATGCACGTGCACTGATAGGAATTGGCTGCTCTTCTCTAGAGTTTGCTAGTGTGTTTGCATCCTTTGCATATTGAGTTCTAGCCTCTTTGTAATAATCAAGAATCATTGTTTTCGCTTCATCGGTTAACATTGGAGAATGGTTGGTTTTTGCATATGCGATGTATTTTCTAAGGAATGGAACTGACAGATATTCCTTGCCATCTGTATTTTCCTTGTAAGTTACATCTTCATCTTTCATTACCGGGTTTTCAAATGTATTTTCTTCTACCTTACTCTCAGGTACTCCTTTGATTCTACTTGCCATGATATGTCTTGCAATACTTGCATCATTGTCTTCGTTCACTTGGTCTTTAATGAGCCAAATGATGTCGAATCGAGTTGCTAGAGGGATAGGTAATCCAGTTTGATTAAAAGCATACATGAGATTTTGATTCGGGCCAACATCAAATGTTCCTTTCTCAGGGTTTGCTGCTGAAAGAACAGCACATCTTGCTCTAAGCTGTGTAGTGATTCCTCCCTTACTGACCGAAATTTGTTGTTGTTCCATCGCTTCGTGAAGAGAACCTTTGTCTTCCTTACTGATTTTGTCGATCTCATCAATACAAGCAATTCCTAAATCTGCTAGAGGCAAAACTCCCGCTTCCAAAGTAAAACGTCCGTCACCGAATGAATCTCTAATTGCTGCAGCAGTTAAACCAGCGGCAGAAATATTCCCACCCGACGCAAATCTGGCACGTGGAGCCAATTTAGACATATACGTGAGGAGCTGTGATTTTGCAACTCCAGGATCACCCATTAGTAGAATATGTATGTCTCCTCTGTTTCTGGTTCCATCTGCATTAATTCTAGATACTCCTCCAAAGAGTTGCATAACTAGGCTGCGTTTTATTTGTTTGAGTTTCTTTGTAACATCAATGATTGATGGTGCTATGGAACCTTGCATTATTTCCATCAAATCCGGCCTTGCTGCAACTTCTCTGATCTTTTCTTTTTCTTCTTCAGAGGGTTGAATATCTGTAAAGGGTGTAGACTCTCTTACGGCAGAATGAAGGCTGTACACAATCTCAAACATTGCAGATTTTTTGTTTCGATGATATCCAGCCTGAGTATAGGGGATTAGATTCGCTGTTACTCTTTCACCTGGAAGGTATCTATTGCATAAGATTCCTTCAATCAAGACTTTTCCTCGACTTGGTTGCCCACTTCCTTTTACCCGTTCAGGTAGTTCTTGAATCTCAAGATATTGGTTGTTAATCCAAGTACAACGATCTCCATTCAATGTGAAACGAGTTGACCCTGCTCCAGAAGCTGGCAATTCACATCCACTGCAAATTAATGGTTCTTTGAGTTCCAATTCGTTTTCTTGACGAACCATCGTATCCCCTCCGCATGAATCACAAGTCCACGTTGCTTCGTAGATACGTGGACGTATTTCGGAGACCTTTGTGATAACGACATTTACACTTCTAAGTCGATTTAGGTCATCTGATCCGATTTCGCGAAGATCAGATTCAACGTCAGGAGGAAGATGCTCCAAGAGTATGTCTGGGCTGATATTCAATCCATTTTCTTTACATCTTTCAGCCAGAATTCGCTTTCCCATTCCAATTATTCTTCTGGGGTCAATTAGTATTCGCTTAGCAAATTCTGGATCCCACGATTGAATTTCGTTAAATCTTAGTCGAAATTCAATAGAATTGTTTGTGAGAAGTTGAATATCTTGGGATTTTACTTCTTGAAAGAAGGTCTCCCATCGGGAGCCGAGGTCTTCCATCTGGAGTGCCATTTTGTTCACCAAGGACTTGCTCGTTAGAATCGGCCGTCTATGAATCAAACGGCTGATGCCCTTTCAACCCCTTGTTTTCTGATGGAAATAACCCATTCTCTCAGTATTCCATTCTGACACTTCAAAGGTTTCTTTTGGAATATTATAACAGCGATAATTTAGGAACCTACGATAATTAGCACTTTTATGGAACACACACGCTCAGGAAGTGATCTCCTCGTACGACTTGACCCTGGAGAAGAAATCCATACGGCTCTAAAGCAATTGGCTGATGACCTTGGATTTGATGCGGCCGCTATCACAAGTGGTATTGGACGAACTCGAGACAATCAATATGGTTACATGAATGAAGAGGGGGTTTACCAAAAACGTCTATTGGAATCTCCCTCGGAATTGGTGAGTCTATCTGGAAATATAGCACGTACACAGAATGGAGAATCCTTCACTCATATTCACTGCTGTTGGTCTGATGACGACAATAATGTTCACGCGGGCCATTTATTTAACGCAACTATTCATGTTGTAGCAGAAATCCATATCAGAGTCATGGATCAAGCGATGATGACACGTTGCCCTCTAGTTGACTTGGAGCTATTGGGTTTGGAATTTGACTAGAGTATTGGAGGTTATTTAATGCCAAAAACAACGATTGGTGAGTTGACTAGAACAATCTGCTCAGAATATTGTGTCCATTTAGTTCCTGATTCATCTAGAGCTTGGAACGGACCTCAAATTATTTCCAACTTGGATGAACAATGCAATGTGGTTGTTACAGCAACAGATGCAAGTTTAGAAGTTATTCAAAGAGCAGTAGATTTGAATGCAGATATTCTCATTTGCCATCATGGATTAACTTGGACAAATGGCAATATTTCACTACCAAATAGTGGTGATTTAGAATCTCCAAGAACGCAATTAGCAATAGAGAACAATCTCACAATTATTGGGCTACATCTGCCAATGGATGCACACCCTACTCTCGGAAATAATGCAGTTCTTTCAGATAAAATCGGTGCTGAGGCTTCAGGTAATTGGTTTACTACTAAGGGGAACCCTAGTCCATTATCGGAACTTTTTGTTGAGCAAAGAGATTATTCGAATTGGCCCGCAATTGTCGAAATTGAAGATGGTAGAAAATCAATGAATATTGGAATAATTTCCAAATTAGAATCATGTACAAGATCTGAGTTAACATCTCGATTACAAGAATCAATTCAAAGTGAACAAACAAGTGGCGAAGAGGTTCGATGTTTTCCTGAAGATCGAAACTTAGAATCTTCATTGGTGGAAGTTGTTGCAATATGTACTGGAGCAGCCGGAGGCGCAATTCTAGATGCGATGGAGTTCGGTGCAGATGTACTCATTTCAGGAGAGGGACCTGCACATGCTGCTATACTTGCGCAAGAATCTGGAGTTGGTTTACTATTGGGGGGCCATCATGCTACAGAAACTGTTGGACCAAGAGCATTAGCTGATTGGCTAAATGCAGAATCTGATTTGAGAAATTGGGGATTGAAAGTGAGTTTTATTTCAGCTCCAATAGGGCTGTAGTGGTTTTCGAATCAGATAGAATCTATGCGAATGCTGATGTGTTTAATGCTCGAGGAGATATCATGAGCGAGGGACTTGATTATGCCAGTTCCGGCGTAGATATTGATTTGGAAGGCGACGCAGTCTCTTCTCTAATCGGCGCTTTAGGGCGCTCAGTCCGACTTCCAGGAATGAAGGGTGCACCCGTAGACCTTCCAGGAGGATTTGGTGGCCTTGTTGAATTTGGAGATAATTTTCTCGCCTTAGCAACAGATGGAGTAGGATCCAAATTATCGATTGCAACGAAATTGAGACAATGGTCTGGTGTCGGAATTGATTGTATGGCAATGAATGTCAATGATTTGTTATGTGTAGGTGCTGAACCAATTGCATTTGTCGATTATATTGCTGTCCCAAAACCGGATCCAGAAACTCATGCAGCAATTGGTGAAAGTCTCGCAGAAGCGTGTAAGAGAGCAAGAGTGACCTTAGCTGGAGGAGAAACTGCAAGTCTTCCAGGGATTGTTACTGAATTGGATCTTTCAGGCACCGCTCTTGGCTGGCTACCAAAGGGAAGTGAAATTACAGGAATTAACCTCAAAGAAGGCGATGTTCTCATTGGTCTTCCATCATCAGGTGTTCATTCCAATGGATATTCTTTGGTTCGAAAGGTGATGGAAGTATCCGGTTCTTCCTGGGATGATTCATGGCCATTAGAAATTGATGAAGGGCGAATTGAGCGTTTCAATGATGGGCCGATTACATTTGGAGAAGTGTTTCTAAATCCAACTCGAATCTATGTTGATCCAGTTATTGATTTGATTCAAGATGGTCCTTGTTCCTCTGAAAATATACATGGAATTTGCCACATCACAGGTGGAGGCTTGTCAAATTTACTTCGTTTACATGATTCATTGGGTTGGCGTATCCATTCCCCATTACCAATACACTCTGAGTTTAAATGGATTGAAGAAACAGGAAAAATCGAGAGACGTGAGATGTTCAGAACCTTCAATATGGGCTGTGGTATGATTATTGCAGTTGAGGCACAAGTATCCTCAGAAGTATGTTCTTGGTTACAAGAAAGGTTGGAAGGAACGGCGATCATTGGTGAAGTTGTAGATAACGGTCACAAGGTTACACATATTGAATCAGATGTTGTGTTTGAACACTATTGATTGGCATCATTGAAATATCCTCAAAGAACTATGGCCATATGGTTCCTTGTAATCTTTGTAGAACATTGACTGAAGATGAGGATCTTATGGGCGGACTTTGTTGTGTTTGTACTCCATGGTGGCCCACTGTTAAGTCAAAAGTAGAATTGACTCCAGCATGGCAAAGAGATGCGGAAGAATGCAACCTTTCTGATGACACAATGAAATGGATTGTAGAAAATGAAATCGAACCAGATGACAATGGTTGGGCACGTGTTCTTTCTAAGATTATGGAAGATGTTGAACCATCAGAATTGTTAGATGAATGGGATGACTCATCGATATCAATTATTTTGAATGATATCAAACGAGTAATATTGCCTGAGTTGCCCTTGTTTCAGCGGGGGATATATAGAATTCAAACACCATTTGAACTTTCATCCGACCTGAGATTTGGTAAGGTTATGGACACCGAAGTTCTCTACGATAATGGGGTATTGCGGATTGATGGATATCGTATTGCATATGGGCCGGGAAATTTGTTGATGCGTTATCTTCTCGAAAACCGCCCTGATCCTGGAGGTCGTTTTTCTAGAATCATGCAACAATTACTTGGCTTAAGTGCCAAAGACCTTAGTCAGAGAGAAAGACTTCCTGTGACTCCTTCTAATAGGAAATGGGAGGGAGGATTTCGTTTAGCAGGTTCAGTTAGACCATTCTTATTAGGTTCAGAATCTAGTTTTCCAGACCCTCCATTTGATTGGGAACCAGAAGGGTTTGAATTGGTGGTATTGGATAATAAACAGCAGAGACATCGAATGCCATTACCTAAATCAAGTAGAGCAATTGAAGCATTTACAGCCATTTGGAATGGCCGCGATGGCTCACGTTTAGCTCGTCATTTACGAGGTATATCTTTCCGATGGGCTCTAAGTTCTGGAATTATTCAAAGCGATAGTGTAGCAAATCCAACTGAACGTTCGTTTCTTCTTCTAAGATCAATTATTGATGGTACTCCAAATATCAAAATGGATGGATTTCAAATTTCTATTATTGGTTCTTCAGGTGTTGAATGGAGAATTAGTGCAGGTGTTGGAGTTCATGGGGCTCCATACATCGTCAGGCCACTAGGTAGAACAAAAGAAGGGAAGACAGTATTGTTCAGAGAAGTATGTGCATATGATGCAGCAGATGAATTACCAATTGGAGATCGGATAGCAACAATGGCTCTCAGTCTATTGAATGATGAGAATACCGCAAAGAGAGTGGACACAATTAGGATGGGAATCAATATGGTAAAACGCCACTTTTCAGATACAATTCATCCCCCACGGTAAGTGCCATAGTGATGAGCCCCTTCTTCGACACATGGAAGAGGCGGAGACAACACTTCTTCTGGAGGGAGCAACTCCCTCTTTACTCCCACTTCCTTCGGAAACTGACGAGCATTTTGGAAGAGGTCCAGGTTCCAAAGGATTGAGAGAAGTCTTTCATAATTCAGCAATGGCGGGAAGCAGAACTCGTTCAGTATTGCTAATGCATCATATTCTGTCTAGTTCAATATTACCTAAAGATAAGATTCGAGTGTTGGATGGTTTGGGAGCATCTGGAATACGTTCTCGAAGATGGGTAACAGAACTTCCATCTTCAATGGTCAATTCGTTGGATATTCATGTTTGTGATCTTGTTCCAGAATCATTGAATTGGGTGCAGAAGAATAGTGAAAAATTTCATCCAGAACGCCCATTAACTCTGATTCTAGGAGATCTCCGTTCTCGAGTTCTTGAGGGTGGTTGGCATTGGATCGATTTGGATCCTTATGGTTCACCAATGCAATTTCTTGATCCCGTTATCCAAGCACTTTCTCGTGATGCGATTCTTGAGGTAAGTGCTACTGATACTGCTGCACTTACTGGGTCTAGCAAAGGACCAACAATGCGTCGATATGGCGCTTTTGTTCGAACTGATGATTGGGCTCATGATTCAGGTCTTCGAGTTCTTCTGGCCAATGTGGCTCGAACTGCTGCTCGTCATGACCGTTTAATTGAGCCTTTGTTGTCTGTTTGGGAATCACATCATCTGAGAGTTTCGGTATCTGTAAAAAGGTCGAAACAAGGAGCTAGTGCAGTTGAGAAAAATATTGGTTGGAGAGTAACAAACCCAACATCAGAAGAATTAGCTTCAAGCATCGAAGCAGGATTGCATGCTCATGGTAGTCCAGATCGAAGTCAACCGTTTTGTTTTCTCCCATTCCGCCATCCGATAAATCACAAAGATCGACGAGTATCGGGCCCTCTTTGGATTGGCCCCTTAGCTTCTTCAGACGTACTTTCTTCATTCAATATGGAAATCGCAGAGAAGTTATGTGTTCCAGATATTGATTCACTTACGTCATGGGGTTTTCCAAGTGAAGAGCATGATTCTTTGATTGAGAATTCGAGGCGTTCTGTCCAAAAAGCAATTCGTAGATTTTCAGAGGAAGCCCATGTGGATCCTCGCTCATCCTTGTTAATTGTAGATCGATTGCACCCATATATTCCTCTACTCGGGCCTCCGTCCCCAGGAAAACTTGCGGAAGCTTTGACTAATTCTGGCCATCCATCTTGTATTGCATCATATCCAAATCCAGCAATTTTGACATCTGCTCCATGGGAATTAATCCACAATCTTGCTCAAGAGGTATCCACTGCTGGGCCCAATTCGTAGTTAACCGCCAATGTAAGACATCTCAATTTTGGGTAGTGAAATTGTCCCAGGTTTCGGAGATTTATTTCTGAGTTCCGAATATCGATCATTTCTCATTGACCAAATTTCAGAAATTATTTTTTGGATATCATTTTCATTTGTCTTGTTGCGTAAAATCGATTTCAAATCAGTTCCATTTGTTGCGAAAAGACAGGTGTACAATTTTCCTTCTGCCGAAATTCTAGCTCGAGTACAATCTCCGCAGAATGTTTGGGTAACTGATGATATGAAACCAATTTCGAAACCGTTTCCACCTTCTACACTCCACCTTCTAGCAACTTCTCCACGTTGAGTAGAATTGATTGGAGTTAAATTGAAATTTTTCCTGAGATAGGCTCTAATTTCGGAACTAGGAATTACGTCGTTATATCTCCATCCGTTATGGTTCCCAACATCCATGAATTCAATAAATCTCAAGGAAACTGGAAGGTGTGCAAATTGCTCAATCAATCGATCGATGTCCTGTTCGTTCACCCCCCTTCGAATTACCGAATTGATACGAACTTGACCTAAACCACATTCAATTGCTTCGTCAATGCTATCCAGTATTGATTGCAGACGTCCCCCTGGCGTACCTGTAATTTTTTCAAACACAATTGGGTCCAATGAATCAAGACTAAATGTAACACGATTTAATCCAGCATTTTGGAGTTTTTTACCACGCCCTCGAAAAAGTAGACCATTGGTAGTCATGGCAATTTCTACTGGATGTTTTGAGAGCATTTGAATTAGATTTTCTATATCTCTACGCAATAGTGGTTCTCCACCAGTCAGTCGAATTTTCTTAATTCCCAGAGGCACCAAGGATTCTACAACGGAGTCAATTTCTTCAAAAGTCAACAATTCATTTCGGTGCATGAATTGATGATTTGCATCAAATACCTCTGCTGGCATACAGTAATCACATCGCATATTGCAACGGTCTGTAACAGAGATTCTCAAATCGTGAAGGGGGCGACCCATTTGGTCAATTAACTCCTCCATAACTGGGTAAGAGAAGAGACACTGCATCAATAATCCCCTCAATTCATTGAAGTAGTATTGTGCATACGCATGTACATGCATAAGGGATTGACCATAGCGGGTGGTGCCCTCACCGGGGTTTTCCTAGTCTTGACTATAATTGGAACAGTAATCACTGGTTCGGCAGGCGAAGATTTGGAAAATATTGACGATGATCCTTCACCATATTATATCGTATCAGAAAATGGTTCAGCATCATTCACCTATATTGACGCAGATCTTCAAGGAAGTTCAGCTTTCGAAGTGTTACTTACCTTGGATTATGTGGACTCTGATGAAGATGGATTTGTAGATAATTGTAGAAATTACACTATTTCTGTAACAGATGAAGATGGTGTTGATGTGACTGAAAATGTCACAGAATCACCCTACTCAAAAGAATGTAGATACGACCAATTCTATGCTGAAGATCCGATGCATAACGGAATGGCGGGTGCTGCATTTGTGTGTGAAACATTTGATAAATCAGTCCGTAACGATTGCACTATTAATGATAAATTCACAGTTTCAGTATTAGATGAGAACAACGTTTCAGTTGATTTTACTCTTTTTGATTATGATGCTTATATGATTATGTTGATAGAAGAAGGAATTGGAGCTGGCGGCGCTTTAGTCGGAGGTATTGGTTTAGCTTCTGTCGGCTGTTGCATGATTCCAATTGGTTTGATTCTCTTGATAATTGGCCTTGTTTTGCCAGGCCCTCAACAACCACAAATGATGGGGGGCCCTATGCCAATGGTGTCCTCTATGCCTGTAAATCAAGGCGTAGTTCCAATGCAGACTCCAGTTCAATTAACTACGCAAGCACCGTTGAGTGGTGGCGCTACAGCCTCAGAGGTTCCAGATATGGTTTCAGCTTATACCAATCAATTTTCAGAACCACCAACAGAATAAATAGATGAAAATACAAGGTGAAATCATGATTGGAATTACAGACAAAGCCAAGGAGATGCTTCTCCAATTCCAACAGAAAGCAGATGATGATATTGAACGTGTATTGAGAGTTGAGATTATTGGCCGTGGAGAAAAGGGATTTCGATATGACCTTAATTTGGTAGATCTTCAAGAAAAGGAAGAATTGGATATTGCTTGTGAAGTTGATGGGATGACTGTACTAATCGCTGAAAGAAGCGCACAATATATGGAAGGCGCAACGTTGGATTTCGTTGAGACATTAATGGGCGGAGGATTCCAATTTGAAAATCCAAATCCAATGTGGGTCGATGAAATTTCAGTTGCAGTTGCCGAAGTTATTCAAACAGATGTAAGTCCAATGGTTGCCTCTCATGGGGGCACAGTGGAATTGTTGGGAGTGGATGGGGACAAAGCCATCATTGCCTTTGGAGGAGGTTGCCAAGGTTGTGGAATGGTTGATGTTACACTAAAGCAAGGGATTGAGGTAGTCATTCAACAGAAGGTGCCATCAATAACATCGATTGTTGATGCCACTGATCACGAAGCAGGTAAAAATCCATTTTACTAACATCAAACCTTTTTTTGTGGTCCCTTGATTGTTTCAGAATCACCTTCTAATCTTGCCAACGCTGCTGATGCGGCTGCTTTACCAGAAAGAAGCGCTCCCTCAACGCTACCATGCAACATATGATCACCACAAACAATTGGGTCAATCCCGTTCTTTGGAACATTCGTGAGTCTTTGCCCTGCATTTGTTTCTGGAAGAGCATTAGGAATGTGTTGGACACACAATGTTTTCCATGAAGAAACGGTCCCATCTCCAAACCATTTACCTAAATCTAGTCGAACCGCATCTTCGATTTGTTCTTCAGTTATCATTCCCTTTTTTGATGCATGATCCCCCACTACCGTTGCTGTAACAAGACTTCTTCCAGTTGGCGCATATGATGGTTGAATGTCTGAAGGAACTGCTATGTATGCGACAATTGAATCATTTTCATGGAGATTGCTGTTGAGCATGATGTGTTTAGAACGTATTGGAGATGTAGGAGCATCGAAATTTACTGTCCAAACATCCCTACCAGGTTCTTCACTGGGTTCTGCAAATGCCTTAATCACCAAATCATATCTGTGAGCTTCACCTCTGAATCTTAGTGCTTGACTTTCAATACGATTGATTTCCACTCCCAATCGAATATTGTCTCTTCCGAATTCTTCCGCCATTGCCAAAGGTGCTGCTTGAATTCCATCCTTTGGTAAGACCATTTTTCCTTTTGCCATCATTCGGAAAATAAATCGAAACAATCGTTCAGAAGTTCTTAATTCAGATTCTAGAAAGATTCCACTGAATAATGGAAGAAAAAAACTGTTGATGGCCTTATCACTTATTTTTCTCTTCCTTAGATAATCCATTGTTGTTCCATCATCTCCATCAAATAACCCATCTAGTGGGCCTTTCAGAACTCTTCTTCGAAGCGAAGCTATCTTGATTAAATCTCCAAAGGAGAGGAATCTATTGAATGCACTGAAAATACCTTGAATTGGATTTCTCCAAGGATCTGCCATCAACTTAGTTCGAATTTTTCCATCCGAAACATCAATTATTTTTGCCCCTGGTTTGAATGCTTTACATCCCAATGCTCCAAAGTCAAAACAATTTGAGGCTTCAGCATATGCAGTCTGCATTACATGGAATCCATAATCAATTTGAAATCCATCTATTGTGGAAGTTCGCATCCGACCTCCAACATCGTTTTCTTTGTCAAATATAGTGACGTTAATGCCATTTGATTGAAGAATTAATCCGCATCGCAGTCCAGCTATTCCAGCTCCAACAATTGCGACTTTTGGCCCATCGATTTGAGAATTCATCCTCATGGTCAAGCTTCTCCCCCAATCCCCAATCCAGTTCTGAATTCTTCTAGGTATGGGCCCATTGATTCAATCAGCATTACATCTGGATGCGTTCGGATAACCAATCCATCTAGATACATTAATGCACGAATGATTGGAAAAGCCTCTTCTCCAAAATCTGCATTTGCTTTTTCAACAGCCGTTCGAACTGTACGCATCATGATTTGTGTAAGACTTTGTTCACCCACAGGTTTGGTTTCAAAACCCGCATAAATTTCATGCATTTTTTTATGATATTTCTCAAGTTTTTGTTTGTCTAGTTTAGAATTAGACATTTCAAGTAATGAATCAAATGCTTGAGTAAATTGTTTTTTAGACAGGTGTTCAAAGAACATGAACAAGGTCTTGTTAACATGTTTAGGTGCATGGCATATTGCTCCATTGTCGATAAATACAAACTTACCACCATCATCGATAATACAATTTCCAGGGTGTAAATCTCCATGAAAAGTACCTATTCCAAAAAGAAATGCTCCATGAATTCTGAATAATTGTAGTAAAGTATCCCATTCTAAAGTTCCATTTTCTATTCCTTCTTCAAGAGATTCTCCTTCAATAAATTCTGAAACTAAGACATGTTCATTGGAGATAGTTGGATAGTAAGTTGGGAACCGAAGAAGATCCATTGGGAAACTGTTGCTAATTTGATTTTGAATTTCTTTGAGTTCTTTTGCTCCTGCAATTTCATTTCTTAGGTCAAGTTCTCGAGTTGTATAATCAGCTACGTGGTTCAACAAAGCAATAGGGTTTCCAACTTTCCTTAGTTTTGGAGAGAACATTAGAAAAATCCTCAACCAACGTCGCATTCTTTCTACATCGCGTCGAAATTGTTTTTCATTTTGGGTTTTGATGATTTTTATTACCACTTCTTCTCCAGTTTTCAACCGTGCTCTATGTACTTGTCCCACTGAAGCTGCAGCCAGTGGTTTTTCATCAATCCAATCAAATGCGTCTTTGAATCCCTTAGGTCCCCTTGAATCAATATTTGCAAAAACATCCTCTGAAGGAATTGTGGCTGCATGCTGATATAGAGATTGAAGTTGACGACATTTTTCAACAGATAAGATATCAGAACGCAGAGCAAAAATTTGTGCTAACTTCACAGCCAATAATCCCCGACGTTGAATCCATTCCAAATCGGCAGGTCCTTTTTTGAGAATTTGCCGCATGAAACGGAGGAAGGTAATCAGTCGCATCTGCTTCGCCATCTGTATTGAGGATATGAACCGATGTTTTCACTCGATTACCAAGGAAATTTCCAAGACCAGATAATTAAATCGTTGATTATGCATTGTATGGAGATCGCAATAGCGCCAATAATCATCCACATTGCCCCTTCAGTTCCATCTTGATATGCTGAGTATGCTAGTAGACCTAACATTATGTTTCCAATAGCAACCAATAGTAACACCCCTACCACTAGAAAAGGGGTCCAAGATGCTGGACTCCTAAGGTGTAATCCAGTGCTTTCAAGCCAAAGCATGGAGGGAATCAAGAATAAAATAAATGATAGCAGGAGTCTGTTTCCACCTTGTCCATCCGATTCTCCCCAAGGCCATCGTAGTTCACTAAATGATGCTGGATCAATTTGGAATAGTGCAAACCACCAATAAATCATGTACCCCAATGCTGCTACGAACATGAAAACAACACTGAATTTCTGTAAATTTCCAGAAACTCCTCCCCATAGGTCATTTGCTTGAGGGAGTCGAGAGATTCCCCAAACATACGATGCTAGAACCAAACCACCAACCACTGCGGTGAAAATACGTAGGAACTCACGAGTCACTTCCATGGATACTTCTAACCTCCTCGGTTCCTAATTTTTTCAATCTAAATTTATTCTGTACTATCTTTCATGATTAAGTGATATTGCCACAAGTCATCCAATTCACCACTTCCTTCAATTCGATTGATTTGCACCTCGCCTTCTTCTGGGTATCTTGACATTAATGCTCCTTCTACAATACCATCATCCATTTCCCATAGAGGTAAAACCTCTTTATTTTCAGGTTCTGGCATTTCATTCAATCCTACTCTAACATGAAAACTAGGATCAAAATCGTAACTTAATGTCCCCAGTCCAGCAGCTTCCCATAAATCCATCATTTCGTTCAAGAATTCTATTTGGTCATCTATTCCTCGAAGAGAAAATGCCAACTCTTCACCCACTCTTCGCCCAACTTGTCTCATCATTTTTTCCAAATCAAAACCTAGAATTGTTAAACTCGATAAACTGTTTTTAGCCAATTTTCGTCTTGCAGTATTTACTTCAATTCCTGCTTTTATCATTGCATCTGGATCGAAAGGAGTGTCTTCTTCTGGCAAGGATAAATCGACCCCTAGTGCACTTCTTAGTTTCTCAAGAAATGATCCTTGTCCGATTTCAATTTTTAGTGGGTCTACAATTTGTTGTTCAGTAAACCGTTTTACAGCTTGTTCGAAAGGAATTGCTTCTGGCCAAATTGCGTCTATGAGATTGGCTTGAGACACTGCAAACTGTTTAGACACAACAGAAAGGGCAGCATCTTCTCTTCCTCTACCAACAGGATTTGATTCTAGATTCAGCATTTGTAGCACTTCTTCATCATCTTTCAAAGCTCCTTGAGATTCAACTTCATCTGAATGTCGTACTTCTATACTATCATGAAAATCTCTGAAGAATCGAACTGTTCTTCGGTGTAATTTTGCTAAAACCTGTACTTGTATTCCTCTTTCTGCTGCTGAATTAATTGCCGTGAGTGCAGGTCCCCGATGCAGGTGCAAAATTCCAAATTCGCCCAACATCAAAACTATGCGGAAGTTTGCATCTTTTGCAAATTTTTCAATCCTTTTATGGATATGTAGACGTTCTTTCAAGACTGCAAAATTTGGTTCATCAATAGGTGTAGATTTAACTTGATTTTCTTTTTCCTTTACCCAATTACTTGAACTTTTTACGTTAGAATATCCTTCTTCGATTCGACGCAACTGCTCTTTCCTCATTTCGATTACTCGCTCAATCGCTTCATTCAATGGGGGAGATGAGAATTTCATTGGCCGATCAGCAGTTGTGGTCACTAATCCTATTTCTTGCAATCTGGAAAGTGAATTGTAAGCATCCAATCTAGTTGTACCTAATTCAGCAGCAAGTTCTGAAGCTTTCATCTTAGGATTAGATGATAGAATTAGAACGGATTTAACCTCTCTTTCGTTCAAACCAGCATCAGCTAAGATTTGTTCCCAACTCATTCAAATTGCCCCCCTTCAGTAACTTGGCTCAATGCTGAAAGAATCTTAGCAACATGATTTCTAGGTCTGAAAAGCCAATCATAGACATAATGAATGGTTCGATCTGGACCAATTACGAAAGACGATTTTGCAGGAAATTGTCCAAGGTGCATCGGAACTCCAAATTGTTTAGCTACAGTACGATCCGGGTCTCCTAATACTGGATAAGGAAGATTTAGTGATTCTTTGAATTCTATATGATCATTTTTTGGATCTTGACTGATTCCAATAATTTCACATCCAACTGATTTGAATAAGTCATATTGTTCTTTGAAATTTAAACAGCCACGTTTGCAAGTCGGCGCTCCATTTACTGAATAAAAGAAAACCACTTTCCAACTTCCATCAAAGTCGCTTAGGTTAACCATATTTCCACTTGTCGCTTCCAAGGAGAAATCAGTTGCTACTTCCCCGATTAGGGAGCGAGTACCTTTGGACATATTTCATTTCAGAATATTGATTCTTCTTATTTCTTTGTTCTCAATCAGGATTGGAAAATTGCTATCTAATCATTCCTACCTTTGAACACTGCTTGATATATGCTTTAATTCAAATTGAACTTGATGCGCTCCATTCTATGCGACCTAGGTGTTGCAGCATGTGTGGTCCATGATGAGCGAATTTTGTTAGTCCAAGAAGCCGCAGGAAATCATGAGGGTTTATGGGGGCTGCCGAAAGGTTTTGTTGAAGAAGGCGAATCCCCATCTGCCGCTGCAATTCGTGAATTAGAAGAAGAATGTGGAATTACTGGTGAAATTCTAGGAATTATAGGAATGCGAGAATGTGTTCGAAATGGTCAAACTGCCGTTTTCCTTGCTTACTTGATACGTCCGCTTTCTCTTGATATCTCCTCTAACAGTAAAGAAATAATGAATTTTGGTTGGTATCCCTTAGAGAATTTTGAATCAATAGATTGGATTAGCCCCACAATGCAATCTTTTGCGCTTACTTCCCTTACTTCAAACCAAATAATGAAAATGTCAGACATTTCTCAACAACTAGGTTATCCATATTCAGTTCATTTAATGTCCAATAATGAAAAGATATTGACGGAGGTGTCCTAGATGGAAATCGAAGATTCTAGAATTAGAATTCTTGTCGATTCCCCATTGAATAAATCTGGTGAATTTGTGCTTTATTGGATGACTGCTCAGCGAAGAGCAACCTGGAATCCTGCACTTGAACATGCTGCAGATTTAGCAGAGATGTTGAATCGTCCATTGTTGGTTGTTGAACCCTTTAGCTCTGATTATTCCTTTGCTAGTGATCGTTTAGTTACTTTCGTGGCACAAGGTATGTTGGACAATCGACAATCGTTTGAAGACTTAGGAATTCGATACATTCCGTGGGTTGAAACTCATCAAGAACGTGGTGCTGGTTTATTGAGAAGAATGGCGTCTAAATCATGTGTAGTTGTCATTGATGATTTTCCATGTGGTCACCCAAGATTTGTACTTGAACGTGCTCAAGAGATTTTGGATACTAGACTCCATGCTGTTGATGGATGTGGTGTTATACCAATGTCTTGGACAGACAAGGCTCCTCCATTGGCTCATACGTTCAGAAGAGTGGTACAGAAGAGAATTTTGGATGTAATATTGAATGGTCCTAAAGAGCACCCATTAGAATCACGAAGTAATGTACTTTGGATTCCAGATGAGCAATACGAGTCAATCTTGTCATCTTTAGATTTCGAAGGTACTCCTTTGGAGTGGTTATGGAGAGTTGCAGAAGGAGGAATTACTGGTAAAGAAGCCTTGAATCCATTACCAATTGATCACGATGTATTTCCTGTTCCTAATTGCCGAGGGGGTTCTGTAGAAGCAAATCGATTGTTGGAGGTATTCATCAATAAGAAGTTAGCACATTATTCAGATGGTAGAAATAATCCATCCAATTGTACTACAAGTCGGTTATCTCCTTGGCTTCATTTTGGTCATATTTCTGCTTTAGAAGTTGTACATCGTGTATTGGAAAAATATCGGTGGGACCCGTCAATGTCTTCAGAAAAAGTGAGTGGTTCTAGACATGGTTGGTGGGGTTTAGACGAAGCACCAGAATCGTTTCTTGATCAAATAATTACATGGAGAGATTTAGGATTTCATTTTGCATATCATAGACCCGATTATGCTTCCTTTGAATCCATTCCAGAATGGGCCCAAATGACCTTAATCAATCATGCAAATGATCCTCGTCCTTCCTATTCATTTCAAGAATTAGAAGAAGCAGAAACTCATGATGAAATCTGGAATGCAGCTCAACGAGAATTGAAAGAGACAGGAGTAATTCATAATTATCTCAGAATGCTTTGGGGTAAACGAATATTGGAATGGGCTCCTGATCCAGTAACTGCATCGAAATGGATGGTAGATCTAAATGATCGTTGGGCATTGGATGGCCGTGATCCTAATTCCTATACTGGAATATTTTGGGTATTGGGAAGACATGATCGAGCATGGGGTCCAGAACGACCAGTATTTGGTAAAGTGAGATTTATGTCCAGTGCAAATACTGCTAGAAAATTAGATCTTAGTGGATACTTGAGCCAATTTGGTTCTGATACATCAGATAGAATTGAGGGGTGAAATTGTGGTAAATTTTGAACATGAAACGCGTATAGACGCTCCTAGAAATGTGGTTTGGGAATGGCATACTAGACGAGGAGCATTTGCTAGATTATCTCCTCCTTGGGAGAATATGGAAAGTATTTCTGAACCAATTGGCCTCTCTCCAGGTGGACGTAGAACAATCAAAATGCAAGTAGGCCCAATTAAGATGAAATGGATAGCAGAACATACTGATTTGATTGAGGGTGAATTGTTTTCTGATCGAATGGTCCGCGGTCCCTTCAAACGTTGGTGGCACACCCATCGATTATCTGAAGAAGATGGATTTACAATCATCCATGATGAGGTAAGTTATGATCTTCCCTTTGGTTTCATAGGTCGTCTTTTTGGAGGCCGATATGTTCGTAAAATGATAACCAATCTGTTCACTTCAAGGGCGATTAGTTTGACTAGGGACATAGCTCGTCACCAATCATTCTCTCATCTCCCTAGAAAGAGAATTTTGATTAGTGGTGCCAGTGGATTAATTGGTTCACAATTAATCCCATTTCTTGATGCAGGTGGCCATGAAGTTATTCAGTTGGTCAGAAGAAAACCATCCAAAGATTGGGAAAGATATTGGGATCCAGAAAATGAAAATTTAGATCCATCTTTGTTTGATGGTATTGATGCTGTAATTCACTTGGGAGGAGTTGGAATTGGCGATAAACGATGGACAAAAAAACGTAAGGCTGCCATTGTAAATTCCCGAAGAGATTCAGTAACTCTTCTTTCTGAGACTATGGCTTCTCTAGAAAATAAACCTGAAGTGTTCATTGTTGCTAGTGCAATAGGGATTTATGGAGATAGAGGAGATGAAGATATTGATGAAAATAGTAGTCATGGTGAAGGATTCCTTACTGATACAGCCAAAATTTGGGAATCATCAGCAGATGCTGCACGTGAAGCTGGAATCCGAACCATCCATCTTCGATCGGGTATTGTTTTGAGTCCAAAAGGTGGCGCTCTTGGTAAGATGTTATTCCCATTCAAGATGGGTGCGGGTGGACCAATAGGTTCGGGAAAACAATGGATGTCTTGGATATCAATGGATGATCATATTGCCGCAGTACAGCATCTGCTGATGACTCCCGAATGTGATGGTGCATACAATTTGACGGCTCCTAATCCAGTTCGTCAGAAATCATTTGCTAAGACTTTAGGCAGAGTATTGCGTAGACCTGCCTTCGCTCCATTGCCTGGATTTGTTGTTCGAATATTGTTTGGTGAACTAGCCCGCCCACTTTTACTTGAAGGACAGAAGGTTCACCCTCAACGATTACTTGATTCAGGATTTCAATTTGAACATCAACAATTAGAGGATGCTCTTCGAGACTCCCTTGGTAAGTGGAAGTCTAACTAATACTGGACAAGCCTAACAAATAGAGATGCTAGCGCATCCCATGCGCGAGCATCCGTCAGACCGTGTTGATTTACGGAGTGATACCGTTACTCAACCAACTGATGATATGCGGAAATTAATGACTTCTGCACCAGTAGGTGATGATGTTCTTGGAGATGATCCAACTGTAATTAAGTTACAAAACCGTGTTGCAAAGATGTTTGGAAAGGAAGCAGCCTTATTCGTAACCAGTGGAACTATGGCCAACGCAATTGCTTTGCGAACTCACACTATTCCAGGGGATGAGATAGTTTGTGACAAAACCGCTCATATCTACAAATACGAAGGCGGAGGTTATGCAGCACTTTGTGGGGCCTCAATTTCTCTTGTAGAAGGAAAGGGAGGGATTATGACCGCTGAACAAGTAAAGCAGGCAATTCGTAAAGCAGATGGTTCGGGTTCACACTATCCAGACGGCACTTTAGTTTGTGTTGAAAACACATCCAATCTTGGTGGGGGTGCATGTTATTCTCAGGAAGCATTGGACGAGATTGCTGCGGTAGCCAAAGCAAACGGATGTGCAACTCATATTGACGGTGCTAGAATCTTCAATGCGTCCATCGCAACGGGGATAGATGTAGCTCGGATGTGTAGGGATTACGATTCGGTTTCTATTTGTTTTTCGAAAGGTCTTGGTGCACCCATCGGTTCGGTTTTAGTTGGCTCTCAAGAATTCATCAACAAGGCACACCGCTCTCGTAAAATGTTTGGAGGAGGGTGGAGACAAGCAGGCATAATTGCATCAGGAGCGTTATTTGCTCTAGACAATAATATTGATCGTTTGGCTGAAGATCACATTCGTGCTCGAATGTTAGCGGAATCAATTGGACAAATGGATGGTTTTGAAGTGGATATTTCTACTGTGCAATCAAATATGGTGTATATTTCTACAGAAGCATTAGCTACTGATGTTATTCAAAATCTTGCAGAAAATGGAATCGATGCATTGGATTTATCTTCACACATGATTCGATTGGTGACTCATTTGCATATTACTGATGAAGATATTGAACGAACGATTGCTGTTTTTTCCTCACTTTAGTTTTCATTGGTTCATAAGGCGTCATTTTATTGAATTTTCATGACTGCCAGCACAATGGCTAATGATGATGATAAAAATGAACGATTATGTTTTGCTTGTGAAAGTGAAAAATTAGGGCACAATCCTAGTAATTGGTGCCCTAGATGTAAGTGGATGATACGTCCACATTGTGTGGGCTTTGTTCCTGTAAATGCCTTTTCTGAGGAGGATATTAATTCAGTAAATGAGATATTAGAAAATAATTCAACACGCGCTACAGTCAGTCGTCTTCGTGACTGGCATAGTAGATTGGATCGTCAAGATTCAAATTGGTTATTTGGATTCCAACAATCGCAACTTGAATCCATTGTCGATGATGAGAAAGGCAAGGAAATTCGACAGAGGATACTACAACGGATTTTGAATGCTGAAAATCAAACTTACAAAGAGTGGCTAATGAATAGAGGTGTTCCATTACCTGGAGGTTGTTGGTTACAATTTAGCTCTCCACCGCATATGCTTCATTCCATCACAGTTGATGGAGTAATTAACACTGGGCCACGATTCCCATCTGCTCAATTATTTGAGATGATTTCAAAATTGGATGAGTGGGAATTAAAAGCCATTAATTGGCATAGATTTGCTCAAATATTGGCTCAATTGGGAGAGAATCACAAGGATTGGATTAGAACCCGGCGCGCCCTACGTCGAGGGGGTAGAGGAAGATTCCACGAATTCTTACAGAATCGTCAAGAAATGCCTGCAAGATCCAATGCCTCTGTACTTGCTCAAATCATTAATCGTTGGACATCTTTCAAGGATTCTTGGTTGCAAATCAAACAATATCCAAGTGGACGCCGTCAAAATCGTTCTGATTTGGAAACACTCCCATTTCTAATTGATCGCATGGCATCGGAAGACATTGAAACAATTCCATGGCTCAATCGATGGAGAGGGAAAACTGAAAATTGGTCTTCATCTGATATACTAGAATATGAATTTACTAATTTACTTTCAGTTCGTGATGGAAGATTGTTTGTAAGAGCCAAATCCTCCGATGGTAAGACCAAACTTCGTCGTGTACCAACAGATATTCGATTGTGGTCTGCATTAATTTCAGCCCAATTTTCTCCACCTGGTAGCTCAATTCATGACAGTCTCCAATTGTTGTTATTGAATTGGAATAATGAACGGGTAACCCCAACAATTCCTGAAGAAGCAGATCGTAAAGCTGCCCTTTTGTTAGCGGATTTAGAAAACAAGAACGATAATATCTATTTTTCAACAAAGCATCGAGGCTTGGTAATAGATGGAACTACTGAAACTCAGTATCTAATCAAGGTCAATTCCCGTCACCAATTTAGACATACAGACAAGTACAATCTCAGTGCTCGAGTTGACCCAACTGATGCGTGGGAACCCATCTGTACTCATGCTAGTGAACAATTAAGCCATCTTCCAATTGGCGATCAAATTGTGACTGTTGCTTTGGTGTGCTCCAACGATAAGCATAATCACAAAGCTATCAGGACAATTCATGAATTTTTAGTTCGAAAAAATAAAGTAGATTTTCATGGTCCTTCTGTTGAAAATCCACCATATGGTTTTCGATTAAGAAATGCTGAAGCAGAACAAAGAAGAATAGAGATGAGATATGGGAATCCACTTCGACAACGACAAAGAGAAATTAGAGAACGTTGGCAACAAGCAGTTCAGCGAGATCTAGATTTTGGAGAAATAAGATTTGAACAGAACCATAATTTCCCACTTGATGATAATGGGATTGGGAATGATGGGGATCGAAATAGAATTCCAAATTTGTTGATTAATGCCTTGGTTGGTTTACATGCTGCTCCGGTTGGAGCAATGGCGCGTTTCCCAAGAACTCCCGGAGGCAGTTTTCGATTACTGACGATTGAGAATGAATATCAATCTGAACAGGAAATAGAAATTCTTCGAAATATCGCCCAAAATCATGGTTGGATATACTCTCAGGAAATGACTGAGCATCACGATGTTGACGAAGATCAAGAAATTTGGGTAAAAGATCGACATACTCGATTGAATCGAGATGCTTTGTTTGATATATTGACTCCAGTTCAAGATGAGATTGACCCAACAGGTAGACAGTGGTGGACTAGAATAGAAGAAAGAGTGCAATATTTCCGCCGTCTTCGCCATCGAGCGTTTTGGAATTTTCAAAACGAAGAAAGGTAACATTGAGGTGTAACCACTTCCTCACACATCCATGAAGCGAGCACTTATCCTTGTTTTTTTGATATTCTTCTCTAGTACTGTATGTGCATCATCGTTGGAATCTCCTGTTGCTGAGAGGGTTTATTCAGGAACTCAAGAGATAGAAATGAGTGGAATGATTGGAGGAATCGCTATTGATATTGGAGCAGGAAATATTAGCAATTCCACAGGTCAAATCGAATCATCTTCTTGGCCGAATATCGTAGAAGTTTATACTGCAACTTGGTGCGCTAATTGTATAGATAGTGAACATGTTGTCGATGTTTTATCCCAGAGCACTCAAGTAGAACGTTTGCATTATCATCGAGAGTATTCTGAATCCCAGGATCCTTTTGGAACTGAAGTAGGAGATGACCGTTGGATAGAACGTTATGGTCCTACATCCGTGATTTCTACAGATGGTTTGGAACGAACTCCTCCATCGATTGTATTCAATGGAGAGTGGATGCATACGGGTACTCAAACAAAGGGAGGTGTATCTCTAGCAGATGATTATACACAATCTTTGAGCATGGGATCAAGCCTTCCTTTGGATGGATTATCTTCATCGCTTGAGTGGGTAGCTTCTTCATCGAATAATTCTGAAGGAACAGTTTCTTGGACCATAGGACCAAATTTAGAATCGAAACATGTAGATGATTATTGGGAGAAATGTGCGATGTTTCCAGGTGCTACAGAATATACTCCAGTACTATTTGTTGTCGAAAATGTTGCTAGATATGAACAAGGAACCAACGGTTTAGAGAATTATAGTCATGTTATTCGCGACATTCACCGTTTGGAATCATCGTTTACCAACGATAATTCAAATGGTTCAGCATCAGTTACTCTTCCTACTATTTGGGACGGAGCTGATTTCCGTTTAGTCATGGCCTTTGAGTGGTCTACAATTTTTGCAATGGAAGCAGATGCTTCATGTGGTTCTGAAGAGGGCTTCTTGCCATCAGCTGGCTTGTTTTCTATTACTCTAGTTTTTTTGATTGCCTCATTATTCTATAGAAGGAAATAATGTTTCGAATCTTCGGGTTTATCTACCATCGAAGAACAAGAAGAATGTCGGTGGTGTCATGGAGATAACCTTGGAACAAATTCCTAGGGGCCCTTTACCAAAATGGATATTGGAACAAGCGATACGACAATCAATTGATTCAAGGCCAAAATCAGAGGGGGGCCCTTCACGAATTCTGTTCATCCATTCGTCTGGTTTATCCAGAGATCGTTTTCTTGATTCAATTTCTGAATCTACCGGAATAGTTGATCGAAGTGCCCATTTAACAATGAATGGTTTGTGTACGAAAATATATGCTGATCTTCGTGAACCTCGAATGCTTCCAGATGGTCCATCATTAGAACTAGCAATACATACAATCATGGAAAAGAAAGCATCAGAGTTAGCATTTCCACTATTGCATCCAGTAGATAATCGTAGATGGCCTATTTCCAAAACTAGAACTTTACTAGGACTAGAATCTATTCTTCGAAGACATAATGCTCCGCTTGAGACATTAGAGGAGCATCTCCAAGGAGTACATTCCAGTATAGATGAAATTGAAGACATTCTAGGTGGGGCACATCCTTCAAGATTTTATTCTCGATTAATAGAAGGAATAAATGACCTAGATAGGAAAATATTCAGCTTCGATTTAGTTGATGGAATTTTGCTCTTGAATCATCCCCCAAATTTAGACCCTATTTTTGTCGAAATTTTGGAAGGGATTTCCTCTAGAGTCCCTATTCACCAACTTTGCTATTCTGGCTCCCATCGATTGGGATACCATGGGATGTTAATTCATGATATCCCACCAGTCACTTCATCTAGTGATTTACCGAAATGGATACCAAAGCATGACCCTTCAAAGAATGATTCTTCCACAAATGTTCATCGTATCCACATCAGAGAATCATCCTCATCATCTAGAGTAACAGCTAGAATAATCAAAAAATATCTTGAATCGGGAGAATCCGATATTCTTCTTGTTCATCCCTCTGCGAATAATTTGCCCGCAGAATGGAAAATTGAATTGGCCTCTTTAGGAGTTCCAGTTGCGAGTGAAAAGGCTCCTCTGAGAACTAGTCCGTTTGTTCATTGGATTTCTTCTGCAATCAATTTAGCACATTCTGAAGAATGTTTTTCGCTTGAATCTCTACTTTCATTTGCAGTTCAGAGGACGGTAAAACTCTTTGAAAATAATCGAATTTCATCCCATCCATCTAACTCTGATGTTTATCCAATTCCAGATCGTGAAGTGTTGGAAACATTGGCTAGAGATAGACGTTTAATCGGAGGAAGAGGTGTTTTATCCGATTGGCTTCGTGCTCTTTCATCCGATGCATCCGAATCTAGAAATCCAATAAATCACGAGAAAACCCAATGGTGGTTTCTTTGTACATTGGGCGCTCTTTCACCTATTTTGGACCCTAGAGATGTAGAACTTCTGAAAGAGGAAACATATCGTAAGGGATGTTTTTCTGGTGTAGAACTTCCTTTTGATATATTGGAATGCTCTCCTGATGAATGGTTAAATCAACTCGTTTCAATGTTGGATATTAAGGAATTATCTAGTCAATTTGATGGCAAGAGAGAAGATAGCTTGGTTGGACTACAAATCTTGATGTCTGAAATTTCTAAACTACGTGAATATGAGGAATCAATGAGTGTTCCTAGTCCTGACAATTCTAGAATTTGGTGCAATCAAATTCAATCATTGATAGATGCAGGAGTAATGCCAGAAATAAATCCGCCTCATTCAATGGTCTTAGTCAAAACACCCGATGACCTTCTAGGATGTCGGGCAAGTCGCGTCATTGTTGTTGAACCAACGGCACAAGAATGGGACCTTCGAGTAACCATTCCTCCCTTACTGTATGAAGAAGAAAGGCAGAGATTGGGTATTTTGAGACCCGATGGGCCAATACGTCACGCTAGACATCTGTTGCGTTCTTTATTCCATTCAGGTGAAGAAGTCATAATTGTGGATCCAACAATACTCGACGAGTCATCACCTCCAGTTGCTCCTTATGTTGAACATTGGAGAGAAGTATCTGAATTAGAGGGTCTCCCTACGTTTCTTTCTGAAGACGATTTTACAGATGCATTGGGTTGGTCAAAAATTGAAATTGAAGGTCATTTACGTATAGTAGCTGAAGATAGAACTGTGAGATCTTATTCAGATGGGTCATCTACAGTCGTGATTGAAGATTCACATGGGGTTTCATGGAGAAGTGAAAGATCCTCAGAAGGTAATTTACTTCTTCAAAGGCATGAAACAACAACATTGCCTCTTTCGTATACTTCGTCACTAGTAACTTTGGAACCAGATTTGTTTTCAGATCGTCTTCAAAGACAACCATCTATCATTACTGGTTCAAATGCATATCATCCTGATTCTGTTCAAGAATTTATTGTGAGTACAAAACCATTGACTATGATTCCTCAGAAAAAACATTTCACAGATATACCGAAACCGGTTGAAAATCCTACATGGCCAGTTATTGGAGGATTTTGGAATGAAAAAGAAACACTATCCATCGACCCTCGGCCAATTTTCCCTAAACCAATTAATCTAGAATCCATAGATAGCAGACATGGTTTTTCTTCAGGTGAAGATTGGGTCGTTCCAGAAGTTTGGTCTCCTTCGAGATTGAATTCATGGATTGGTTGTGGACGAAGGGGATGGCTTAGTCAGGCCCTTTTTGCGAATGCTGACGATATCCCCGACGAGGAACTCGATGTTAGGACTCGAGGAGTCTTGATTCACGAAGTTTCAGAAGGAATGATTGAGGACACACTTGGAATGACCAGATCAGATGAAAGAACATCATTTGAACCAAGATCAATCGCAAAAAGCGGAAAAAAACCTAACGAATTGATGACTAAAATGGCTGAATTGCTTGATGTACATGCACCTTGGCTTTCTAGAGCTGATGTTGTTACTGATGAAAGATTGAGGGATTTAGTTGGAATGGATGATGAATCATGGAGATCTTGGCTGAGTAAACGCTCTAAATTAGCTCCTTCAGGTAGATTTGGACAAATAATAGCTGCAGAATTTGGTATTCCAGATTCAGTTCCAATTTCCATGGAATATAAAATCGGGAAAGACAAGGGAAAGGGAGAAGGTACAATTTTAGGAAAAGACAAATCCGGTTCTGAGGTCAAAGTAAGAGGGTCGATCGATCGAGTGGATTTGGTACCCATAGGGGAAAATGGTGAATTAATTGATGAAAAGGGGTCGGATGAAATTGCTCCGTTATTTGGGAATAAAAAATGGAAACCTAAACGTTTAGTTTTGATTCGAGATATGAAGACTGCAGCCAAAGACCGTGGTGTAAAGAAACATTACAATGCATTGTTGGAAGACGTTCAATTAGCCATTTATGCTAGAGCATGGGAAATTGAACATCCAGGTGATTTGGTTATAGGAGTAGGAGTTACAGATATTGCATTAGAAACAGTGCACCATATTGAATTAGATTCTGAATGGACAAATAAGCTTGAAGGATTAGAGATTGGAAAGCGTTCAGAAATATTGACTGGCTTATTTAGGCCATTATCTGGAAAAGATACCTCTCCTGATCAACCAAGTTTTAGAGCATGGATGCAGCATAGATTAGATGCAGTGTTTAGAGCAGTTAATGCTGCTAAAAGTGGACATTTCATTCCTAATCCTACACATGAATGCTCGTATTGTCCGGTTTCAGATATTTGCGGACTTTCGGAAATTGGAGGTGATGGAAAATGGGGTTAAATCATGCTCAACGCCTTGCGTTAAATCTTGACTCACATTTGGTTGTGGACGCAGGTGCAGGAACTGGTAAGACAAAGACGATTGTAGATCGTGTGATTGAGCATTACCTAACTACAGTACAGAGGGCATCAATGGTTCTTCCTCGACCATCTCGCCCAGGTCGTTTGGCAGGAGGCATGATAGTAGATGGAAATGCACATCGAGTAGACCTAAACGAATGGGGTGGTTTACTTCCTACAGAGGTAATTGTTCTCACATTTACAAATGCAGCTGCTGAGGAATTAAAACATAGAATCAGAATTGCTTTGGGAGACTTGAGAGAAGGCTCAACTTCAGGCGAGGACGAAGATGGTGCAGATTCAAGAATAATTTCTCAAGGATTACCGGATCAATTCAGAATGCTTCTAGAAGATGCTCCAATAGGTACCATCGATTCCTTTTTCACACGTTTGGTTTCACCTCATAGGGCTATTTTAGGACTAGATGTTACCGAAGAACAAGTATCTGAATCCCAAAGAGTTTCTTTGGAGATGTTAGCAGTAAATACAGCATGGAGACTTCCTTCTAATCCGTCTAGATATGGGGAAGCAGCAGATGCAGGCGTTCCAGTAGAGATTTTGGAACGATTTTTCATGGCAAGAAAACGAGTTTCTCAAACAGTAGGTTCTACTTTTACTTGTAGGAAAATATTGAGTGGAATGTTGAGCCGATCTGTGTTTTTAGAAGGGGCGGTAGAAGAGTTATATGACTCCTCAATCGAAGGAATATCTCCTGAAAAGATACGAAGTGAATTGACATATTGGTTGGATCAAGATTATGTTTTTGAGATATTGTCAGAACTTCAAGATCCATTGAAAGAGTGGTATCAGGAAATGTGTAAGGCAGATGCAATGAAGGATGTTCCGACAGGAACTCGATTTGCCGCGTTAGATCATGCTCTTTCATTGCCCCCTCCATCTGATACATGGTCTGCATTATCTCGAATTTTCCATCTTTTCCGAATCATTTCTGCACAAACAGGTGATAGATCTGATGGAGGAAATGGCTTAGTTAATTCCTCACCCTCAATATTTCCTCACAAGTATCTACCGAATAGTGATGAATGGAATCGTGGACATCCAACAAATGGAGATTTAGCAAAAAAACTTGAACCGTTTGTAGAAAAGGCAAAACAAGTTTGGTCAAACCCAAAACACCTCTTTGAAAGAAGAATGGCATTCATTATTGGGATGTTAGATGATACAATTCCAACACATATGCCCTCTACATTTCCTATTAGAACAAAAATGATAGAAATTCCTACCACTTATTCAGGGAGCCAAATTACTGATGGGCGCCGTTTTGATTTGGAACAAGAAGCAATTATGTTGAATGATTTATGGACAGTGCATAGAGCAACATTAGGTATACTTCGTAAGTTAAAATCTACACGAGGACTTCATGATTTTGAAGACATATCTGAATTAGCTGGAGATTTACTTTTGTCACGCTGCCCAGAGATTTGCCGTACATTCTATTCAGGACCAATCATTGAATCATTGGATTCAATTGATATCCTTCGTCCTTGGTCTGATGATCATTTAGATAGAACATTAGCACTAGCTTATGATGCCATTAAAGATCCAGCATCATTGGGTTATCAATCATCTTCAGATGCGGAAAATGCTCTGTCTGATTTACTTAGTAGAGTGGATTTACTGAAGAGAATTCGTAGAAGATATCTTGCAATGATTCTTGATGAGGCACAAGACATCAATCCACGTCAATGGCGACTTCTTTCAAGATTGTGGGGTCCTAGATTACGTGAAGATACTGATTCAGTCCCTGAGCAGATTTTGGAGTGGGAGCCTACGATTTGTTATGTTGGAGACATTAAACAGAGTATCTATTTGTTTAGGCAAGCTCAAGTTTCGACATTTCATCGATTTGCCAGTCATTTGAGAAGAATAAATGATTACGAACTTTCTACTCTAGATATTTTTACGGGTAAAAATCCTCTTCGTACAAGTGAATGGAGTCGAGACCCACGTACTTTGCATGATACATTTGTTCGAGCATCGATGCATACCTCAACTCATCGTTCATCATTGAATTCAGAAGTTAGGTTTGATGGCAGTGATGATGTTCATCCAATTTCTATAGAAGAAATTTCTCTAAGAAGATCCGGTCATGTGAGATTATCGATTAATTATCGTACATCAGGGGGATTACTTCGGGTAATGGATCGTTGGTGGAAAGATGTGTTTCATCAACGACACCATACTTTCTCGGCTGCAAATTGGTATGCAATTGAACAGGAATTGAATCCCTGTTCTGAAAAATTAGAATCTCCTGGAATAATTGAATGGTTACTCCCCATAGGTCCCACAGGAAAACATGTAGTTCCAGTAGATCCCATTCAACCAATTGATCCATTTATCCATGGAGATGGAGATCGTAAAAAGTTGGAATCTTCATTAATTGTAGAAAGAATTAGAGCATTGATTGATGGTTCAGATTGTAAAATTGCAACTGCTTCTGGTGATCAACAATATTTCGAGGAAGGAGATCCAGTTGATCCAAGTGATATCATGGTTCTTCTCCCAAGTAGAAAACATCGAGATTCAATACTTAGTGGTTTGAGCGCATTGGGGATCCCAGTACAGGCGGATAAGGAAGGAGCATTGTTTTCTCGCCCTTCAGTTCGTCCTTTATTGGGCCTTGTTCAATTATGTGCGCGTCCGAACCATCGCCATCATGCTGCTTGGGTAGCAAGATCTGTATTGATTGGCCTCACAGACGACCAATTAGATGATTATATTCGAAATGCAAAATCTGATACAAATTTAATTCAAAGATTGGTTGATTTTGCTCACACTCCTCAACAAGCATCCTTGATTCAAGGTTGGGTCAATCGAGTAAAATCAGGAAGAATAGTGGAATTATTGGATTGGACATTGGATCATAGCGATCTTCTTCTTGCTTATCCAATGGCTTCAGATCGAATTGATGCTGAGAAATTTGTAGAATTTATTCGTTCAACTTTACAGGAAAGTGGGGGAGATCCTGTTCTATTGGCAGATAGACTTGCAAGAATTGAACGTGATGGTGACGGAGCCTTTGCAAAAGACATGTCTCCTTCTGGAGGTGTACGAGTGATGACAATTCACAAATCAAAAGGGCTTCAATCTAAGGTTGTAATCTTAGCAGATATTTTTGGACAATCTCAAACCAAGCTAATTCATGAGAATCAAGATCGATTAATTGTTACTCCTCAGTTATTTGGCGTACATCCAAAGCCTTGGTTGGATCAAAAAGATCCAATATCGTCAGTTTGGAATTACATCAAAATTCTTCATGAATCACAGGTACAAGCAGAGGCTCGTAGATTGTTGTACGTTGCAGCTACAAGAGCAGAGGAGCGTTTGATACTTTCAGGAGCTCCTTCAGGGGCATATTTTGGTGCTGCAGGTATTGAATTAGAGATTGAACAAGGTACAACTCCCACATTTGGCTCTATGCTTTTAGAATCGATGCGCCAATCATCTGCATCGAATAATGTGGAGTCTCCATGGTTGATAGGTGATGAAAAACTTGGAATTGAATTAACTGAAACACCCAAAAAATACGAACTTACTGTAGATCCTCTTTCGGTTTCAATGAATTGTGGTCTTGGCTTAGAAAACGGAATAGGGATTCGAATATACCATTCTCCTTCATGTTTTGAAGATAGAACAATTCCAAAAACAGTATTTAGATCAATGATTGATCTTGGTGAAACACTATCTGATATTGAAGAGAATGGCTCTACTCCATCTTCTGACCAACCTCGTCAAGTGGTCCTAAAATCAAATATTACTCCTAGTAGTATTGACATTGCCCAAACATGTTTGCGACAATATTGGCTAGAGCGTAGAATTGGTCTGAAAGACGGGATTAATATGCTTGAAATTGGGACTAGAACTGATCAAAAAAATCTCCCTCCTGCCAATGTTATTGGTACAATAGTTCACCGTTTGGTGGAAATAGGCGTACCTAGTCCAAAAAGATCCAATGATGCCCTACCTTTGCCCATTGAATGGACAATGGATACTGAATCTAGTTGGAATGGTTCTAAACTCGATTTAGTAAT
>MDSW01115017.1_pt1 | contig 33901 bp, 52 predicted proteins | sample 811171 | NCBI WGS metagenome assembly MDSW01 (sample SAMN05326641, study PRJNA326480) | marine metagenome | isolation source: seawater | place: Atlantic Ocean: North West | collected 2012 | reverse complement strand
TGAGAGCGATATGAGCTTACTAGATGATTTTGATGATTCTATAGTAGATGATATGCAAATGGGAGTAAAGAGAGGTATACAGATACCTTTTAACCTAGAGCACTATGAGGAGGCCTTTGAGCTTATCAAGTTCTTTAGAGATAGAGGAGATTATGTAGGTATGCTAATAATACAACACTTAAAACAAGTAAGAGCAGAATATGAAAAAAATTGAATTAGTAAAACAAGAGCATAGCGTTACTATTGGAGATGATTGCGGAGATATAGAGCCAAATGTAACAGAAGATAGCCTCTTTATCGAAAATGGAGAGGTAATAGGTTTCTACATAGCAGACCTAGCGAAGTACTCGGAAAAGGCCTCTAAATTGGCGCATTTGGCCAATAATGAATTACGCTCTAAACGCGTGCCTAAATCGGTTATGAAGCGTTCATCTGGTTTTGATAATCCTGAGAATGATGTATCTCAATACAGTACAATACTAGGAAGCTGTTTACCTAAACCACACTTAGGACGTACATATGCTACAAGAAGCTCTGTACATAATGTAGAGTCCGCTAAGAACTTTGTAAAAGCTATGTATCTCTTATGTAGAGAAGCTGAAGAAATTATAAAGGAATTAGCGCCCTCCATATTTGAAGAACAGAAAAAATTAATAGAGGAAACAGTACCTGAAAAATGGAGATTTGGTAGATTGTTTACAAGTAGCATTAGTAATTATAATATACCTGCAAATTTTCACATTGACCACGCGAATATTAAAGGGTGTTGTAATGTTATAATAGCAAAGAAGAACAACGCTACAGGAGGGCACACAACAGTACCTGATTATGGCGCTACAGTTAATAGCTGTGATAATAGTATGCTAGTATATCCAGCCTGGAGAAATATTCACGGAGTTACACCTATTATACCTACTAGCAAAGACGGCTACAGAAATACACTAGTTTTTTATCCCTTAGCTGGCTTTACAGATTTATAGTATATTTGTACTATGAGTAAAACGGAGCAAAAAAAAGAAGCATTACTAGAAGCTCTAGAGATGTCTTTAGGAGTAGTTACTACAGCCTGTAAGCGTATAGGTATAACTAGAGGCACTTACTATAATTGGCTTAGAGATGATAAAAACTTTAGAGAGCGCGTACAAGATATAAATAATATAGCTTTAGATTTTGCAGAGAGTAAACTCTATGAGCTTATCAAGACAAATAATGTACCAGCTACTTTATTCTATCTAAAGACCAAAGGTAAATCTAGAGGTTATATAGAAAGGTCTGAAGTTAGTGTAGAGGGTAATTTCAAATCTAAAGTAATCGAATGGACTCCAGCAGAGTAACGGAATACTGTAACAAACAATTCTATCAGTTAGTAAACTCAGATAAGCGTATCACTATATTACAAGGTGGAGCTAGAAGCGGAAAAACTTATTCTTGTTGTCAATATCTAGTATATAGATTAACTACTAGTAAGAAACCTATGACTATTACTATTATCAGAGATAGTATGCCCTCCTTGAAGCGTTCAGTAATGAGAGATTTTTTTAATATACTAGATAAGCTAGGACTATATACACTAGGTAAGCATAATAAGAGTGAGAGTACCTGGACCTATAACGGCTCAGTAGTACAAATGTTAGGAGCTGACGACCCAGCTAAACTAAGGGGAGCTAAGCACGATATTGCTTTCATTAATGAAGCTAATACTGTTGATTATGAAACTTATAGGCAAATAGCTATGAGAACAACAGAGAAGATTATAATTGACTTTAACCCTAGTGAAGCTGTAAGCTGGTTATACTCTGAGCTTATAGATACAGAAAGCCCTGATATAGATTTTCATATTAGTACTTGGAGAGATAACAAGTTTCTACCTCAATCTGTAATAGATGAGATAGAGAAACTTAAATCTAGAGATGAAGATTACTATAACGTATTTGGATTAGGACAGAGGGCTGTATTTACTAAGAGGCAAATCTATACAACTTGGCAATATATTGACTATGTAGAATTCCCTGATATTGATTACTGTTTAGGCCTAGATTTTGGTTACTCTCAAGATTGTACAGGAATAGTAAAAGTAGGTAGGCATAATGATAAGCTATATGTAAAGGAAATCTGTTATCGTAAAGGTATGACTAACAAGGATATAGCTAATTTTATTAAAGAGCACAATCTAGAAGATTTATTAATAGTGTGTGATAGTGCTGAGCCTAAGAGTATAGAAGAACTTAGACGAGAGGGTCTTATGGTTAAGCCCTCTATAAAAGGTGCTGGTAGTGTAAACGCTGGTATTAGTAAGCTAAAGGAGTTTGAAGTATTTATTAGTAAGTGTAGTAAGAATATCTTTAAAGAGCAACAAGGTTATTTATGGGAAGAACTGAAAGACGGTACTATTATTAACAAGCCAATTACCTCAGCGCCTGAACATTTACTAGACGCTTTGAGGTATGCTGTATACACTAGATATAAGTATAATGATAGCTTCTTTATAGTATAAAAATTAATTTTTGTATTTTTGAAAAAAATTTATAGTAATTCATATGGGACTTATAGATAACCTGAGAGCCTTATTTAAAAACTCACAAAACACTAACGAACAATATAATAGAGCTGTATACAATTGGCTAGGTCAATCTGTAATATGGAATAGTGAAAATGATGATACCTATATAGATAAGGGCTATAGGCAAAACGCTACAATTTACTCTATAATCAACCTAGTTACTAAAACTGCTTCTAGTATACCGCTAATGGTATATGAGAAAGTAAGAGATAGCTCTTATCAAAAGTATAGAAATATGACAAGTGGTATTGTTACTAAAGAATCTATACTACAAAGTAAGCTACTGAGAAAGGAAGCTCTAGTAGAATTAGAAGATACTGAGCTACATAGGCTACTAGAAAGACCTAATCCAGCTCAATCTTTTAGTAGCTTCTTACAAGAAATTATAGCATTCGGTATGCTTACAGGTAACAGATACATTTATGGTATTGGTCCTGATACAGGCGTTAATCTAGGAAAATTTCAAGAGCTATATGTATTACCCTCTCAAAAAATGGAGATTGTATCAGGTGGATTAATGCAACCTGTAAAAGAATATACTCTACAGTATAACGGAGAGTATAAAATACCAGCAGACGCTATCTGTCATATAAAGGATTTTAACCCATATTTTGACGGCTCAGGCTCTAATCTATACGGACAGAGCCCTCTTAAAGCTGGTCTAAGAAGTTTAACTACTAATAACGAAGCTGTACAAACAGGCGTAAAATATCTACAGAATCAAACAGCTAGAGGTATACTAACAACTCAAGAAGAGGACGGAATAAATGAAGTACAAGCACAACAGCTAAAGGATAAATTTAGGCAAGCTCATCAAGGGTCTAGTAATGCTGGAGATATTCTTATTAGCCCTAAGAAGATGTCTTGGGTAAATTTTGGATTATCTGCTACTGATTTATCACTAATCGAACAATATAACGCCTCAGTAAAAGACCTTTGTAACATATACAATGTTCCTGTACAGATGTTGAATAATACAGATAGCGCTACATATAACAATATGAAAGAGGCTAAGAAAGCATTATATCAACAATGCGTAATACCACAACTGATAAACATTAGAGATGAATTTAATAGGTGGCTAGCTCCTAAGTTTGGAGAGAAAATCTGTATAGATTTTGATTTTACTAGTATACCTGAGCTACAAGAAGAAACAGAGAAACTAGTAGACCAAATGGCTAAATCTTGGTGGCTTACTCCTAATGAAAAGAGAGAAGCTATGAGCTTTGGTGTAGATGAAGAAGAAGAAGCTCTTAATGATTACTATATACCAGCTAATCTAATGCCTGCGAAAGGAAGTGATATAAACCTAGTAAACCCTACATTACCTACAGAAAGAGTACAAGAAGAAGAACCTATAGAGGCGCCTGTATTTAGCACTCAAGAAGAAGCTGAAGCAGAAGCTGAGAGATTAGGAGGCTCAGGTTATCACACTCACGAGCAAGGAGGAGAAACAATTTTTATGCCATTTTCGACGCACGAGGCGTACGAACAAGCGGTCAAATATGTCAAAGTCCTTAAACACAGCGAAGTGTCCGCAAATGTGCCTAAAAACGTACCAGCGGACGTATCTCAGCCAGACGGCCAGGCTAAAATTTTGAAGCAAGAAAGTTACGATACTTACCCTCAAGGAGCTACTAATAACGCTAAGAGAATGATAGCCTGGAGAGAGAAGTACGGTAGAGATGTAGTACAAGGCGGTACTAATGTAGGCTGGACTAGAGCTTCTCAGTTATCTAAGAGAGAGGCCTTATCAGTAGAAACTTTAGCAAGAGTAAAATCATTCTTAGCAAGACATAAAGAGAATGCTAAGATAGACCCAGATTATAGAGGCACTCCCTGGAAAGATAAAGGGTATGTAGCATATAACCTATGGGGAGGAGAATCTATGAGGACTTGGGTTAATAGATTGTTCGATAGATTAGATAATGAGTAAATTTTACGATAGTTTTAGAGGCGCATATGCAAAAGCTAGAGGTATTACAGAGAAAAAAGTATTACCTAAAGTATACAATTACTACATAGACCAATTCTCTAAACTTACTAAGAAATTTTTAGAAACAGGCTCTTATAATCCTATTGGATTTTTTCAACAGAAATTTATTACTGATTTGTACGCGCATATCTACATTAATACAGGTATGTATTTTGTACTCTGGTATGCTGATAATTTTAGAAAGTACTCTACAAAACAAGTAGACCCTGAGTTATATCTACAGGAATGGGAAGCTACTTTCAAATGGTACTCTAAACAAATGGCTGAAGTATGGGGTCCTGAGATTACTAGAACTGCTACAAGGTCCGCTATAAGAACTTTTGAAGCTCTTATGAAAGACCCTGAATTTGCTATGCTAGGAGTAGAGCAAAAGGCGCGCGTATTAGCGCGTAAACACGAGCATATAGGTATGGTTAATAGCAAGAGAATAATAGCTACAGAAACTACAAGAATATCAAATTACGCCCTAGAACAATCAGCTACTACACTATTTCAACCTGATGATTTAAAAAAATATTGGATTGCCTCTATTGACGGAGCAGAAAGAAGCTCACATAATGTAGCTCACTACAAATATCAAAAGGGAATACCTATGAAAGAGAAATACAATGTAGGTGGAGAAATGCTAGATAGACCAGGTGCTGGATTCTTACCAGAAAATAACATTAACTGTAGATGTGTTAGTGTAGCTTTACCTGTACCAGACGCTGAGCCTAATGTAGAATTAGATAGCTTTGGTTTTGGTATGGCTGGAGGTAAGACCACTAATTGGTACTAGTAGTAAAAATTTATTATCTTTACAAAAAATTTTTAGATATGCAATTAATATACAAACAAAGTCCTTTAGGAGAAGTACAGGACATAGATAGCAAGAATGGTATAGTAAAGGGCTATGCTAGTTACTTTGATAATAAAGATTCTGATAATGATATTATTAAGAGGGGTGCTTACAAAAAGACCATTGAGGAAAATGGTTATAGAGTAAAATATTACTATCAGCACAAACTAGACCAACCTTTAGGGAAGATGAGAGAGCTATATGAAGATGAGAAAGGGCTTATGTTTGTAGCAGAAATACCTAAAACTACTCTAGGGAATGATGTGCTAGAGTTAATGAGAAACGGTATAATTACTGAGAATTCAGTAGGAATTATGCCTATACAGAAAGAAATTAAAGAGGGTTATAGAGAATTAACTGAAGTAAAGCTGTATGAAATATCAGCTGTTAGTTTGGCTAGTAACGACCAAGCTAAGATACTAGACGTTAAAGGAATGAAAAACTTTGATGATGTTTACAAAAGATATGATAATCTCTGTAAACTTATCAGAAAGGGCAATATCTCTGATGAAATGGGATATGCTCTAGAAGCAGAAATCTTAAAGCTAAAAGGAGTTTTTACAAGTTTAGCTACTCAGCCAGCAGAAGCTACTGAGCCAGAAGTTAAAAATGATAGTTCAGCTTACAGATTGTTAATAGATAAATTAAAATAAATTTTAAACTTTTAAATCTTTTGGTTATGAATGAAGAATTGAAAAAAGAGATGAACGAACTTGGCGACGTAATAGACGCTAAGATTGAAAAAGCATCTCAACAAGCAATAGAGAGAGCAGACCAGAAAGCAGATGAAACTTTAAAGCGTGAAATTGATAATCTAATGAACAAGTTTAACGAGCGTATGGACGCTGTAGAAGTTGCTCAGAAGAAAAATGCAGAAGCTAGTAGTGCTACTACAAAGAGCTTCAGAACTGCTTTAGAGGAGAAATTAGCTGAAGGTGCATTAGAGGCCTTTACTAAAGGTAATGCAAATGCTACTACTCTAGAAATTAAAGCCGATATGACTACAGGCGCGGACTTTACAGGAGACGTAATACCTCCTACAAGAGTTCCAGGTTATAAGTACGACCCTACTAGAACTTTCCATATGAGAGATATTCTAGCTCAAGGTAGTACAGATAGTGATGTTGTTAGATATGTAAAAGAATCAGGTTATTCAGACGGTAATGCACCCAAAAATGAGGGTCAAACATTAGGTCAATCTGATTTTGATATGACAGCTGTATCTGTACCTGTAGAAAAAATTGGTACTTACTTTAGAATTTCTGAAGAAATGATGGATTCTACACCGCAATTATCTGCGTATTTAAGTGCAAGAGCACCAGAAAAATTATTAGCTGTAGAAGATACTCAAATTGTATCTGGTAACGGCTCAGCTCCAAACCTTAACGGATTATTAACTTCCGCTACAGGTTTCTCAGGTGCTGGTTTCTCAGGCGCTATTGATAACGCTAATCAGTTTGATGTATTAGCTGTTGCTCTTAATCAGTTAGCTGTAGCTAATTACTCTGCTGATTATATCTTACTTAATCCTGTAGATTGGCATAAATTAAGCTTACAAAAAGCTACTACTAAAGAATATTTAGTAAGTGATTGGCAAGCTGGTATGGTGCCTAGAATTATGGGTGTTCCTGTTATCCCTACTACTGCAATCACTAGTGATAAGTATATCGTTGGTAATTTTGCTCAAGGAGCTCAATTATGGATTAAAGATAACGTATCATTAGGATTCTTTAGAGAGGACGGTACTAACGTAAGAGACGGATTTGTAACAGTAAGATGTCAAGAGAGAGTTACTCTTGCTACTTACTTACCAAACGCGTTTGTTCACGGAGATTTCTCAGCGGACATTACGACTATCAACTCTGGTCCAGGAATGTAATAGTAAGTCAATACTATAAAAATTAAGAGGTCAATTATGGCCTCTTTTTTTTTGCTTTTTTTTGAAATTTTGACAAAACCGCATATACGTTTTAAGGCCATTTTTCGACGTTTTGCGGGACTTTCCCACCTCGCTGATATATGACATTCAAAAATTTTTGTTTTGTCAGCAAACGAAATTTTCCAGAGAAGAAAAAATCACGAAATAAAAAAAATTAAAAAAAATTTTAAATTTTATTTGCGAAATCGAAAAAAAGTTAAGACATTTGTATCAACATTAACAACACAAAATTTTACATTATGACAACAGTAAGCAACACTAAAGAAATCCACTCAATCAATATTGAAAAAGTGGTTACTCCTAGAAACCTTAACGATATTAGATTCAGTACGCCTGGTTACCCAATGGGAAAATCAAGCTACAAGGTTAAATATATGATAGGTAATCAAGTAATAGTAAAACATTTAGATTCTAGAGAGTTCGCTAGTTTCTTATCATTAATCAAGTAATATTAATATTAACACTAAAAAACAATAACAATGTCAAAAAAATCATCAGTATACGTACAAGACTATCAAACAGTAATCCAGGCTAGCTGGTTAAGATACTACAAGATAGCTAGCTTTATAGGAGAAACAGGACAGATTAACATTTGTGCTGATAACCTAGAGCAAGTAAAGGAGCAATTATCTATAGTAAGAGAGGGTCTAGATTATCTAGATAACTACTCAAGCACTTTTGACTTTAACCCACACTCAGGAGAATATACTCCTCCTAGTGAAGTAAAGCAAGTAAAGAAAGAGATTGCTACTCTTAAGACACTAGAGGAACACTTAATGGACTCTGAAAGAATTTTATCATAACACTAATAATAACACAATAAAAACAACAATTATGAACACAACACTAAACACTTTCGTAACAGCTCAAGCTCAAACTTTTTTCTGTTTAACTGATAAGCTCGATAGAGATTATGCTAGAGGCTTCATCACAGAAGCAGAATACAAGAACTCTCTAAGAGAACTGAGAATGGCTGTATAAAGTCGTTAGGGCGACTCTAAATAGGTTACTAAGCCCTAAGCGTTTGCCTCCTAGTAAGTCGGGAGGCAAGGAAACAATAACAGGAGGAAACTCCACAAAACACAAAAAAATGTTTATCAAATTAACAGAGTTCGAATGGTTAAAAATTAGTCAATCAATGTCTTGCTACAGAGCAACACTAAAGAGAGAGCACGACGCTCTTTGGGACTTAACTAGTAAAGAAGTAAAGGATATTTGCGCCTTTACACACAAGGCCTTATCTGGTAAAATTAATCAAACGCTATTAGTAGAAGCTAATATGCATAAGCAAACTAGAGAAATATTTGCTGATTACAGAGAGAACTATGAGGGCAAATTTGTAGTAACACAAGCTCAAGCTCTATTTATGCTAGAGTGCCTTTATAACTACTTGTCGCACAACAGGTTAGAGCTAAAGAAGCATACAGAAAGTACAAACGGATATATGGCACATTCTTACAGTTCAACAATAGAAGATGTAAGAAACCTAATAGGAAAGCTACATAACTCAATAATGTACCAAACTATGCACAGTACTATTACTACTGCTAGCTACATTGAAGAATCTCTACCAGGTTTAGGAGAGCACACAGAGTACACTCAAAGAATGAACGCTTAATCACTAATACTAATCAGGGCGTGTAAGAGCGCCCTTTAATAACAACACTATGAACACACAACAATTAATAGAAAATTTTGAACTTAATCAGGCGGTAATCTACGGAACAGATTATACGCAAGTAATTAACACTATAAAACCTAGCAACAATGAAACATTATCAGTATACTAAAGAGCGTATAACAGGAATGGCTAAAGTAGCCACTATTACAGACCTAAAAACAATAGTAAGTAATCTAAAGAAAAAAATGATTATCCCTGTATTATACAAAGGTTACGCGGAAGATAAGCTAATTTTAGACATATGTTCTGCTGAGCTGGAGAGTCGTTTGAGCGACTTAAAATAGCGTTTAAGCTCAAAGCGTGCGTATAGCTAGGTCGAATGCTATACGCGGTACGAACTGCCCTTAAAACGGCTTAAAATACGTAAAAATATGACAATAGTAAGTAATAGTTATATGAGCTTAAAGTGAATATAACTATTACTATACTACTTAATAACAACACTATGAAAGACGAATTACTACAAGAATTACAGAAGCTAGAGAAAGACCTAGTAGCACTATCATTATTTTCTACTGATGATAATGAGAGAAACGCTATGATGAGAAACTACGCTACTGTTAGAAAAACAATCAAATATATTACTAATAACTAAATTTTAACATTATGAGTGAAAACTTAACACCCCCAGAAAACGTTATTTCTAGAGACGATTTACAAGACAAAGTTCTAGAAGCATTATCTAATGACGGTTGGCCTTATTCTTCTGAACTAACAGAGGAAGAACTAAGAGAAGCTGTAATAAATCACGATAGTATTACTTACTATGAGCCTAATAGCTTAAGCTGGTCTGAAATGGTTGAAAAAGCAGACCTTAAAGGCTGGGTAGAGGACCTAGCCTGTGGTACTAGTGTGTATGTACTAACAGATGAGTATATGCGAGGCCTAAGACAAGGATATAACCTACAACAAGACGTATATGTTGATTTGTACGGAGCTGAGGACCGTATCTATGAAGCTCTTACTAGCGGTTACAGTATTGCTATTGACTTTGAAGATGAGCTAGATATGCGCGAAGTATGGGAGCGTGCCTATGATGATATTAGGGACGCTAAAGAGCAAGAATACTACAGCGACTTAGAAGATGAGTATGATGAAGTAGTAGATGAATACTAGTAGAATACTTATGAGCTTAAAGCGAAATAAGTATTACTACTACAAGAGGACAGGGCCTCTATAAATAGTACTTAAGCCCTGAGCGTTCCCCTAGTTTTGTGTTGTTGTTGTTGTACTAGGGGAGGTGTAACTAAAAAATTTTTAATAATGGAACACACTATTGATTTTTTGTATCAGCGCATTAGTAGCTTAGAGGCTCTAATTAGGCTGAAAGACAAACACATTGAGCGCCTAGAGGCACAGCTCGATAGAACACGAACTATTAACCCTAAAAAAGAAAACTATGGCAGATAAAATCACTTTTTGGAACACACTAGAAAAGGACTTGCCTACTGAGATAAAGCTCAAAGTAGTAAAGCACCTTTACGGCCTAGAAATAGGCAAACCTACAGATTCTCACTATCATTCTAACAAATATGAAGTAAGATTGTATACTGAGTACACTAATGATAGCTACGAATATTTTACTATCAATTATGACGGTATTACAGAGCAGTTTACATATATGCACGATGATTACTGTAATTACATAGCGCACCTGATTCAAGAAGAAAAATACACTAGTATTTACTGTGATGATGATGAGATATTTGACACAATAGAGTACACCTTAGAGAATATTTATAATGACCTTACCTGGAATCACATAAATATTATCGAGGACGCATTAAAGGACCTAAATATAGATATGAGATGGAAAGTTTAGAATTATACACACTAGAGGCGCTTCACAGATTTATAGAGAAAGAGCTAGATGATAGTATCTCTATACCGAAGCTTAGGCCAATATACAGAGAAATTAGAGGCAAATATTTTGCTATGTCCCTAGAGGATTTAGATATGTATATTGAGCTCGATAATCACGAGTACAGAGTAATAGGTAGCTGGTGTATTGATAGAGTACACGAAGAAGCTACTAAGGACTTAGTATCAGAGTGTTACTTTACTGAAACTAATCTTGATAAACTCTGGTGGATTAAGATTGATTGGACGGCTACAAGTAACACCCTAATAGAGGAGGACGGCTACGCTCATATGTTTGCTACATATGACCACAACGAATATGAATTCGATATGGATAATAGAAGCACACTATATTTTTTCAGGACTAATTAATACATAACGATATGACAAACACACAAGAATACAAGAAAAAACTAAAAGAACAACTCAAGAAAACTAGACAAGAGTACAAGAAAAAACTAGAAGAAGAACTCAAAGAGCTAAAAGACCGAAATGCTAGAATTACGCTACAGATTATGAAGATGAGGTCTGAAAGCAATTACAATCTAACACTAATACGCGGATATGAAGAAGAGCTCGAGAACTTATAAAGCTGTAAAGAACGCACTAAATCGCGTAAGGCGTAATATGCGTGTGCGTAAAGAACGTAAAGAAAAATTAGAGAAAGTAATTTTTTACTGTATATTTACAGCAATACTATTCGTTATTACTCTATTGTTTCTTAAGCTAGAGTATTGGATAGAAATAATCTTACACTGATTGTTTTCTTTGTAAATTTGGTTTTTTAGTTCAAGACCCTTACTGTTGTGAGGGTCTTTTTTTGTTTTTATACGTTTTTTGGCGTTTTGCGGTAAGATTTTGTATATTGGTAGGTGATACACCTTAAAATCAGCAAACATTGCTTAAAACGTCCAAAAATGAGCTTAAAACGTATATTGACGATAAAAATTTGGTAGGCTGTTGCGCTGAATATATTTTCGCTACTCGATGTATGCAACAGGGGTATTTAGTTAGTATGCCTTTACTACAAACTTCTAAGTATGATTGTATACTAGATGTTAATAAAAAATTACTAAAAGTACAGATAAAAAGTATAGGTATAAACAGAAGAAGAGATAAGGGAAAAAATAGTATACAGCTAGTACTTGCTAGAACTCAGGACTTCTACTGTAGGGAAGATGTAGATTATTTTGCTATATATCATAGAGAGCTTGACGGCTTCTTTATCATAAAAAATAATCAACAAAAGAGCATTAGAATTAACATTAACGGAAAGTATAAAGAAAATTTTAATAACTTTGCTCTATTCTTACACTAAGTTAAGTTTGTTTTCTTACATAAGTTATAGTTTGTTATTAAAAGGGCTACTAATTAAGTAGCTCTTTTTTTTGTATCTTTACTAAAAATATTTTACTAATGAGGCAAATAAAGATAATAGCTACTTCAGGCTCAGAGATTGTTAGTACTAGTACAGCTAAGGCGTACTTAAGGGTAGATTTCTCAGATGATGATACACTAATAGAGCGTATGATTACTCAGGCGCGCATATGGTGCGAGAATTATATATCTAGAGATATAGTAGCCAAAACAAGGGTATACTATTTGCCTAGTACTAACGGTACATTTGACTTACCGTTTGCTCCTGTAGATAGTATTACGCACGTAAAGATTGACTCTGTTGTTGCTACATATAATGTACTAGGCCTTAATAATGAAACTATCGAGCTCAACGCTGGAGAATCTGAAAAGGTAGAAGTACGTTATGTAACTCTAGGAATGTCTGATGATTTACTAAAGAATGCAATACTACAACTAGTAGCGTCCTACTATGAGAATAGAGGGGACTTTATGGTCGGTAGTACTGTAAACGAAGTGCCTACTAATGTTAAATCTATATTAGCCTCTCTTAAGTCAATGTATATATAATGGCAAAACAATTTCAACCTGGTAAACTGAACAAGAGAATACAATTTCTTGATTTCGTTACTGTAGACGACGGCTTTGGAGGCCTTACAGAAAGTAGCGTATCAGTAATTGCTACTGTTTGGGCGCACGTGAAAGAGGTTAGAAGTAAAGTAGACGACCTTACTAAAGACGGAGAAATAGGTAATAGAGTAGAAACTGAGTTCTACATTAGAAAAAAAGCAGTAAATATACAAGACGATTTTATTATTAGATTTAATAGTAAAGATTATAGAATTAACGCCTTTTATGATAGTGAATTAGATTACTACATAAAAATAATAGCTACTGTACAAAATGACTAATAATGCAATAATAGTATCTCCAGCTGATATGAAGCGCCTACAAAAGAAAATGGGTAAGCTAAAGTTACTTAGTTCTGTAGGTTTATCTAAAGAAGTAGCACACACCTTATTAGATATAACTAAAAAAGCTGTTACTAAGGCGCCTGTAGCTAAGAAAGGTAAAAGCGGTGGTACTCTAAGACAAAGTATAAGACCTACTGTACAAGGTCTTACAGGTTATGTAGAGGCCTCAGCAGAATATGCACCCTATATGGAATTTGGTACAGGTGTTGCCTACAGTAGCTCACAATTAGACGCTTTAGGTATACCTACTAGCTACTCAGCTCAATTTTTAGGTAAAGGCATTAGAGAAGTAAATTTAGAGCCCAGACCATTCTTATTTAACTCAGCTAGAGAAGCGTTTGGTGCTATGTTAGGTAGATTGAATGTAAAAATTAGAAAAGAACTAAATAAATGAGGTCAGTAACACAATACATAAGAAAAACATTTATAGACGCCCTTAGTAATAAAATCTATCCTACTATAGGGGGAGAACTAGTAAAAGACGGTAGCTTTACTAATCCTAGTAATTATACTGTAACAGGTGGCTGGTCGATTACAACAGGAGCTGGTGCTTTTAATGATAATACTAGCGGTAGAGTTGCGCCTAGTACTTTACTTACTAGTACAGGTTATCTAACAAACGGCAAAAAATATTTAATATCTTTTGATGTCCTTACTGATTATTCACACGCGAATATATGGCTAGGTACTGCTAATGGTGCAGACCCATATATAGCCAATTATTCAAACTATACTAGCGGTACACATATTATACCATTTACTATTGATACAACACAAACTAATATAGATTTAGGATTTTATGCTACTACAGGTAATCCAGGTCCGTTTACTATAGATAATATTAGATTGATACAGTTAAGCAGTACTACAGCAATCAAGATATACAATAAGGTACCTAGTAATGTATCATATCCTTTCATAAGAATATACAGCCAAGAAGAAAGACAAATAGATAACAACAATAGTAGATTTATGAAAGACGTTATTACACGCATAGAAGTAGTACACAGGAACACTACAGCTAGTGGTGGAGAGCTATTAAACAACAGTATAGTAAATCAAATCACTAGTATACTAATGCCTAATCCTGGAGAATCTCTACCTATAACAGATTACAATATCAGTATATATAGTACTGAGCTTCTTGGTGTTACAAACTTTCAAGATACCTTTAAGGACTTCACATATCACCGCTCGGTTATAGAAATTTCTACTAGAGTAGAATTAGTGTAGTTATATTAATTATTTTTATTATATTTGTACTGTAATCCTGTAAAAATTTCTGGCAGAGAAGAAAATTTTAGTGGGTCACTCTGAGACCTGGGGATTACTAAGTATTAAGGGCCCAGACTATGGGAACTGAGAAAATTTGGGGCCTCAAAATCCTAAATTTCCTCTAAAGATAGTTTGGGACACCTGATACCGATAAACAGGTTAATGAACAGGAGCTAATGAACGATTTTAATACACCTTTCCGCACTTTTTTCTACTCACTTAAGGCAAAAGCTATACGCTCCTGGAATACGGCCTTAAACAGGCTTAAAATCGGTTGTAAATGCAGAGTATACAAGGACGATTACAAATACGCTAAATGTTGTGATTGGACATGGAGGTAAGTGAGAACAGTAAAGTAACTTTAGACCTAAAGACAATAGGTATGATAATAGGGTTTGTTATCAGTTTAAGCTCTATGTACTTTGTTCTCAAATCAGATATAGCACTAGCTATGACATTACCTAAGCCTGAGGTAAGCAAAACAGAATATGAGCTAAAGGATAAAATAATTAGAGAAGCTGTACTAACTACACAAGAAGATGTAAAAGAAATCAAATCAACACTAGAAAAATTAGAGGTAAGAATATACGAGCTTAAAAAATGAGAAATTTCTTACTAATATCATTCCTAATGTTTTTTACCGCTACATTTGGTCAATATAAGAACGATATATCAGTAGTACAGTTTACCGCTGAGTTTGTTACTAGCGCTTCACTAAAAGAATTTTCAAAACACAATACATATACATTTTTTATAGAGGAAGAATCTGATAAATTCGATAAAGAGGATATATCATTTGTGCCTACTATAATACTATATCATAACGGTAAGGAGATTAAGAGAATAGAATCTAATATAATGCTAGAGCTACCTAAAGAATGGAGAGAAGAAATACTAGAAGAAATAGAAGCTATAACCTCACAAAAATTCTAATCTTATACTGTACACTAACTCAAGCACAAATCATTGAACCAGATAAGATAAGCCATTTTTTAGGAGGCGGTCTTACTAGTGCTGTTACATATGAATATACTGACTATAAGACCTCTAGTAAGAGGCTAGCTCTGAAAAACTCGATTTTTTCTAGTATCTTTATAGGCACGATTAAAGAAGCATATGATAGTACACAACCTAATAACGTATTTGACGGCCAAGATTTAGCCTACAGCGTTCTAGGAGGTGTTACAATTGCTTTTACGTTCAACCTATTAAACAGAAACGAAAATGAAAAAATTAATGATAATCTTGTTCGCTCTTATCGTAAGCATAGGAAACGCTCAAGAAAAAAAGAAAAAAAATAATTTCTTAAAGGAGATATTTAAGTACAGCACATTCTACAGTAGCTTTACAGAATCAAGCCCTCTTATAACACCAGATAATTACTTTGTAACACAGTTAGGGGATGTTATTAATATAACGCCTGATAAAGAAAACGATTATAATATATCTGTAGGTATTAGAAAGATAGCTAGATTTGATTATGAGAATAAAGCAAAAAAATATTATGACGGCACAGAGAATAACTCTAGCTTAAATAGTAATGTAGGCTCTATTAGAGGTTTAGAGTATTTATTTCAGTACTCTAAAGGAATGCAAAGAGGTATGAAGTTCACTAGTGAGAGATACTATATGAGATACTCTGGTAAATGGTGGAGCTCTAAGCTAGAGATGAACAATAACGGATTAATAGACCTTAACTATAAATCTGCGGACCTTAGAGTAAGATTACCTATTAAGGGTAATTTTTCTATTAGTATTGGCTCTACTTTAAGAACACATAAACCTTACGGATATAATCCTATAGAGAGCTATCTCAGTAGTAACGCCTGGTGGGACCTCGCCTACTCTTACAATTATCAAGACCACTACTACGGAATAGATTATGATAATGACGGCTTTACTGATGAGGCTGATTGGTGGTGGAGTGATTCAGAGGGTAATAGAGTAGCTGATACAGATTTAGATTTCAGAAGAAACGTATATCAGAATATAGTAAACGATTATAACAGGCGTGAATTAGACAAAATAGGCACTTTAGGGACACTTTCAGGAGTTTTAGGTATTGATTACTATATCTACAGAAATAATTGGTATTTGCACGCCTTTGCTAATATGTACCCAATACATAAGCATATGTTCGGAGATGAAGAATATAGCTATGAGGTATATGTAGGTAAGGATAATTGGCTAGATTATAACGCTGGACTAATGTACGGCTGGGATATTAGTAGCAAATTAGGTTTATTTACAGAGTATGAGATTACTAAATTCTGGGATAAAGAGCTGAGCTTTTTAAAGGCTGGTATCAATTATAAATTTTAATTTTTGTACCTTTACTATAAAAATTTTTAAATATGGAATTGAAATGGTTTAGATTATCTGAGTTCGATGAGCCTAAGAAGAAAGGCTCAGGCGCTAAGATGAGTAAAGATTTATTACTAATGTTAGACGACCTTAGAAACAAATTTGGCAAGCCTATGAAGATTACTTCAGGCTACAGGTCTGAAAGCTACAATAAAAAAATCGGTGGCGTTAAAGATTCTTCACATATAAAGGGCCTTGCTGTTGATATTGCCTGTAATAACAGTAGAGATAGATTTATGATTGTAAAGCTAGCTCTAGAAGTAGGCTTCAGACGTATAGGAATTGCAGAAACCTTTGTACACTTAGATATTGATACAGAAAAATCTGGTAAACTTATTTGGACTTACTAATGGCAAAAAAACGCTTTAAAGATACACAAGTAGGTAAATTTCTACTAAATAAGATTCCTAGTGTTGTAGGAGCTATAGCAGAAGATACTCCTGTAGGGAGTGTGATAGAGGCTATTATTGGAGGGTCTGATATGCCTAAGGAAGATAAAGATATAGCTCTAGAGAAGCTAAGAATGGAACAGGTAGAAATGGATTCTATTACTAAAAGGTGGGTAGCGGATAGTAAAAGCACTTGGTTAGCAAGTAATGTACGTCCTTTAACCCTAGTATTTTTTAGTATTAGTTATGTGGTAGGCTGGTATCTAAATTACCCTCTTGATAGTATTACTGGCCTACTATCATTAATAGTTGGAGCCTACTTTGGCTCTAGAGGAGTAGAAAAAGTAATGGGTAATAACAAACACCAATAAATATGATATGTCCGCACTGCGTTATACTAGGAATCGTTTTTTTGGGCTTTTGCGCTAGCAAATTATGCCGAAAAAAATAGTTGCTATATATAACCTTAAAAAACGCACGAAACGTCCAGGAACACACTCCAAAAACGCTTCTCGCGGTCAAAACGCGTATAAAAAAAAGTATCGAGGTCAAGGCCGTTAAGATTTTGTATATTTGTATAAAATTATAGTATGAGCTTAAAGGATTCAGCAGTATTTGCACTAGTACCTGTAGTATATGGTTATCAAAAATTATATACAGTTATCCCTAATTCTACTTCAGGAGATGTTACATTCTCTAGAGGTACTACTTCATCAAGAATTAACTCAGGCGGACTAATAGAAATAACACCTGCACATTTTCCTACTGTTGATTACAAAATGGTAAACGCTGAGATAGTAGGTTGTCCTGAACAGAGTATACAAATGGGCCGTACTAATTTCTTGAGAAGCAATATTGATTTTGTTAGTCCTACATATTGGCTTCTTAATAATGTAACACAGGTTACAGACGCTAATCTAGAAACTCCTACAGGTGCCTTTGGTTGTGTTAGATTTATGGAGGGTACTACAGGGACTACAGATAAAAAAATTACACAAACAGTATCTGTTGTAAATGGTAGAACTTATAGCTTTAGTGTATATGTAAAGCCCTATAATACAGATACTAGTAACAAACCATATGACCAGGCGGTAAGATTAAGATTTGGCTCTAATGACGCTAAATTTGATATACAAACAGGCTGGAGTAATGCTACTAGCGCTAGAGACGCACAGGTACAAAAATTACCTAATGGCTGGTTAAGAGTAAGCGCTAAATTTACTGCTAATAGTAGCTCAATGACTTGTGAAATATGGCTAATAAAAACTAATCAAAATTCCTTTGTAAACAATTACTCAGGAGATGTAGATAGAGGAGTAATGATGTATGGCGCTCAGCTAGAATCAAATCCTGGTAGTAGTGCTAATGAGCCAAGCTCTTTAATACCTACTACTACTACAACAGTAACAAGAAGTAAAGATTCAAACTACAGAACTAATTTTTTCTCTAGCTATATACAGGAGCCCTACGCGTTGTATTGGGAGGGTACAATAGATAGGCTCACTAGTGGTCAATCTCCTATAGCTGTATATGGTAGTAATGCTACTGTATTTAGCTTCTATCTTACTAATCAGAACACTATTAATGTATTTGGTAAATCTTCAAGTGGCTCAGAGGTTTTGACCTCTTTTGATTTCAAAAAAATTAAAGGAGATTATCTAAAAGTAGTAGCTCAATATATTAGCGCAACAGAGGTATCTCTTTGTGTTAATGGTAGTTATCTAGGTCAAAAAACTAGAAGTAATGTAGTAAATAATACTAGTATGGTAAATATATCAATAGGTTATAAAGGATATTCAGATAATCAACAAAGGCAAAGCTGTAGTCAAGCTCTAATAATTCCTAGAAAACTTACAGAAGCTGAATGCATAGAGATAACTACTAGTGATTCATTTGAAAAAACAGTAAAAGAGTATAAATACTTAAAAGCATAATATGAGTATTAGATTAGGTAATAAAAAATTTGCAATAGGAACTAATAAGACGCTTATCTATAATGATGATAGCGGAAGATTCGCTGTTGATTATCTAGAAAATTTTAGAAACAGAAACGGTAGTTTTAAAGATTATAGAGGTAATCTAGTAAAAGGTCCTCAATTTTTAGGTCGTGTAGATTATGAGGGTAGGGGAGGAGCTGTTATTAGTGAAAGCTCCTTTACGAATGAAAATCCACACAGCGAAGAACTTACTAACGGACACTATACAGCGTCAAATATGACTGTATCTCTTGAATCATTAAGCGGACCTGATAAGGACGACACAATGCGTACATTTAAGCTACATAACTCTAATGCTAATGCAAGATTTAGTAGGACATACGGAGTATCTAGTAATAGGCAAGTAAATCACAGCCTCTTTGTAAAAGCTGGTAATACACAATATGTAGGCTTCAAAATGGTTACTAATGTAGGAGATAGTTACGCTATCTATAATATACAAGAGGGTAAAGTAGAGCAAACAGCTGAAACTAGTACAGATGTACAGATAAAAGCAAAAATAATATCCTACAAAGATGATTGGTATAGAATAGCTGTGGCATTCAAAGAAGTAGCTACTACAGGCACTAATAGATTTGATTTTTTGGTCCTGAATAGTAATGATATTACCTCTGTTGTTGTAAACAAATATTGCTTTGCTACAGGTTATCAAAAAACACACTTAAAAGCACTTAACTCTTACTTACCTACATATGATACAAAGAAAACATTTGTAGACGATAGATATAAAAGAGATAAAAATATGAGGTATTGGCTACCTAACAACACTAATAATTCACAGTACGGAATTACCTTTACTGTAAGAGCTAGTGTATTCAAGTTTGATGAAACCTCACTAGGATTTATTAGTATAGGAGATAGTACTGCGGACTCTGATTCTACAGGTACAGGACACTATATTGCTCTAGAAGCTACACTAAAAATTAATGACCCTGTAATAAGGTGGAGAATGAAGACAAGTAGTAATAATCAATCGTACGGTCCTAATATGTTAACAACCGCTGGAGCTAGTGGAGACGCTATAGAAACTATATATCACTTTGGTATTACATATACAGGTACAAATACTTGGCTTATGTCTGTTAATGGCTCTACACAGGTTATATCAGGTACTCCTACTATTGATACAGGATTTATATATGATACTTTCTCTTTAGCGCAACCTAGCGGTAATAAATTCAGGTGGAACGGTAGAGTATATGCTGTTAATATACTAGATAAACCAAGCACACAGGCTCAACTTAACGCACTAACCGCACAAAATTTATAGATATGATAACACATTTAGTAAAAAAATACGAATTCGAGAATGTAGCAGATTATGAAGCTCTAAAAGAAACTTACGCCTCTACTGAGCACACAATAGTAGAACTAGGCCATATTGAAGAAGCTGATAATTTTTCTGTAGACGTACTATGGGTAAACCTAGAGGCACAACCAGATGATTGGGCGCCTTATGAATTATCCCTTGATAATGACGGAGTACATATTTTTGACGGAGTACCCTACATTATAGAATAGATAATAATTTTTTGTATATTTGTACAGTAATAATAATTTTAAAAAAATATAAGTAATGGCAAGTAATGTTTTCAACGGAACTAATCTACTATTAAAATTCGCTCAAGACGGGAGTTCTCCTGTAGTAATTGGGCACTCAACAAGCGCGTCTTTATCACTTAGTAATGACTTACCTGAAATAACTAGCAAAGATTCTGCTGGTTTTCAAGAGGTTATACCTGGTGTTAAATCGGCTGAGATTTCTTTTGAGGGATTAGTAAGTTATACTGATACTAACAATGTAAAAGAAATATCTGAATTATTACTTAATAGAAGCAAGTTAGATTGGAGCTTTGCTACAGCTACTTCAGGGGACCAGGTTTTTACAGGAGAGGGATTCCTTTCTAGTGTTGAGGTTTCTAGTGAGGCTGAAAGTCCTGTAACTTATTCAGGCTCTATTACAGTAACAGGTACAATTACATCTGGTACAGTATCTTAATAGTATAATCATATGAACAAAAAAAGAGGGTATTATACCACTAAATTAGGTGGTAAATCAAGGACGCTACATTTTAGCTTTAATTTCTGGGCAAATCTAACAGAGGAGCTCAATATAGGCCTAGAGAGTGTAGGAGAAGCATTTGGTACAGGTTTTAATATGACCGCCTTTAGAGCTTTGATATACGCTGGCTGTAAAGCATATGACCAGGAAAATAATATAGAGGTAGATTACAATATCTATAATGTTGGAGAATGGTTATCCGACCTAGAAGCTCAGGAGATAGAGAAGATAATGACGGCTATGAGTGAAACCAGAATACTAGGTAATGACCTTAATATGGGTATAGAAAGAAACCCAGAAGCCAAAAAACCTACTGCAAAAGCAAAAAAAAAGAGTTAGCTAATCTAACTTGGGATAACATTACTGATTATTACATAGGTCAAGTAGGTATTAATCCTAATGATTTTTGGCTCTACACCTGGAATGAAGCTCAATTAGTAGCTGAATCATATCACATTAGATTAAATATAGAATGGGAACAATGTAGATATATTGCTACTATGTTACATAACGTTAATGTACGCAAGCGCTCACAAGTAATAAAACCAGAAAAACTATTCAAATTACCTCAAGATTCTTACAGGCGCCAAGACGTTAAAATACCTACAATAGAGGATATGCAAGCGTTTGAAGATAAGCTCAGTAGAGTTACTAATAAAAAAGTGTTTGATTTTTAGTAAATTTGTAGAAATCCTTTATATATGGCACAAGCTAAATTACAAGTAAACTTATTGGCAAATCCAGCTGGGCTTACAGCTGGTCTAAATGTAGCCTCAGCTAGGTTATCAGCATTTGGTAAGAAAGCTACTATGATAGGCGCTAGATTAGGTAGGAGCTTTAGCTTACCTTTCGCTTTAATAGCTGGTGGCTCAATGAAAATGGCTGGTGACTTTGAAAAGAATATGACTAAGATTAAAACCTTAGTAGGTCTTTCAGGGGACGCTGTAGACGGAATGGCTGATAAAGTAAAAGCTCTAGCAAGAGAAACAGGAGTATCAGCTACAGAAGCGTCTGAAGCGCTATTCTTTATTACTTCTGCTGGTCAATCAGGAGATTTAGCACTAAAAACATTACAGGCGTCTTTAAAAGCGTCTGCTGTAGGTTTAGGGGACGTTTCTACTGTTGCTGATAGTGCTACTTCAGCTATGAATGCTTACGGTAGTGAGGTACTAGGAGCTTCGGACGCTACAGATGTGCTTATGTCTACTGTTAGATTAGGTAAGATTGAATCTGAAGAATTAGCTGGTAGTATAGGTCAAGTAATACCTATTGCTAGTAATCTAGGCGTTACATTCGATGAGGTAGGAGCTACACTAGCTTCTATGAGTAGAACAGGTACAAACGCTGCGACCGCCTCTATGCAACTGAAGAATATTTTAATGTCTATCAATAAACCTAGTTCAGAAGCTCAGAAGCAATTATCTGCTATGGGTCTTAGTTCTGAAGCACTAAAGAAAAAAATTAAAGAGGACGGCCTGTTATCTGTATTGACATTACTAAAAGACAAGTTTGGAGAAAATGAAGAAGCACAGGCTAAAGTATTCGGTAATGCTAGGGCCTTAATGGGTGTTATGGATTTATTAGGAGCTGGATTTGAAGATACTACTATGATTTTCAATGAAATGACTAAAGCTACAGGCTCTACAGATAAAGGATTTGCAGAGCTACAAAAATCTTCAGAGTTTCAACTGAGAAAATCTATAAACGGCCTAAAGGAGGACTTTAGGAATATGGGAGGTGTTATGATGCAAGTATTAGGCCCAGCTGTAAAAAACATAATGGGAGGTATAAGCGCCTTATTTAAGAAATTTCAAGGCCTTGACGCTGGTACACAGAAGCTAATACTAGGATTTGGAGCACTTGTAGCTCTAGCGCCTGTACTAATATCAGCTGTAGGATTAGTAGCAAAAGCTATAGCATTTCTATTAAGCCCTGTTGGTTTAGTGGTTGCTGGTTTAGCTGGTATTGCTTATGTAGTGTACACACAATGGGACGGTATTAAAAAAATTATAGTAGATGTTGCAAACTACTTTATAGACCTGTATAATGAATCAAACGCGTTCGCTATACTAATTCAGTCAATAGGAGCTTATTTCAAGAGCTTCTACGATATTGGAGTATTCTTTTTAGAAGCATTAGTAACTTCATTCCAAAACGGCTTAAAAGTGATAAAAGACCTATTTAGCGGTCTAGGAGGTATAATCAAGGGTGTATTCACATTTGATTATGACGAAATAAAAGCTGGAGTAAAGAAAATGGGTCGTGCTATTAGTGATAACTTTAAAAATGCTATTGAAACAGGTAGTGAGTTTGTAGAAAAATCAGCTGGAGCTGTAGCAGATAACTTTACTGAAGCGTTTAATAACGCGAAAACAAGACAAAAAATAGAGTTTATTACTGAAGATGATATAGATAATGGCGTAAATAACGCTGTAGATTATCTAAAGACAAAGAAAGACCAAATATTCGAGGCCTTTAATTTCGGTAGTGGAGGCGGTACTAATATGGACGTTGATACTAGTAACTTAGACGACCCTACTTCAGGCGGAGATGATGATACTAGTAAAATAAACAAAACTACTACAGCGCTACAAGAACAAAGTACAGTAATGGAGGACTTAGGTCTTACTAGTGAGTTTGCTAGTGAACAGATGAGTAATTCATTTAGTAAGCTGAGTTCAGGTATTGTAGATAATCTAGGTATTGCTAATACAGCTCTAGGAGATTTTATGCAAAACTTAATTAACAGCGTTACAGAGCAGATACAAGCAAATCTAATGTTAGGCCTAAGTGAAGAACAGAAAACACAGCAAAAGGTAGCTAATACAGCTACAGAGGTCGGAGCTAATGCTATGTCGGTAGCTAGTAATACAGCTACAGGTGGTGCTAATATAGGTATCAATACAGGAGAAGCTATATCTGGTGCAACAGTAACAGCTACAAATACAGCTAAAGGTATGGGTCCTATAGGTGCATTTGTATTACCAGCCTTAATAGCTGGAGCTGTTGGATTAGTAATGAGCTCAATGAAAAAAGCTAAAAAATTTAAAACAGGTGGTATTGTATCAGGTACTACTCTAGGTATGGTTGGAGAATATCCAGGAGCCAAATCTAATCCTGAGGTAATTGCTCCTCTAGATAGGTTAAAGTCAATGATAGGTACACCACAAGCTACTAATGTAAATGTAGGCGGTAGCTTTAGAGTAGAGGGTCAAGACCTTGTACTAGCTCTTAGTAGAGCAAATAATGTATCTAATAGAATAAACTAATGGCGTATCAAGTAAAGTATAGATTACAATTTTCAGATTTACAGAATAATCCGCGTAAAGTAGAAATATGGCAAAACAACTACAGCGGAGATGTATTACCTATGATAGGTACAGATTCGCCTGTTACTATTGAATATCAATCAGATAACGATTTCTTTAAGCCAATACAAGGGTCAAAATGTAATCTTAATCTAATGGTTACTGATGATGTAGATTATGATGAGTTTTTTAGATTTGATGAACAAGAATTCTTGATAAAGGTATATGCTGGTTTGACTAGAGCAAAATCAGTATACAATAGAGCAACTTCACATAGATACATAGATAATTACTGTGCTCTAGATGAGTTTAGTTATGTATACCCTAATATTAGCGATAACCTGATTAATAGAGTAGCCAATGACGGTGGTATAGTAGAAGCTCCTAATTGTATTATGGGCGGTATTACTGATTCTCTAGATTGTGAATGGGACCTATATTGGCAAGGTTTCCTAGTAGCAGATACATATAAAGAAGCTCTTACACAAAAACCGTACCCTATTAGCCTGAGTGCTCTTGACGGATTAGGAACACTAAAGCTAAATCAATCTCAAATAACAGGTGTAGAATATCCTAGTAGTATCTCTAGTGCTAGAACATTTGTAGATTATACATTACAACTGATAAATCTATCTAATATCACAGAGTTATATACTAAAGTAAATTTCTGGGCCTCTAAACAATATCAAAATTCTAGTAGTTTTGACGAATTCAAAGATGAAAATATTTGCGGTGATTCAGTTTTTAAGAGTGGCTTTAAGATGAAAAATATTAAGGAGATGTTATCTGATTTACTGAACTATACTAATAGCCGTATGTATCAGTATGGAGGACAATTATACATAGAGCCTGTTTCAGTAGATAACACAATAGTAACTAATCTACCCTCTAATCAAACACAAGAAACAGCAGAGTATATAAAATCTATAGTAAACGGTATAATGGTAAATCCTTATACAGGAATGCAGTTTTATACTAGATATTTCCAACAGGGCTCACAGAACTCTCAGCCTGATAGATATGAGGGCTTTCCAGCTATTAAACGCGTAAATAACGAGCTTATAGCTATGAATAATGATATTCAGATTGAATACTTACCGCCTTATCAACAAGTGAAAATAGACGCTGATTTGAGCGCTGTTGCTAGACGTACTGTATCTATGACGCAAAATCCTACTATGGAGTACAGTACAGGTATTACTGTAATATCAGGTCAAGCTGTTCTAGGTACACACCCTATTGCTAATAGTGGTACTAGGTCTATAAAGATTACCAACTTTATAAGCACAGGTACACCTACTAATACAGCTTTTAGAATGCTACCTATCAGCTTAGCTACAGGCTCAGATAGAAAATTTATAGAAACAAAACCAAATTTTGACTTTAGCTTAGAGTACTATGTACAAACAGACGGTACAGCTACTCCTAAAGCAACATTATACTATAGTGTAAATTTCTATCGTGCAAATAGTTTTGGCACTACTAACAACCTGAATTGGTTTACCTTTAGTGAAGAAGATAACACATGGATTCAGGCTAATAATAGTAGCTTTGGTAATATGGTCAAGAATGAGATTAGAGTAATTGAGGAGGACAATATGAATCTTTGGAACTCTGTAAGCTCTTTACCTGGATTACCAGACGGACAAGGAGCCTCTACGGGTGTAATGCAAGTAACAGTATGGCAACCTAAAGTATACGAAAACGCTTCAGCAGTAGAAGCTATCTACTTTGATAATATAACTACTTCTTTTCAAAAAGATACTAAGAAAAAAATAGAAGCTACTCTTACTAATAGCAATACTACAAACTCAGCTATATATGAAACTAAGATACCAGCTATTAAAGCTACAATACTAAACGAATTACGCTCAGATTTCTTAGTAAGTAGTACAGGTAGTGTAACAGGCGGTCTAGTAAAAAAAGCAAACGCTGTACTAAAACTCTATCAAGATTATGTATATAGATATGAAATGACTCTAAAGAATATGACTAATTATCCTATCTGTATCAATAGTAAGCCGTATATGAATTTTGACACCTACAAAGACGACGCTCAACAGCAAATAGATAGGCTTACATATTATGTAAAGCAAAATGAGTATAAAGCAGTAACGCATAAGGCCTCTGCTAAAGGAGACCCTACAATAACAGCAACTTTTGACTTCCGATAGCGGGTATTTTTTCATAGCCCAACGTACGATTTAAGCACGATTTTAGACGATTTGCGGAACTTTCGCTGTATTTTGATGTATTATATTATCCTCTTTTTTTTCTTACCGCAAAACCACACAAAAATATATATTCGGTATTTTGAAAAAATTTTTTATAATCGTTTGGAAAATTGAAAAAAAATCGCGATAATTGCAGGAAAATTATAACTTATGACGTACACTACTCCCCCTACTAAAGGAACTTTTAGCGAGGTCTTTAGTAGAGCGCTTAAAGAGCGTAAAATCAAGAGATATGACGTTTGCGATATGTTAGGTATTACTATGCCAACACTAAAGAGCAGAGTCGATTCTCCTATTGATTTCACTATGAGAGAGCTACTAATACTCTATCAGAACGGACTCAATTTTTTTGACTTTTTTTTTACAGTAACTATAACTAAAGATTAACTTATGGAAGAAAAAACACTTTATGACTATCTCCTTAGAGTACAGAGCGAGATAGGAGCTATACAAAAAAGCTCAGAGAATAACTACTATAAAAGCAGTTATTTCGATATTAACGATTTACTACAAGAGGTTAAGCCAATACTTACTAAATATGGCTTAGTACTAACTCAACCACTCACTACTAAAGACGGAAGAATGTATGTATCTTCAGTTATTAGTAATGGTGTAGAAGTAGTAGAATCAACACTAATATTACCAGATATAGTAAAACCTCAAGAACTAGGGTCTTGTATTACTTACTATAGGCGTTATACGCTAGTATCATTATTAGCTTTACAGGCTGAAGATGATGATGGCAACGCTACAAAAAATGCTACCCAGAAAGGATTAGATAGGCACATTAACGCCATTATCAAATCAGGAGAGCTACAAAAGGCAAAGAGATATATGAAAGAATATAAGCTCACGCCTCCACAAGAGAAGAAACTCAAAGAATTTTTTAACCTTTAAATTTTATACAAATGCCAAAATCAATTTATGTAAAGGGATTCAGGACCTTTAAAAAGAACGATAATGCACCTGAACAACTAGTATGCAAGTTACTAGTAACACCTGAGATGTTGTTTGAACAGATTAAATCAGGAGAATTAGATGAAGCTCAATCTGAGTATCAAGGTAAGAAGCAGTTTAATATAGATGTATGGGTAACTGATGAGGGTACACTAAATTTTACAGCTAATACCTTTAAGCCTGATTCGAGTCAATCAAAGATTACAAAGGTAGCTCAGAAAGACGACGACCTACCGTTTTAACTAACAATCTAGGGCCTTACTGTTTATTTTTATTCATTTTATAAATTTTTTTAATCATAATTTATTTTTTCTTAGTAGGGCCCTAGTATTAGTATGCAATATAAACCACAACATAACGCCTTTGAGAGCCCTCTGTTCGAGTATTATAGAGTACAGGAGTTCATAAAGGAAGAAAAAAACAGATTATTACTAATGAAGAAAAAATTTGATTCTAACCCAGAATACCACTCAGCTAAAGGTATATCGGCTAGTGGACTAAAGAAGATATACAAAACAACAGTAACAGATTTTCTAACAGATAGAGTACAGAAGTCAAAAGCTATGGAATTTGGCTCAGCAGTACATATAAAGCTACTAGAGCCTGAGAATTATAGTAAAGATGTATATGTAATGCCTAAGATAGATAAGCGTACTTCTACAGGTAAAACTGAAGCAGAAATACATAGAAAAAAAGCTATTGGTAAGATAGTAATAGATACAGATGAGCAAGCTCTAATTGATGAGATAGTATCTGTTACAGAAAAAAATCCTGATATACAGTATTACTTACAAGGGGACCGCGAATTAAGCCATTACGGACGTTTTAAGGGCGTTTCGGCTCGTTGTAGACCTGATATTATCAACTATGATAAAAAGTTCATAGCAGACGTTAAAACCTGTCAAAATCCGCACCCTTACGCGTTTCGCTCGGACGTATATAAATGGGCATATCATTTACAAGCTAGTTTCTACTGTGATTTTACAGGTATACCAATAGAAAATTTTAGATTTATATGTATAAATGCTAGATTCGTTAAGAATCAACACGCTGAAAGAGTACCTCTAGCTTCAGTATCACTAATACAGCTTAATAGTGAATTAATGGAAGCTGGTAGAGTAGCTTACACTAAAGCAATAGAGAATTGGAAGTTTTATAAAGATACAGGCGTTTGTCCTGGTTACATATGGGACAATATAGACGATGATAATTCTCTGATAATATGATGAAAGATATAATGAAAGCTGTAGAGAAAGAGTACAAGATAAATATATCTGTTTCCTCTAGGTCTGCAGATTATGTAGAAGCTCGAGCTATATACTATGAGTTATGTAGGCGCTATCTAGGAACTAAGTACGCTGAATTATCAAAATCAGTAAACAGAAACCACGCAACAGTATTACACGCGTTAAAAGAGTTTCCCTATATGATGAGGTATAGTGAGGGTATGAAGCTCAAATACTATAAAATTAGAGAAGTCCTAGACGCTAAATACAACAAGCTCAGAAAGATAACACTAGAGGAGCTAAAACTTAGATATGATAATCTAGAGTATGAAGCTCAAAATCTTACTGAAGAGATAATAAAGCTAAAAAAATATATCAGGATTTTGATTTCTGAAAAATAATTTTATTTTTAAGGGCTATGAAGCGTAATCCGTTTTGGAAGTATTTAGGGCCTGAAGATAGAATGCAAAACTCAGTAATGAGCTTTATAAGAGCGCATTATCCTAAGGCGTTAGTAACACACGCTACAAACGAGGGTAAGAGAACACCATTTGAAAGGTATAAGTTAAAATATCTAGGAGCTACAGCTGGAATACCAGATGTACTAGTATTTACGCCTAACGCTAAATACAATGGTTTAGCTATAGAACTCAAGTATAAGTATAACAAACCAACGAAAGCACAAGAAGATTGGCTAAAAGAGCTTAAAAAGTGCGGTTGGTACGCAATAGTTAGTAACGATATAGATAAAACAATAGATGTCATTAGAAAATATTTTAAAGATGAATTATAAGAGTATATACTTTGATGAGGGCACACAGAAAATCAGATTTACCTCTGATTGTACAGAGAATGTGCCTTACACTATGAAGTATGTAGGTAAAATGAATAGAGTAGAATTTGACGCTTTTATTGATTTTCTCTGGGAGGTATATGAAGATAATCTAATACCTATGAGCGAATTAGTAAAGCATTATAAAGATTATAGAGAGTTTATAGATAAGAAAAAAGAACTCTTTAGAAGAAAATAACAACAGATAACTTATGGAAGCTAACCGCATATACAAGCCTAGTAGGTTTAGTAGGTATACAATAGTGCCCACTAGTGTTTTTAGATTGAAAGGTATAACAGCTGGAGCTACAGGCTTATACTGTTATTTATTCTCTCACGAAGTAGGGCAAAGTATAACAATAAAATTTATTACTAATCACTTTAAAGAGGGTAGGGACGCTATTAACGCGCGTTTAAAAGAGCTCGAAAAACATAATCTATTGATTAGAACAGCTATTAAAGATAAGGGCAAATTTGCTGGATATAGTTACTATCTAAACGACCTACAAACACTAGAAACCGATAACGGAAAAACCGTAACGGAAAATCCGCACCAAAGTAATAATAAAAATATAAGTAATATAGATACTAACTCAACAGCTTACAAGTCCCTAGAGCATTTTATAGCTCTGTTCCCTGAAAAATATAGGCCTACTACAGATAATCAGAGGTACAAATGGTATCAATGCCTAGATAGAATAGAGAGGCTAGATAAGTATAACTTAAGAGATGTATACAAAGTGTGTCAAAAATTACGTACAGATGATTTCTGGTCTGTAAATTTTCTTACACTATTAAAACTCAGAAACCTAGATAAGAACAATATAAAATTTATTGATAGGTTTATGGATAAGTACAGTATAGAAGCTAAACCGAAATGCTACTATAAGATTAAAGGAATAGTAAAATATTTCAAATATGAACAAGATAATCAGTTACTATTAGGTGCAAAGACAAAAACAGTAACGCTATATGATTATAACCTGAGAAACGTCTTTAACGACGATGAGTATAACTTAATCTATGAATACACTAATGGGTCTGATAAGGAATAGTAAACAAGTTAAGCAGAGTATTGACTTTGAGGGAATAGAGAACGGAAATATGCACCCTACAGATATAGACGCTGTATTTGAGTTTGATAATGAAGCGTTAATACTAATGGAAGTAAAGAAACGCGGTAATAAATTACCTGTAGGTCAAAGGTTAGTATTAGAGAGAATAGCGGACTCTTGGCACACAGGTAAATCAATAGTGTTGATTATAAATCACACCTTTAGGAATGATGATAAAGATATTCCTCTAGTAAAGTGTTATGTTAGAGGATTCTATTATAAAAAAATGTGGTATGAGTGTAATGAGCCACTAAAGAAAACACTCAACAAATTAGGTAAGAAATGGAAAATTAATAAACTACAACTATGAAAAACGATAAAAAATACAGAGAAGCTGTAATATTTACAGCTATTAGTTACGCTGGAGTTATCTTAGTTCTAATGTACTTATTGTATGTTAGATAAGTTTCTTCAGTTAGGTATCAAGGTACGGAATGTATCAGGTAACCAGAAAACACATTGTCCTAAGTGTTCACACACTAGGAAAAATAAGAGAGATAAGAGCCTATCAGTAAATGTACCAGAGGGTATGTTTAATTGTCATCACTGCGGTTATAGTGGTAATGTAAATATTACTAAGCGAGATAATTATACAGAGATTACTAAAGTCAATATTAACCTTAATGAGCGCGTAATAGGCTGGTTTAAAGATAGAGGAATAAGTACTACTACGCTAGAGTATTGGAAGATAGGCGAATCTATAGAGTATATGCCTCAGGTAGACGGTAAAAGGCGCTGTATTAACTTTAACTACTTTAGGGACAATACTCTAGTAAACGTAAAATATAGGACCTCAGATAAGCATTTCAAAATGGTTACAGGTGCAGAGCTAATATTTTACGGCCTTAATAATCTCAATCTAGATACTGAAACTTGTTATATAGTAGAGGGAGAGATAGACGCTCTTAGCTTATATGAAAGCGGTATTTATAGCGTTGTAAGTGTACCTAATGGTGCGAGTAAAGGCAATCAAAATCTTACTTATCTAGACAACTGTTATGAATATTTTAAGCATAAGAAAGAGATAGTATTATGTACAGATAACGATGAAGCTGGTATTAAATTACGTAATGAATTGGCTAGGAGGCTAGGATATTACAGATGTAAATATGTCGATTTTCGCGAGTTTAAGGACGCAAACGAATGTCTGTTAGGCAAAGGGTCTGAATATCTGCGAAGTGTGCTTAAAACGGCTAAAAACTACCCCCTTGTCGGTGTCTTGTCCCTCGACGATGTATGGCAATCGGTGCTAACATATTCTGAGTCAGGTATAGAAAATTACTCTATAGGATTAGGAGAGAGCGACAACTTTTTTAATCTAGCATTTGGAGAATGGTCTGTATTAAGCGGTATTCCTAATAGTGGTAAATCTGATATTATGGACCAGATACTAGTAAACATAGCTAAGCTACATAAATTCAAGAGCGCTATATTTAGCCCTGAATCATTCCCTTATGAGGGCCACATTAAGAGAATTGCTAATAAAATCAACGGTAAAAACTGTAATGTAGAGGACTTGAACAATACTAAAGATTTTATAAAGGAATATTTCAGCTGGATTAGAATAGATTTGAAAAACCTTACACTAAAAGGTATACTAGATAGCTTCAGAGAATTAGTACTACAAAGAGGCGTAAAGGTATTTGTAATAGACCCTTATAATATGCTAGACCACACAGCTCAAAAGGACTTTAGCTATATAGGTAAGCAACTGAGCTTAATTACTCAGTTTGTACAGCAAACTAACTCACATTTATTCCTGATAGCACACCCTAAGAAGATAGAAAGCGAGGACGGAGTATTTAAGAAGCCCAATCTATACAGTATATCAGGGTCTGCGGACTTTTTTAATAAGGCGTATAATGGGATAATAGTATATAGATGTATAGGCAATAAAACAGAGTACAAATCAGATTTAGTAAAGGTATACATAGAGAAAGTTAAGCGTAAAGAGAACGGCCAATTAGGCCAATTCGATTTAGCACCTGATTTTTATAATGGAGGCGTATATAAACCTGTAGGTAAGAAAGAGAAAAAATTTAAGGTAATAAGAGATAATAACGTACCTTTCTAGAAATTTTATTAATTTTATCTAATGCAAGATTTTGAAATAATAATCTTTTGGGACGGCCTATTAGTAGGATATACCTATTACCCTAAAGATGATGAATTTATGGGCACAGTATACGACTTTAACGAGCTTAATATATATTTACTATTCATTAAATTTTCTTACAGGTGGAACAAGGATTCAACCTAGAACACCAGAGCTGGTGCTTCAATAATGGTATCAAGATATACATAGTACCAATAGGTCAGCATATCTATATAGAGATAAACGACAATGGGAATATTACTAGGTCTACTAAGACATATAAAAACCAGAAGATAGCTTCTAATAAAATATGGGAGCTGTATAGCTTCCTTTATTCGCGTTATTGTGAGAATTAAAAATTTATTATACATTTGTAAAACATTATACATATTATACACATAAAAAAGAGGGTATGAATTCACAATTAGTAAAGATTAGTAAGGTTAAGATGAACAAATCTAACCCTAGATTTATTAGAGATAATAAGTTTAACAGGTTAGTAGCTAGCATTAAGGAATTCCCAGAAATGCTGAAATTAAGGCCAATAGTAGTAAATCAGGATATGATTGTACTAGGCGGTAATATGAGGTTAAAGGCCTGTAAAGAAGCTGGGCTAAAGGAGGTCTATATTGTAGTAGCTGAAGAACTTACAGAAGAACAACAGAGAGAGTTTATCATTAAGGATAATAATAGCTTCGGTGAATGGGATTGGGACATTATTGCTAATGAGTGGAATGAAGTAAAGCTAGAGGAGTGGGGTCTTGATGTTTGGAAAGGAGAGCCTGAGAGCGATATGAGCTTACTAGATGATTTTGACGATTCTATAGTAGATGATATGCAAAT
>MDSW01171500.1_pt1 | contig 33904 bp, 33 predicted proteins | sample 811171 | NCBI WGS metagenome assembly MDSW01 (sample SAMN05326641, study PRJNA326480) | marine metagenome | isolation source: seawater | place: Atlantic Ocean: North West | collected 2012 | reverse complement strand
CATCCGTTCTTGGAAGCGACGATTAGGTGATCTGCGGCACAACAATGGTTCCGCTGAGAGCTGCTGCCTTCCGACCCTGACTCGGTTCACGGGCACTGTTTGCACAGGACCCAATCGCCACATCCAAAAACGGATGTGTACTTATGGTACCCAATTAATAAAACAATGCACAAGGGAACATAACTTTGCTTTCAATGTCAGGAAGGTTGCAATGATAGTTTTCATGACTACGCTAAGTAATCTCTTGAAATTTCAAGTGATTTTTAGGAGGAGTGCGAGAGCGGCCGAATCGGCACGCTTGGAAAGCGTGTGTGGGGAAACCCACCGTGGGTTCGAATCCCACCTCCTCCGCAGTATTCCCTATTCTATTGATTTGTAAGCTGCTTCTAGAATTCCTAAACCGCGAGTATCTCCCACAACTGTCTGCATCATTTTATTCATCATGTAGCTGATAGTCAGATTTTGGTCTACGTCATTAACGATAAGAGATCCACCCCAACCACCCCAAAAGCAAACTTTTCCATTCTGAGGGAGAAAGGGAAATTCTTCATTTGGTAGTCCATAGCCAATTCCAAAACGAAGAGGCATTAAAAGAACTAGATCTGGACCATTTGATTGTTCTTGGAATATGAGGTCAATTGTTTCTGGCTTAAGAAGTTTTACGCCATTTACTTCTCCACCGTTTGTGATTAGCCCTTGAATCGTTGCAACCGATCGAGCGTTACCATGACCATTCGCAGCGGGAACTTCTGCTTTTCGCCACCAGTCAGTCCATGCAGAATTATCGTCAGGACTTGGGTTCATGAATGTTTTCATTGCCACTTTGCCACTTATCCGATACTTACTAAGAGATTTAGTAACTTCTTTCAATTGATCTGCTAAATCTTCAGTTGGGTATATAACATTTGAAACTCGGTGAAAATCTTTTTCCTTTAAACCAATATGGAAGTCTGCTCCTAAAGGTTCAGCTATTTCTTTAGCAAAAAAAGTTCCGATTGACTCACCCGTTATCCTGCGAATAACTTCCCCTACGAGGTGGCCTTGATTCAACATGTGGTATCCAGAAGCTGTGCCTGGTTTCCACCAAGGTTTTTGCCCCGCAAGAATAGCAGTTGATTTTTCCCAATCACAGACTTCTTTCATTGTTATTTTTTTCCCCCAACCGGAAAGGCCGGAAGTATGCGACATGAGATGCCTGACTTCAATATTTTCTTTTCCTTTGGCCGAAAATTCTGGCCAATAATCAGCTACTGGCTTAAAGAAATCTAGTTCACCTCTATCTGCTAGGACCAGGGCGGAAATTGCTGTCATTGTTTTTGTGGTAGACCAAACATTAGTTATAGTGTCGCTCTCCCATGGCTGTGTTTGTTCTTCATCCGAATGGCCTGCCCAAATATCAACTACCAATCGACCCTCGTGCATGACTGCAACCGAAGCTCCTACTTCTCCTGGGTCTTCAAAATTCCTTCTTAAGGCGTCTACTACTCCTGAGAATCTTTCGTCAAATGTGCCTTTAACCTCAATCATCTCTACCCCTATTCTTATTCCTTTCAATCTAGAAGAATTTCACTTTGTTTGCGAAGTTTGATTCATTCTTTAAGATGCAGGTATGAAAGGTTTTTGGAAAAGTCAAAAGAATCTATCGCGATTGGAACGCAAGTTAGCTAAACAGAAGACTCGCGTTGAATTAACTTCTGGGCGAATAGCTGAGGAGGTCTATAACCGTTTAATAGAACTTGAAGATATAGAAGCTATAAGAAAATTAAAGGCAGCCTATTGTGATGCTTGTGATGATGACCATGATGGTGATGCTGTGGCCGCACTCTTTGTAAAAAACGGTACTTGGCAGCAAATTGGTGGCACTAAAAATGCCGATGATCGCAAACGAATAGGAAAGGAAGAAATTGCTGATTTCATGTTCGGCCTTCGTGAAGCAGGTTTTATAAAAAGATCAAGCCACATCGTAACTAACCCGGTTATTTCGGTTCAGGGGGATCAGGCGAGCGGTCTTTGGAAATTTTTAATGCTTTACACGCACCAGAACGGCACATACTTCAGAATTATCGGTAGGTATGAGGACAATTATGTCAAGCGAAATAACGAATGGTTTTTTAAATCGTTAACAGCCCATGTTGAGGAAAATGGACCGTATCAAAATGGAGATTTACGTGACTGATGAAGAGTTGATGGAACTGGCCCTCGCTGAGGCTGAGAAAGCATTACATCACAATGATATTCCTGTTGGAGCTATCGTAGTTTTTGATGGAGAAATAATAGCTTCGCGACACAATGAGCGCGAACGTTTAAATGACCCGACTGCACATGCTGAAGTCTTAGCAATTCGAGATGCCTGTGCAGAAACTGGATCATCTCGACTTGATGGTGCTGTTTTGGTTACGACTCTTGAACCTTGCCTTATGTGCGCTGGAGCAGCATTAACTGCAAGAATCAGTAAGGTTATTTTTGGAGCTGAAGATCCAAAAGGTGGAGCGTTAGGAAGCCTATACCAAGTTGGGAGCGACCCACGTTTGAACCATCAGTTCGAAGTGGTTTGTAGAGTTTTGCAAGAAGAGTGTGGTGATTTACTAACAAGTTTCTTTGCTGCCAAACGTGACTAATGACATAAAGAAAATTCTATTTTTTTGCATTTTCTCTTAGATCACTAGGCAGGATAAATTTGTGAACCATTTTGATATCGCCATAATTGGAGGAGGGCCAGCAGGTGCCGCGACTGCTATCCAAGCAGCGCGGGGCGGAGCCTCCGTTGCTATTTTTGAAAAAGCTGCTTTTGGAAGAGATAAGGTTTGCGGTGATGGCCTAACTCCTAGAGCTATCGCGGCACTTCAAAAGCTAGATATCGATCTTCACGATGTTCATAAAATTACTGGGCTAAGAATGATTGCTGGGAAAACTCGAAGAGAGTTAGAATGGCCAAGCGGAGGGGCTTTCCCCTCCTATGGCGCTGTTTGGACTCGACGCGAGTTAGATTCTCACCTTCTTGAAACTGCTTCATCTTCTGGGGCTAAAATATTTTATGGGTCGGAAGTTCTTCCAGTCTTTCACGATTCTAAAGTCGTCGGTGTGGCATCAGGTTCAGAGCGTTGGAGCGCAGATTTAGTCGTTGCTGCTTCAGGAGCTCCTGGAAAAGTAGCTCGCATGCTTGGCACTGAGCGAAAGGCTGATGAGCCATTTGGATTAGCAATTAGAACCTATGTTGAGAGTCCTCGTCATGATGACCAGTTTCTGGAAGCGTCGCTTGCAATGAGAGATTCAAATGGAACACCTATCCCTGGGTATGGCTGGATGTTTCCTACGGGAAAGGGAACTGTGAATTTAGGAGTCGGTGCCTTATCAACTATGAAAGGTTTCAAAAAACTTAACCTAAATAAGTTATGTGACCTTTATCGAGATTTAGTTGCAGATGAATGGGAAATTGGACCATACCTTGAAAAACCTCGGGCTTGGAGATTACCTATGACCTCTCAAAAACGACATGGGCCAGGCTGGGCTGCTGTGGGTGATGCCGCTGGATTAATTAATCCGATGAACGGAGAAGGTATTGATTACAGCCTTGAATCTGGCATGCTCATATCAGACTTATTTTTAGATGACCCAGAGTCTGCACCAAAAAAATACGATGAAATCATCGGTGATAAGTTTGATAGTTTCCTTCGAACCGGGCGGCGCTTCTCTTATTTGATTGGGCACCCTCTCATTCTGCGATCTGGTTTGAGAGTTGCCGTTGCAAATCAGTTTGCTGCCAATATGACACTACAAGTAATGGGTAATTTAGTAGACAATTCAACACCCGGTGCAGCGGGAAGGGTTCTTCGATTTACGGATAAAGCTCTTGGCGTTGCAGATCCAATTCTTAGAAAGACTCGAGCAAACAAATAGGACTGGATGGCGGAAGGTGTGGGATTCGAACCCACGGTGACGCAAGCGCCACAACGGCTTTCGAGGCCGCCCCATTCGTCCGCTCTGGCAACCTTCCGCGTCTGAGGGTACCGAAGATCCTACGAAAAATTTGATTTATTCCTCAAAACCGCAAAAAAAATTTAGATACCCTCTACGACTTAGTATCAAAATAGATCTCTTTAAATAGAGCGCTCTTCACTCACTTCATATAATTCAAGAATATTCCCGAACGGGTCTCTTCCATAGATCGCAAACGAGCCGCCAAGATCGACTGGAGGACTATGGAAGGTCATTCCATTATCAGAGAGTCTTTCATATTCACTCGTTATGTCTGTCACTTGAAGCGCGAAGTGAGCTAACCCGTGATTAGCAGCTGAATAGTTAAAATCTTGTGTTTCTGGAATAGGAAATCCATATTCCCAGATTTCTAAATACGCATTACCAGCTTTAAGCATTTGTACTTTTGCTTGTGTTTTTTCTAAACCTATAACTTGATCAGCTATTGGCCTATCCCCATCCCAACGGTTATCAAATACTTTTTCGAACCCCAAAACTTCATGATAAAATTTTGATGCAGTCTCAATATCCGGAACAGATATAGCTATGTGGTGTATCCCCGTTATCACGCCTTTAACATAGCTCAAAATAACCATTTGCTCCATTGGGAAAATGTAAGTTGGTAGGTATTTCACAAATGGTTGGTAAAGAAAAGCCTAAACTAGATTTAGTCAGAAAGAGTTTGTAATGAAAACAAATATTGTCCTAACTGGATTCATGGGAACAGGGAAAAGTTCAGTTGGTCGAGAGTTAGCTAAATTATTACAGATGGATTTTATTGATACCGATGACGAAATTGAAAAACTACACGGCCCGATAAAAGAAATATTCCACAATCAAGGGGAGCATTTCTTTAGAAATTGCGAAAGAGAAATAGCAAAAGAACTTTCTACGGTATCGAATACAGTGATTGCTACTGGCGGTGGCTTAATGATTAATAATGAAAATGCTGATCGTCTTATGAATTCAGGAAAAGTTTTTTGTTTACACGCTGACCTAGCTGACATTGTTGAACGTTTAAGCCATAGCGAAGAAACGAACGTTAGACCACTTTGGGAGAAAGAAAACAATATAAATGAAATGCAAACATTATTGAATGAACGATCAGTTTCCTACAATAAGTTTGAACAAGTATCCACCGAAGGTAAATCCCCAATAGAAATCGCTGAAGAAATATCTGAGAAGATAACTACGAGGGAATCCTAAATACCAGTATTGCTCACTGGTTTTAAGCGTAGGTCATCAGTAAATGATCGTTCAAGCCCAAGCCAAACTAGAATGCAAACGGTTAAAGTTACTGAACCAAGAATCATGTACATCACAATTAATTGAACCAGAACTGCGTCCAATGGTTTGGCTCCTGCAAGAAGAAGACCTGTCATTACCCCTGGAAGTGCTATCAACCCGACAACTTTAGTTCTTTCTATTTGTGTTGTTAGTGCAGTTCGAATTATCTGCGGGGCAAGGAACCGAACTGCAGTCTTTTTATTAGAACCAAGAGCCAAAAGAGCTTCAACTTCTGCAAGTCGTGTCGTGAACTGCGACTCTAGTTGCTGAACAGCGAGGACGGCTGTAGGTAAGAGATTACCAATAGTAATACCAGCCATCACAACTATATTTACAGGAGAATCTTCTATAATTCCGAATGGAAAAATTATAGCGAAAACAAAAGCTAGAGAAATTCCGATTGCTATGAATACAGCGAAAGCGATTCCTGAAATATTAGGAACACGTCTTTGCAAAACAACAGTTGCTATCCCTGTCATTATCACCGTCCAAACCCATGCCCATGTTTGTGCATAACTATGTTCAAAAATAGCTGTGAAAAATAAGCCAACTGCTACTAATTGTATAGCAGCCCGCACCCCTGCAATGAAGATAGATTTTCCGATGTGTAGTTTAAAAATAAATGAGAAAATTATAGTTGCAGCTAATAACGTTAGAGAAAGGCTGAACTCTAACCACCCGATATCAATAATATTTTGTTGACTAAAAAGATTGGTATGGTTTTTCATGTATGAATTTCTCACTTAACGGTAACTTTGTCCGCCATCTACAAAATATGTATGACCAGTCATAAAACTGCCAGCATCGGAAGCCAGCAATAATGCCATAGCAGTTATTTCTTCGGGGTCAGCTGCTCTTTTTAGAAGAGAAGCTTTTGCAGATGTTTCTTGAAAGGATTCTGGCATCGCTCGAACCATATCAGTATCAACTGTTCCAGGGACAAGAGCATTGACTCGTATCTTATGTGAAGCTAATTGGGCTGCCATTGACCGTGTTGCTGCCTCCAGTCCAGCTTTTGCGACAGGATAAAGAAGGTGATGAGGAGCGTACATATACGCTGCATTACTGAGTATATTTATTACTGATCCACCTTCGTTTTCTTTAAGGTACGGAAGAGCTTCCTGAACTAGAAATACTGGTCCACGCAAATTTGTATTTAAAGCTTTAGACCAACTCTCTTCAGTTATCTCACCAATTCCTTTCATAAGTGGATTCGCTGCATTATTGACGATGATGTCTACAGAACCGTAAGTTGTAATTGTTTCAGCAACAAGGTTTCGTATATCAACTAGGTTTCCCATATGGGTCGCTATTGGGTGAGCTATACCTCCAAGATGAATTATTTCATTTGCCGTATCTGCGCAACTATCAAACTTTCGACTTGTTACTATGACTTGCGCACCGTTAGCAGCAAAACACTTCGCTATTGCTTGCCCTATTCCTCTACTCCCGCCAGTGACTATTGCAACCTTGTTCGAGAGGTCCATTAAGTTTGACCTTTGAATTTCCATCAGGCTCCTACTTCAACAACAGTTCTAATTCCATTCGTTTCTCGGACATTCTGAAATCCGGAATTGATTTCTTCAAGTTTTACCCTATGGCTAATCATAGCTTCTAGATCTAGTTGACCTGATTTCCATAAATTCACAAAATTAGGTATATCTCTTTGTGGGTGACAGTCACCAAGTAAGGAACCAATAATTTTTTTACCCATTGTTGCGATCAAAACCGGAAGGATTTGGACTGTTGATAATGAAGCATCTGCGCCAACAATAACTGTTGTACCCCCTATGCGTGAAGCATTTATGCATGTGTCTACTAGCGATGCCACTCCAGCTGCTTCGAATGCGTAATCAACACCGATTGCTTTTGTTTCTTCAAGCACTTTGGGGACAACTTCATCTTCATCAGGGTTGATTGTATAAGTAGCTCCAAAATGAATAGCTGCTTCACGCCTTTCAGCAACTGGGTCAGAAACGATAATTTTGCCTGCTCCTGCAATTCTTGCTCCTTGAACAATAGAGATTCCTATCCCTCCTAACCCCGTAACAAAAACCGTTGAGCCAACCTCTACTCTTGCACTATTAAAAACTGCCCCGACACCAGTTTGAACGGCACAACCAATTACACAAGCAATATCAAGCGGGATATCAGGATCTAATTTCACAACCCCAGCATCAGGAACAATAGTCAATTCTGAAAAACCGGCGACCCCCAAACCTCTATGTATACATATTCCATCCTGTGAGAAAGGTGAAGTCCCATCTGGTCTCAAACCACTAGTAAAACTTTGAGCTTCTAAACAACCGGTTGGTTCTCCTCTTGAACACCAATAACACTGTCCACAAGGAGCTAACGGAGTAAGTAAAACTTTATCTCCGGGAGCTACCGAAGTAACTCCAGATCCTACTGACTCAATTACACCGGCAGCTTCATGACCAAGAATGACTGGTAATTGTCCAGCCCCACCCAAATCAAGAATAGAGAGGTCGCTATGACAAATCCCGCAGTGATGAATACGAACTAGTACTTCTCTTGACCTAGGTTCCTCTATATCAATAGTTTGTATGATTAGTGGTTGGTCGGGTTCGGTAAAAACTGCTGCTTTCATTAAATCCCTCGCTCTATTAGTTACCTATAAAGGTAGGCGACGAACGAAATCATGAAAAGCAATACCCTTAAAGAGGTTATTACCGCGCTAGCCATCCACCATCGATAGAGATGGTTTCCCCAGTTATGTAACTGCCAGCATCAGATGAAAGGAGGAGCATGGCTCCATCTAATTCTTCAACATTGCCTGGTCTTCGCATCGGAGTATTTCGCTCAATCCATTTTCTTCCACTTTCTCCAGCAATCATTTCATCCGTTAGTTCAGTCGCAAAGTAGCCAGGCGCGATTGCATTGACACGAATGTTGTATCGAGCCCATTCAAGTGCCAGTTCTCTTGTGAGATTTACCAAACCTCCTTTTGCAGCACTATATCCTGGCTGGTTATTTGGGGAAGAACCTACAAATCCATGTATAGAAGCAACATTTACTATTGCTCCTCCGTTGTCTTGTTCTTTCATGATTCGAGCGCAAAGTTGAGATAAATAAAAGCAGGAAACTAAATCAACCTGAAGAACTCGTCGAAATTCAGATAAATCTTCGTCTAAAGCAGCTACCGGATCACTGATCCCTGCATTATTGATTAAAATATCTACCTTTTCGCATTGTGTAATTGTTGACTGAACTAAATTTTCACAATCTTCATCGCTAGTAACATCACATTGAATTGGAATAATATTTGGGTTATTTCCAGCCAAATCCTCTAGTCTGTCTATTCTCCTAGCAGCCGCGATAACAGTAGCACCCACTGAACTAAAAAGTTTTGCGGTCTGAGCTCCAATTCCACTTGAAGCACCGGTAATAATAGCTACCTTATTTTTTAATTGAAATGAATTTAAAGGGTCAGTCATTAAATATTCCTCTAGATGTTTTAACGTATAAAAATGATTGGTATCCAGTCAAGGACATGTATGGGATTTTCATTCCCTCTATGAACATAGACTTGTGAATGTATTGCTTTGATCTTGCCATTTCCGTAATTTTTTTCTTCTAAAACTTTATGTTCAAATGATAAAAGATCTCCTTCAAAAACAGGTGCTACGTGATCACACATATGCCAACCTAAAATTGTTGCTGTGCTAGGAAAAATTCTACTGAGAGAGGCTTGTGCAAGTGCAACTGTATGCCCACCATAAACAAGACGTTTGGAGTATGGTGACGCTGTTGAATCACGATGGACTGCAGCCATATTTTGCGTTAGACGAACTAATCCGAGTGCTTGGTCAACAACATCTTTCATTGGGTCTTTAACTATCTGGCCTAGTTGGGTCTCATTGCTTCCTTCTAAATGGTTCAATTCCCAATTCTGATAACTTTTATCCTCATAAGATGTAAGAGTTAGATCTGGTCCTTCACCTAAATTGCCTTGGTGGCCTGGCAGGATATCGCCCCGCAGCTTTACGAGAGGACAACGATAATAAATAAGTACTGGTTCACTATTCGCTTTTGTTGTTATTTTCAAAAGCACCTTTCCTCTGTGAGGTCTATTTTCCTTTGGTTTACTATCTTGCATTGCGATTACTTCTGTTGAAGTCTGTAACGTCTCACCTAGAAAAACCGGTCGAAGAATACGAACATCGCGGTAGAACAAATTTGCTATAACTTTTTTAGTAGCGACCGTGCTTGCCCCAATTGAGAGGTGAAGTAATAAACCCGGACTTAACAAGCGATTGGACGAACCTGTCACAGCATTACTTATTTTTGAATCAAGAACTAACTGTAATGACTCTCCAATTATTGATTGGTAGGTAGATGCCATTCCCGAATCGGCAACGAGAGCTGGTGGGGTCGGGAATAGCATTCCCGGTTCCATATCCTCGTAATATGGTCCATCATTTTCAATATTCATATAAACCTCTGCTTATTTTCATGATGCCTCAAACCAGAGAGATTTCCTACTCCGTTTCTTGATGACTAGATTTTCAAATTATTAGCCGATATCAGTTTCGTGAGGTAGCCTTCACATCGGTAATCAATTGAACCGGTGAGTGATATGACTCTTGGAAAGAAATCTTCTGAAAGACTAGAAACAGGCTTAACTTTTGATGATGTCCTTCTCGTACCTAGACGGTCATCAATTCGCAGTCGTCAAGACGTATCTCTTGAGACAAAATTGACAAAAAATATACAAATTAATCTTCCAATTCTTGCAGCGAATATGGATACTGTTTGTGAACAAGAAATGGCTCTAGCTCTAGCCCGTTTGGGTGGTGTTGGAATCCTACACAGATTCCTGACTGTCGAAGCACAAGCGGAAATGGTTGAGAATGTAAAGCATGAAAATTCTCAGTATGTTGTTGGCGCTGCTATTGGAACTGATCATGATGCAATCGTAAGGAGTAAAGCCCTTGTTGACTCTGGAGTCGATGTGCTGGTTTTAGATATAGCGCATGGTCACGCTGAACACGCTATCGATGCTTTGAAACAACTAAAAGATTCGTTTCCTGATACTGATGTAATCGCTGGAAATGTTGCAACTCAAGCTGGAGCAGAAGATCTCTATGAAGCAGGTGCAGACGCTATTAAAGTTGGAGTTGGTCCCGGTGGGGTTTGTACAACACGATTGGTTGCTGGGGTAGGAGTACCTCAATTAACTGCAATATTTTCAGCAAGTGTTGTTCCCATTCCTGTAATAGCAGATGGAGGAATAACCTCGTCAGGGGACATAGCGAAAGCTATAGCTGCTGGTGCAGATTCTGTAATGATTGGATCTATGTTTGCTGGAACAAAGGAAAGTCCGGGAGAAGTTGAATCCTCTCCAAAAGGGCTAGTGAAACGTGTTAGAGGAATGGCAAGTTTTGAAGCAATTGAAGCTAGAGCAATTAGGACAGGTGAACTTGTTGATGATGAATATTTTGAGCAGCGAGCACCCGAGGGGGTTGAAGGTGTTGTCCCTTACAAAGGAGAAGTTTCAAAACTAATTGCTCAAATGGTCGCAGGTCTAAAAAGTGGAATGAGTTACAGCAATGCAAGAACTATTCCTGAATTCTGGGAAAAAGCTGAATTTATTCGAGTTACGTCAACAGGTTTGAAAGAGAACAAACCACACGCAACATTTGATTAACAGAAATTCGCCTAATTCGAGGAAAATATGTCTAACGATGAATCTGAATTAGGGGAACGTCAAAAACGAGCGCTTAAAATAGCTGCTTCATTTAGCGGAAGATTTTTTCGAAAAATAGTTTGGTATGGAATTAGATTATTCCTTTACCCATATTTTCGAGTCCAAGGTAAAAACGCTTATCACCTGGATGTTCCAGGACCAGTAATCTTAGCTCCCGTGCATCGTTCTAACCTTGATGCGCCTTTGCTTGTTGTACAAACACCACGAATGATTCATGCGCTCGCAAAAGAATCATTATTTTCATCAAAACCAATTGCTTGGATCATGTCTGCATTGGGGGGTGTACCAGTCAATCGAGGAGTTGCAGATCGTGATGCTTTAAAAGCGGCACAAACTCTATTAGAACAAGGAGCCTCAATTATTGTTTTTCCAGAGGGGACAAGACAAGAAGGTCAGGCCGTAGGTGAAGTTTATGATGGAGCAGCTTTTCTCGCTGCAAGAACAGGGGCAAAAGTGATCCCCGTTGGAATCAGTGGTACAGAATCAGCTTTACCTCCTGGAACCAAAATACCTCGCCGAGTTCGAGTTCAAATAATCGTCGGTGAGCCGATGGAGCTAAAAAATCCTGAAGGTGGTCGTGTTCCTACTTCAACTAGAAAAGCATTTACAGACAATTTACGAGAAAAGTTACAGGAAGTTTTTGATCAATCTCGGGAAACATAAAAAGTAACTCATTACTTTCTTAATCTTTAAGCGGTGTAACCACCATCTACATTTAATATCTGTCCGTTAATATAGCTCGCTCGCATAGATGCCAAGAAACATACAGCTTCGGCAATATCTAAGGCGTTACCGTATCTTTTCAGCGGAATGTTTGCTGTTGCAGCATCTAGGTCACTTTGGGTATATTCTCCGTTATTTATAAGATTTTTTGCCATTCCGTCACTAAGCATTCCAGGGCCAACAGCGTTTGCTCTTACCCCATATCGTCCTTCTTCTTTTGCTAAGCCCTTTATTAATAATTCAATAGCTGCTTTTGGGCTGGCAGAAAGTCCATCTTTTATAGGGTATCTATCCGTTGCAGCGGTTGTAACTGCAGTGATACTGCCCTTGTTATTACGTAACTGCGGGAGAGTAGCGGAAACCGTAATGAAAAAAGAGTTGACTTCTTGATGAAGGTGATCAGCGAATAGTGCGGGCTCGATATTAGATAAATGTTTCTGCGGAACAGTTGGGCCAGCAGCATAAATGAAAGAATGGATACCACCGTGATCTAATAATTCATTAGTGAATTGGTTGACTTCAATTACATTTGAGAGGTTAAGAGATCTGCTAATGCATAAGCTGCCTTGATTTAAAATTTCACTTTTAAGTTCTCCTGCTTTTTCTGTATTCTCATGGAAAGTAAAAGCTACGTTGCTGCCTCGTTCTGTTAACAAACGGCAAATTTCTGAACCTATTCCACCTGAACCCCCTACAACAAGTGCGATACCATTGTGATTTTCAAAATCTTTCATTTGTATCTCCTTGATGTCCTTCCTTTAGATTGGCACAGACGAGGACGTAAGGGTATTTCATAGTTATTTCTTAATTCTGAATTCCTTTTTACCTCACATTGATTTTATAAATACTAAATTTATAAGAAGTTAAATACTTTCTTTACCGAAACTGCAGGAAAGGCTCTATTGTTATCTCTGTGAAAGCTTTAGTCTTTGAACGGAAAGAATTGAAATACGCTGCTGCGGCGATTGGTTCACGTTTATCTCGGGGTTTGGGCTCACAGGTTGGACCTCTTAGTCTAAAAGATATTGACCCGCCAGAAATACCAGCTAAAGGATGGGAGAGAGTCTTTCCCTTGTTATCAGGTATTTGCGGCAGTGATCTTGCAACTGTAGAAGGACGATCAAGTCGTTATTTCGAACCTTTTGTTTCATTTCCCTTTGTTCCGGGACATGAGGTAGTTGGCCAACTTGAAGATGGAACTAGAGTGGCTCTTGAACCTGTTCTAGGCGCTGAAAGCCGCGGGGAAGACCCACCTTTTGATGGTGCAAGCCCAGGAGATGGTGATGATTACGGGTATTTACTTAGCGGCCCAATAGGGGATGGTTTACAAGTCGGCTATTGCAGTGATACGGGCGGAGGCTGGAGCACACAATTAGTTGCTCATCATTCTCAGATACATAAGGTTCCTGCTGATATTTCTGATGAAGGTGCAGTAATTCTTGAACCCGCAGCTGGGGGCGTACACACAGCACTTAAGGCAAAGATTCAATCAGGTGATGTAGTAGTTGTTCAGGGGTCCGGAACTATGGGCCTCTGTAGTATCGCTGCGATTCGCCAATTAACAAATGCTGAAACGATCATAGCTTCAGCCAAATACCCATTACAAAGAACACTTGCTGAAGAATTCGGAGCTGATATTGTCGTGGGCCCAAGTGAATTGAAAAGAGCAGTTCGCCAAGTAACAGGTTGCAGAATGATTGGTAATTCCTTATCAGGTGGGAGCGACGTCACGATAGATGCAGTTGGGAATGCTTCTTCTATAAAAACTTCATTGGACATAACAAGGCCTCGAGGGCGTGTGGTAATGCTTGGAATGCCTGGGGTTACCAAAGTAGACCTAACTCCTCTATGGCATCGAGAAATTGAAATGGTTGGATCCTATACCTATGGAACTGAAGAACTTTCTAATGGCGAGACCACAAGCAGTTATGAACTAGCTTTTGATTTGGTTCGCGAAAAAAAATTAGAAAAACTTGTAACAGATACATATCCGCTTGACCGTTACCAGGATGCTATTCGCCATGCAGCCGATGCAGGTTCACTTGGGTCTGTGAAAGTTGTATTTGATATGCGGAATGAAAAAAGAAGATAAATTCTTCTTAGTTTTCTGTTTCCTTGGGCGGTCTGTAAAAAATTCCTAATAAACCAGTCGCTGCCAAAAGCCCACCTCCAGCTGAAATCAATAAACCTGTGTAGCCATCGAGTTTATTATCTAAGCATATTGCATGATCAATTGACCACTCTCCTGGTCCGATCATTGCTATGGTAACCGCACTGATAGCAAGGATGAAAACATATTCCCACCCCTCATTAATGATCATGAAGCCATTTTTACTATGAACAGTCCAGTAGGCAACTGACATTAGTCCAACGAATCCTAAAGCAGCAAAAGATGTAAGAAAACCAGCGGCTAAGAAGATACCTGAGCCAATTTCACCACAGGCAGCTAAGAAAGCGTGAGCTTTACCTGGGCGCATACCCATACTGTCGAACCATCGGCCAGTTCCTTCAATCTTGCCACCTTTAAAGAACTTGTTATACCCGTGTGCGGCGAGTGTTAACCCAAGAGCGATTCGAATAATCAGTAGTGGTAATTCAATTTCCATATGCTTCCTTAACCTTGTTTGAAGATGGTACTTGTAGAGATTGCCACACGTTTAGGAAAAAATCTTGTTTACTTAGATTAAACATCGAGACAATGTATTTTATGTTTCTTTTCATAGGTTCCCCTAGCATGGAAACATGTTTGGAACTGTCATAAGTATTGTTGTAGCTATTATCGCTGGGTATGTAATACTTCGACTAGGTTTTAGCATTTTTCGGCTTCTAGCCACACCGTTACCTGAACCACCACCTGCAGGTGAGTTACGTAAGGTAAAACTTAATTTTCGTTGTTCCACTTGTGGTAGCGAAGTCAGAATGACTGTGGCAACGGATGAGCACCCAGACCCGCCTAGGCATTGCATGACAGAAATGGATCTTTTACGACAAGAAGAGTGAATCCCTTTTGTTGAATGCTTTAGATTTCTTCATACCTGTGGATGATGTTGCCATTGTTAACGATGTTTCACATGGGGAAACTGTTAGTTATCCACAGCATGTGAGAAACTTTGGGGATAAATTACAAAGATGTAATTATTAGTTTTTTACTATTTTGGAAAAAATATTTAAACTAATGTAATTGTGTAGCGGTGATGATACCCGCTAGAACCAAACCAAGTCCTCCAAGAAGATACCAATTGCTAGTTCCGCCAGGCAAAAGATCCACATAATTTACAATTATCATGGCAGTTCCTGCTCCGAGTAAACCAAACATGGTTGGAGTGACCCATCGAGAGGTAATTTGCTTTGAAGGGATGTATCCCATTGACGTCGCTCCTGTCGGAGGAAGATTGTCGGGCCGAGTTCCTTTTTTAGTAATTCTTTTACTTTGTGTTCGCTCTTTTGGTGGTTTTCCCATGTAGTTCATACTAGGAGACAACACCAAAGAATCATATTTACTAGTAGATTTCCTAGAACTCCACTAACCTCCAATTCGTGGGTTCGCGTGTTCTTGTTATTGATAATTATGACTCTTTTGTCTATATCCTTGTGCAATATTTAGGTGAACTTGGTATTGAACCAATTGTCTTTCGAAATGATAAGGCCACTATTGATGAAATTATGGACATTGACCCTGATTGGTTTCTGATAAGTCCAGGCCCTGGAACACCTAATGATGCTGGATTATCTCTTGAGGTAATTGATCAGTTCAAAGCTACTAAACCTATATTTGGTGTATGTTTAGGGATGCAATGCATAGGAGATTCATTTGGTGGTGAGATAATACGAGCTCCTGAAGTAATGCACGGAAAGATATCTCATATCTCACATACCGGTGATGGGGTCTACGAGGATTTACCTTCACCGTTCAAGGCAACTCGCTATCACTCATTAATTGTAGATCGGGACTCTTTACCCAATTCACTCGAAGTAACTGCAGAATCAGAAGACGGTCTAATTATGGGATTACGTCATAAAGAATTCCAGATTGAAGGTGTTCAATTTCACCCTGAATCAATTCTAACTACAAATGGGCAATCTATTCTGAAGAACTTTCTTAAGTAATTTTTCTATTACTATTCGCTAGGTGTTGGTGTCGGTTCAGGCTCTGGTTCAGGCTCTGGTTCAGGCTCTGGTTCAGGTTCAACTGGTGTCGGTTCAGGTTCAGGTTCGGTTTCAGTTGGCGTTGGCTCAGGTGTCGGTTCTGTGGCTACTCCTATACATATGGTGACCGTTATTCCTGCTTCAGCTAACTCACCTGCTTCTGGACTCTGCGAAACGACTAGCCCAACATTTGGATCTTCTAAATCGACTGGACATTCTTCTTGTGGGGCAACCATGAAACCACTTGATGCAAGTATCCCAGCTGCTATAGCTGGTGATTCACCAATAACTAATGGGATTTCTACAGTTGAAGGCCCAGTTGAGACCTGTATTACCACAGGCTCATCTAAATCGTGATCAGTTCCGCTAGCCGGATTAGTCCCCACCACTCTTCCTTCTTCTATTGTTTCGCTTTCAATTTCTTCAACTGTTGTGGTCCACCCTTTGCCTTCTAATTCATCTTGAGCGAGGGTAAGAGTTTGTCCAGTAAGAATTGGAATCTCATCGCTAATTCGGCCATCAGCAACCTGAAGCGTTATAACACCACTAGGTTCAAGACGTGAGTTGGCCTCAGGCTCTTGCTCTGCGACGACACCTATGTCATACTCATTTGTTTTTAATTTCTTTATTTCAACATTAATGAAACCTTGATTAGTTAATGCATTCAGTGCTTCTTCTTGAGTTAAACCAACCACAATAGGAAGTAGAATTGAATCTGGTCCAACACTGACAATAATGTCGATTGTCTGACCAGGTTCTAGTTCTATCCCCTGTGATGGATTTTGGCTCAAAACCCTATCTGAAGGGATATCTTCACGTACTTCAGTTGTGATTCTACCGATTACGAAACCTCTTCCTTGAAGAAGTTCTATTGCTTGGGTTCTATCTAAATCAACAACGAGAGGAACGATAATGCCGGTATCGCTGACTGCTTGAACGTCACTAATTACGTTTTGCTGAGGATCACTCTTTGTTGTGTCATTTACGAAATTAACAAGCAGAATAATCAATGTTATTAGTGCACCTAATAATCCGAGGGTTAATATTCCCCACAACCAAATTCTTCTGTCATGACGCTCATAAGGCTCAAAGTATTGGGGTGGATATGGAGGTCCTCCTGATTCCGGTACCCCCTTAGGATCCAGTGAGGTTGCTACTGGATTTATCAAAGTAGTATCAAATTCAGCAGATATTTCTGAAATGGATTCGCTCACTTGTTCAATATTTTCAGGTTCAAGGGTTAGGCGCCCTGATTGAAAACGTTGCAGGTCTCTTTGAAGGTCAGCTGCTGAAGAATAACGCTTATCAGGGTCTTTGTTCATTAGTTTTGCTGTTATTGCCTGTAGCGCTTCAGGTACCCCTGGACGTTTTTCAGAAATAAGTTCTGGTTGTTCTTGAACATGCTTGTAGGCGATTGAAATAGAACTATCCCCGGTAAAAGGAGGGGTTCCTGTAAGCATTTCATACATCACAACCCCTAAGGAATAAAGGTCGCTTCGTCCATCAACTGTTAGTCCTTGAGCTTGTTCAGGAGAGAAATAGGTTGCTGTACCCATAACAGCTCCTGTTTGAGTTAAATTTGCATCCGTATTTCCCGAGATCGCAGTAGCGATACCAAAGTCAGCAACTTTCACTTGCCCATTCTCAGAAATAATAACATTTCCAGATTTCATATCTCTATGAACGACATCCCCTTTATGAGCGAAACCTAGGGCGGATGCAATTCCTTCAGCTATTTCTGCCACACGTGGTGCTGGAAGCGGTCCTTCCTTTCGAATAACTTGTGAAAGGCTTCTACCTTCTACATATTCCATGACTATGTAGTAAGTACTCTCTTCCCTTCCCCAGTCATATACACCAACAATATTAGGGTGGCTTAGATTTGCGGCTGCTTGCGCTTCACGTCTAAACCGTTCAACAAAACTTGGATCAGCTGCGAATTCTGGAAAAAGAACTTTTACTGCAACAGGTCGACCAAGCAATTGGTCTTCAGCAAGAAAGACCTCTGCCATCCCACCACGTGCTAGCCGTTTTTTAAGTTCGTATCTGCCACCAAAGACAATTGATCCCTGTTCGGACATAGGTCAAGAGTTTAATAGCGATCGGGCATAGAAAAGGGTCACCCTTTGCACGAGTAACAAAAAAGTCATCTTTTCGGCAGTTAGTTAATGTGGCCTTGTATAAGAAGAACTTGTTCTAAAATAATTTTAGCGATGGGTGCAGCATCGGAACCACCAGTATTTTGACCTTCACCTGGGATAGATTCTACGAGAACTGCAATAGCAACAGAAGATGGGCCAGATTCTGGACCCCCAAATCCGATAACCCACCCATGCGTATCATCTGGTCTTTTGGAATCTACTTGAGCAGTTCCTGTCTTTCCGCCAATTGCAGCATCCGAGACCATCATGCGTCTTGCGGTTCCATTTTCTACAATTTCTTTCATCGCTACTTTCAGTGACCTAGCGATTTGAGATGGTAATGCACTTTTCCATACTGAAGGCATCATCTGCTCTATCATCTCACCTGTTGAAGAATGTACCGACTGAGTTACATATGGCTTCATAATTATTCCATCATTTGCGATAGCTGCTGCGACCAATGCCATTTGTAATGGACTTGCTTTGACGTCATATTGTCCTATACCTGCTTGAGCTAAGCCAGGTGTATTCTCCAAAAGTGGTATTGAAAACGAAGTCAATTGCCCAATAGGGTTACCAAAGTCAGACGGGAACATTGATGCTGTAGGCAATGGAAGGTCAAACGGTGGTTCTTGATTGAAGCCGAAAGATTCAGATGTTTTAATCATTAATTCAGCACCAATTATTTCGGCGGATAATTCTGCAAAAGTTGAGTTGCAAGAGACTCGTAATCCTTCAAAAATATTGCCGCCACAAGTTCCTCCTCCATAATTTTGTAATGGTAAGTCTGTTAAAGGAGGTAGGTATTCTTCTCGGTTCTCAAATTCAGGTTCGGTTAATGTGACTTTCCCTGAACTGAGTGCTGCAGCAGCAGTTACTATTTTAAATGTCGAACCGGGAAAATAAATTTGTCTGTAAGTTCTCGCTAGTCTTGGGTCATTTAAGTTTGATTTTTTTGAAAGTTTTTCCCAAGAGCTTTGTACCTCATCTAAATCGGCCGAACTAATAGGGTTCGGGTCATAAGATGGGTAACTCCATAAGGCAAGAATTTCTCCAGTTTGTGGATTTAAAACAACAATGGATCCGTTTCTAGTTCCTAAAGCTTCTTGAGCTTTTTGCTGAATAGCGTGATTGAGTGTTGAAGTTATTATTACTGGTTTCTCTGTTAGATTTCCTGATAAATAGTCATTATGTGAGCGCTCTAACCCTTCCGACCCATATAGGAATGAAAAATATCCAGTAACTTGGGCGTAAAGTGTCCCATAAGGGTATTGACGTTGATATTTAAGTTCGCTTTCAACTTCTTGCGACTCGGCGATGATTACACCATCTGAAGTGGTAATTAAACCTCTTTCCTGGTTAAATTCACGGACGACAACTCTGGTATTGTTTGGGTTTTCTTGTAGTTCTTTCCTTTGAACTAGGTGTAACTGTATTAACTGAACAAACAAGGCAATAAAGCACAACGTTAGAATAACTTTGAGTGCACGAATGTTTTTATTCATGCTTTTCCCTATCGAAGACATTTTGATTAGTTTCATTTGATATGAGTAGAAGAATTGCGAGGATAATCCAGTTTGATAACAATGAACTTCCTCCATAACTAACAAAAGGAAGCGTGACTCCAGTAAGTGGCAAAACTCTGATTACCCCGCCAATAATAATGAATGCTTGAAAACCAAGAAGGGTAGTTAGGCCAACTGTCAGCAGTTTTTCTGGGGTCCTTGGAGTAGTTAGTGCAATTGCGAAACCACTGTATATGACGACGATAAATCCTAAAAGGATAGTAGTTGTTCCTATCAGTCCAAGTTCTTCTCCGATAGCTGAAAAAATAAAGTCGGTTTCAACTGCTGGAATTCGTTCTGGGTTTCCCAGCCCAAGACCTGTACCAGATAAACCGCCTTCTGCTAAAGCGAAGGAGCTCTGAACAAGCTGATAGCCGTCTCCAGAAGGGTCGCTAAAAGGATGCAGCCAGGTATCTACCCTCTTCTGAACATGTGCAAATTGACTCCAAGCAAGAAAAGAACCTGCTGCGAATAGGGTCGAGCCTAGAAGCAAATAAACGCTTCTTTGAGTTGCTACCCATAAGAGAGATAGAAAAAGAATGTAGAAAAGAAGAGAAGAGCCTAGATCTTTTTCTAAAACCATAATTATTAACGAAAGAAACCATACGGAAATTAAAGGCGCAAAATGTCGAGTGTTGGATATTGCTGAACCAAACATCTTTGAATTTGCAATCGATAAGATTTCTCTTTTCTCTACGAGATAACCGGCGAAAAAAAGAGCAAGAGCAATTTTTGCGAATTCTCCGGGTTGGAAATTTATTGGCCCTAGAGATACCCATATTCTTGCTCCGTTAATTTCTTTTCCTATAACTGGGAAAAGAGGAAGAACTAAAAGAAAAAGACCAAGAAAAAGAAAAGAGTACTTGTATTGCAGAAACTTATATACAGGTGATCCGATAGCTAGAACAGTTACGAAAGCGACAATACTAATCAGTGTCCATGAAGCTTGAAGGCCAGCTAAATCTTCTTGTAGGCGTGCTATCACGACATACCCTACGCCATTGAGAACACCAGCTACAGGAAGAAGAATTTGGTTTGCATGTGGCGCAAATTTTTTCATAGCTAGGTGAGCTAGGACGAAAAGAAGGACCATAGCTATTAAAAAAGGTGTGATATTAACTGGTAGTGATGAGTACTTTCCAAAGCTTGCTAAGACATACAAACCAATTATGATGACGAAAGCACCAAAGAGAAGGCTTGCTTCGACGTTACGTTTGTGTTGCTGCATTTGTCTAAAATTAGCTAGTCGTTTTGACTGAATCGGTAGTATCCCGAATTGTTTCAATATAAGTCTGTGCTTGATTAAGCGTTTTAAAGGAAATACCTTCTTCAATTTTCTCACGTTCCACATTATTAAGATCCAGACCTAATAACGCTGTTCGTCTTTCTATTGTCGGTTCAAACCATAGGACGCCACCTTTGGTTCCCTTATAAATGACAACTTGAGATTCTGAGATTTTTGCATCATTTTGCATTTCGAATGCTACAAAGAACCCTTCGCGAGCATAATGACCAATCAGGCTTACGACTGAAAGTAAAACAAACAGGAAGCTGATGAAGAATTTTATTCGCTTTAATAGGGAAGTACTTAATGAGCTCTTTTGAAGTAAATTTTGCTTTTTTTTGCCTCTCTGAAAAGTATTGAATGAAGAAGCCTTATAAGCCGTTGGGGAAATCGGGATCTCTAATAGCTCTAGTGAATCACTGCCTTGTTTAATATCAACAACTACAGCAGTCACATTATCTAATCCTTCAGCATTAATTGCTGTATCTACGAGTACTTGAGATGCCGTTTGTGGGTCAGAATATGTTTGAAGGATTTCTTTAATCGTCGCATCAGATAATTCATTTGTTAACCCATCAGTACAAAGCAAATATCTATCATTTTTTCTTGCTGTTATTTCCCAACAATCAACATCTACATCTTGATGTGTCCCTAGCGAGCGAGTAATGACATTGCGTTGAGGGTGATTTTCAGATTCGCTTTTTGTTATTTTTCCCTCCCGGTACATTTCTTCCACAAGACTATGGTCTTGTGTTATTTGATGTAATTGATCATCAGCCAGAACATAAATTCTTGAATCACCGATGTTTACTAACGCTAGTTTTGATAATCCAGCAGGACGTTTCAATTGTGTAATCGCACATAAGGTTGTTCCCATTCTAAAAAGAGCAGGATTTTCTTTAGCTCGATTATTGACAGCAATATTCACATTTAAGACTTGTTTAGCTAGTTCCTTCGTAGTTACAAATCTTTGTTTTCGAAATAACTCTTTAATGGCTATTTCAGATGCTACTTCGCCCCCATTATGGCCACCCATTCCATCAGCGACAGCAATGAAAGAATTACATGTTCCAAAATAATCTTGGTTTTGCGATCTAACATTGCCAACATGCGTTGACCCACCCCATGATAAAAGCTCATCAGAAACTGAAGCAGGGTGAATAGACCTTTCTTTATTCATAGATTTTTATTCTGCTTTCATCTAACTGGATTATCTCAAGGCTTAGTGAGTGCAATATAGAGTCCTTTTCTTCACATAAATTCTAGTAAACCAAAATCTTTTGGAATTTGCATTTAACATATTGATCTCCTTTTAAATTCTTTCATGAATTCTGAAAAAAGGGCGTCGTGTACCTTACGAGGATTTATTTTCCTTGCCATTTGGGGTCACGCTTTTCTTTAAATGCACTTATCCCTTCTGTTGCATCATTTGTCTGGTTAGCAACGATTCGCATCGTTTCTCCGAACCTTACAGACTCAATCCAGCCCATATTCTGTGCTCTTTGCGCTACTTCTTTAGTCGCTCTTACAGCTAGGGGAGCTGACCGACACAGTTGGGCTGCTAACTCGTTTGCCTGTTCCAAGAGTTGATCTTCCTCACAGATTTTCCAGACAAATCCCATTTCTTTAGCTCGTTTAGCAGATATTGGTTCCCCGATTAAAAGTAATTCCATAGCATCAGACCAGTTAAGTTTTTTAGGAAGTCGGATTGCACCCACGATTGTTGGTATCCCAATTCTTACTTCTGGGTAACTAAAGGTAGCTATTTCGCTAGCTATAACAAAATCGCAAAACGTTACAGCTGTTAACCCATAACCAACACATGGACCATTCACTGCTGCTATAACAGGTTTAAAAATTTCCTGACCGCTTTCGAAACTATTTATTGTGGGCTTTTCCCAAAATGTTCCTTTGAAGTTTCCAGTGCTTCCTGATGAATCCTTTAAATCCGCTCCAGCACAGAAGCTCTTCCCATTTCCTGTAAGTATTGCTACCCAAGCACTTTCGTCTTCATAAAATTGTGTCCAAGCTGCGTTTAACTCTTCTCTCATCTGACCATTGATAGCGTTATTTCTCTCTGGCCGGTTGTAGGTAATAGTGACTACATTTCCTACTTTTTCATAAATCACAGTATTCTCTGACATTAAACCCTCCGTTAGCTTGTCTGAAACAGCAAGATAGTAGATCCAATTTTAATTTGATCGAAATTATGTAATGTTTGTTCTCGAATCCTTTGACCGTTAACGAAAGTCCCGTTTGTGGATTGAAGATCAATTAATATAAATGAATCGTTAAACATACGAATTTCCGCATGATTTCTGCTTACTTCAACATCAACCACTTGCATCATTGAGTCTGAATCACGTCCAATACTTAATTTTTGTTCTGTGATGATCACGCGATCACCATTTCCATCAATAAGAGATCCTGGAGGAAACCCCCCTTTATTCTCTTCAAAGACACCATCAACTTCTATTGAACCGGTTTTTTGAGATGGATTAGAAAAAATTTCTACAGTTAATGTGCCTAGAAAATGGTAATTAGCATCATTAGCGTGATTTCGAATCGTTGATGAAACCTCACGTTGAATTGACTCTTGAATTGCTTCGATATTTTCTAGGTCTTTAAGGGAGAGCGAAATCATGTATTTATTTGGAACAATGGTTTGCCCTCTGACTCCTATTGTTTTTTTAACCTCTAATACCTGTTGAATTCTTTTCCCTAATTCAACCGGCTTAACCGCACTCGGGAAAACTCTGGTGAACGTCCCTTCAACAAGCTTTTCTAACTTCTGTTCAATTTTTTTAAGGACCACAATTACATTTTAGTAGCCAAAAGAACTTAATTTACTATTTGGGGATGGTCCCATTATCAATAGCTTCTTGAATAGCTTTAGAAATAACTTCGGCAAGGGATTGAAGAATAGGGTCGGAGCAAACATTGTAGCCGGGTGCTTCACCTGCCGTGTAACGCCTGACAGTACTAAAAGTTTTGATTTCAACAGTGCTAGTTTCTATAAATGTTTGAGATGCATCGGCAAGAGCTTGAACGACAGCGCTCAAATATTCATTTGTTTTTACAAGCGCTGCTTCAGAAGGGTTTGCTATGTAAGCAAGCTCAATAAGCGTGGTTGGAGTCTTTGGACGGGACATCATTCCATATGTGTCTTTTCCTTGATTATTGAGAACTCGAATTACCCCAGCGTCGGCGGCGCTTGTCCAAGAAACCCAGTTGAACTGTTTAAGGGCGTTAAAAGTGTTTTGATAAACAAGAAATCCTAGATATTCAGATAGTGGTGAACCTGTTTGCACAAATGTTTCTACTCCCGGTTCATACGATCGAGCCCCGGCTGGAGCATTGTGATGAATTGAAATCATGGCTTTTGCATTAACGTGATCTGCAAACTGTCCTCTTGAAGAAAGCGGCATATGATAATTTCCTGTTCTTGTTAGAACTGTTTTCAGCCCTCGGCTGTTTAATTCAATAGCTAGTTCTTCCGCGATAATTAGATTTATCTTGCGTTCTATAAGTCCATGATGTGCTGCCCCTACATCTACCCCTCCATGACCCGGATCAATAACTATCTGGATATTTTTAAGTTCATCGCCTCCGGATACAATAACGGGATTACCACAAGGAGTTCGAACGATATATTTATCACCCATTTGCGCTAGTAATGAGACATTAACGCCTGCAGCAGTTCTTAAAGCAGTTTGCGGTCTTTGCGGAGATAGAGTTCCAGTCGTTCCAAGTCTTCCCCAATAGTCATTTGACTTATTTTCACTTGGTACGTTTTGACTATCTTGATTAATTGTCAAGGACTGCGCTTGATTGATGCCCTCTTCAGATCCCCAAATGAAGGTTATAGAGCCTGTATCAAAATGTGTTCCTACCGATTCGGTCGTTGCAGAAACAACAAGATCAGCGTGCCCATCACCGTTTAAATCTGTTACGGCAAGACTATCTGCCCAAAAGTCTGCATTCTCAGATACACCATTTATTCCAGGGCTTATTTGATTGAGTGTGAACGAGTCTTTACCAATTGGTCCTATCGCACTTCCGTTGAGTAGGGTGAGCGAACCTGATTTGTAAGCTAGTCCTACAGTCTCGTCAGGCGTTCCAGCAACGATGTCCACGTATCCATCTTTATTAAAATCTGCTGCTATCAGCACTGACCCCCATCTATCGTATGAAGCTATGTTCCCAGGTATATTTAAGCTTCCTTTATGGATAAATTTAGATTTTTGTGTAGTTATACCTAAAGATGAGCCTTGAAGGATAGTTATAGTGCCTGTCTCTTTTTGGTCTCCACTGCTTTCATTAGGAGTTCCGATAGCAATGTCTTCGTACCCATCATTGTTAAAATCACCGCTTATAAGGTTTGATCCCCACTGATCGTTGGGTTCGTTTTTATCTGGTACACCCGGCGTGCTTTGATGCAACCGAACGGATTTCTCACTTTTGAGTCCGTTCTTGCTTCCATAAAGTATCGTGATAGCCCCAACTTCTGTGTAGTCTCCCCATCGTTCACCGGGGGAACCAATGGCAAGGTCTGAGAAACCATCGCCATTAAAATCTCCACTTGCAAGTGCTGATCCCCATCGGTCATCTGATTCCGCTGCATCAGGTATGTGACGGTCCGACTGATTAAAGGTTCGTACCCTTTGGCCAAGATTTCGTGACCTGTTTCCATACAAAATAGTTATCTCTCCAGAATTCTCTTTGCCGTTGATTGTCTTTCCGGGCGCTGAAATAACAATGTCTCCAAAGCCATCTAAATCAAAATCTCCTGTTTCAAGAGTGAAGCCCCAGTGATCTGATTGTTCCGGAATGGTCGGAATCATTTCTAATCCTTGATGAATAAATTTGGAACTACCTATTTCTGAATATATTCCTCCCTCTCCTCCAAAGAAAATCCAGACCCCACCACTATCTTCAATATCATCTGCGTTTTTCGAAGGTGATCCGATAATTAAATCTGAATATCCGTCTTGATTAAAATCTGTTGAAATTGTTGCAAAACCAAACTGGTCTCCTCTTTGACTATCACCGGGTACACCTAAAGTATTCTGGTGAACAAAAGATGAAAGATTTATCGTCCCAGATTCGTTTCCGTAAAGTATTGTGACTGCTCCGGCATTCGTCACGTCATTGATTTCTTCTCCGATAGCTGCGATAACAAGGTCTTGAAAACCATCAGAATTAAAATCTGAACTTCCATGTGAATTGATAATTTTAGTTTTTTCAGGACTCAGTGTTTGCGCTGTAGCAGACACATCGAAACTCAATATAAAAAGTAATACTGTTGCAGTTGTAATAAATACATTGCGGTTAGTTAGTCCCATTTATGAAATCGTACCTTTTCAGTTTAATTTCTGACCTATTCGAGCAACGGATCACTACAAAGACTGGTTCCAGGGGCTAGCCCTGCTGTAAATGAACGAACGCCACTTGAGAAATCTTCATTACTAGAGAGTGGGTCTAAGAAGTTCTGTAAGGCATCACTTATTGCTTCTGCCATATCTGTTTTGTAAGCATCTGTTTTTACAAGATTCGCTTCAGAAGAATTAGAAATGTAGGCAAGTTCTACTAATGTTGTTGGGGTTTTGGGACGTGAAAGCATCCCGTATGTATCAGTCCCCGATGAATTTAAAACTCTCAGAACTCCTGCGTCGCTTCTACTTACCCAGTTTACATTTGTATTTTCACTGAGTTTACTGAAGACAGCATCCTGAACATATCCACCTAACCGTAGCGATCTATTGGAATTACTTTGAACATAACTTTCTGTTCCAGGTATCCCAGATGACGATGCTGATGGTGAATTGTGATGAATAGAAATCATTGCTTCTGGTTGGAGTTGATCAGCGTACGCACTGCGAACAGAAAGAGGTATATGGTAATTTCCTGATCGAAGATTAAAAGCTAAAATTCCTCGAGAATTTAATTCATTTCTTAACTCATCTGCGACTTCTTGATTGATTTCCCTTTCAACTATTCCATTTTGCGTAGCTCCTGGGTCAACGCTGCCTCCATGACCTGGATCAATAACTATTAGTACGTCTTCAATTATTTCACCGGTTGATACAAAGCTCGTGTTACCGCAAGGTGTTCTAACGATAAACCCATCAGACCTCTCAGATAGAATCGTTACGTTAATTCCCGATGGGGTGATAAGTCCTTTAGTTGGCCTTACTGTCCTTTCAGAAGATGAAGTTGTTAACCTCCCCCAGTAATCTCCATTCCGGTTACTTCCTGGAATATTGGGGCTATTTTGATGGATACCAATGGCGGAAGATGTTGAAAGCCCATTGGAAGTCCCCGTAAGGATTGTAAGGTAGCCTGTATCAAAATAAGAATCAATTGATTCGCCAGTGCTTGAAACTACCAGTTCTGATTTACCATCATTGTTTAGGTCAAGTGCCATCAATGCGTCTGCCCAATGATCAGCCGTTTCAACAACATTGGGTATCCCTTGACTATTTTGGTGGTACAAAACTGAATTAATTCCTGTAATACCTTGCTCTGAACCAAAGGCTATAGTCACTGACCCCGCTTCTTGAATAGATCCGATACTTTCATTTGGGGTGCCAATTGCAAGGTCATCAAATTGGTCACCATTAAAATCTCCCGCCGAAAGAACTTCTCCCCATCTATCGTTCGGCTCATTACCGCCGGCCATCTCATAGCTTCCTTGATGCAAAAGTGTTGAACCGATGGTTGAAATACCATTAGCAGATCCAAAAAAGATAGTGATTGCACCTGATTTTAATTTCGTTCCAATGCTTTCATTTGGACTTCCAACCACAAGATCCGAAATCTGATCAAAATTAAAATCTCCAGCCGTCAGAGATTGTGCCCACATATCATTTTCTTCAGGACCTCCCGGAACGTTAGGAGTTCCTTGGTGTACTAATACTGAACCTTGTGATGTTAACCCTTCTGAGGATCCATATATAACTGTAATCGCACCTGCTTTTTGGATTGACCCAATTGATTCGTTTGGAACACCGACTATTAAATCAGCGAAAGAGTCGCCGTTAAAGTCATCTACTACTAGTGTTTCTCCCCATCGATCGCCAGCTTCATTTCCACCAGGAATTCCCAATGAATCTTGATTGAAACCCCTTGCTCTGGAAGTTGCTAAGCCACTAGCGCTTCCATATAAAACAATGACTGCGCCAGCATCTTGAATTGAACCTATATCTTCTTGAGGCACACCGATAATAAGATCATCATATCCATCAGCATCAAAATCACCTGCTGCTAATGTTGAGCCCCACCTATCTCCCATCTCATTTACTCCAGGTATGTTTAGTGAATTCTGATTAAATGACCAAGAGTTCGTAGCTTTCAAACCTGTTGAACTTCCATAAAGAATTGAAAGGCCTCCAGTGTCGACAGTTGTTCCAATATCTTCATCTGGGGCTGAAATAGCAAGGTCGTCGAAACCATCCCCATTGAAATCAGCATGAAAAGTTTGGTGTCCCCAATGATCATGACGTTCATTAGCCCCTACTATTCCAGAAGTGCCTTGATGGAAATTACTTGTTGCTGAGATACCAGGGGAAGGTCCATAAAGGATAGTTACTGCTCCAGCCCCAAACGACCCTCCTTGCGTTTTGCCTGATGCGCCAACAGGAATATCAGCGTATCCATCTCCATTAAAATCTGGACCTACAACAGTATTCGTCGCGCTTGCTGAAGCAGGATCAACTGTGGCTGCTGCATAGATAATGAAAAATAGAAATAAAACTAAAAGGACAATTTTGTGAGAAGTTTTAAGTCTTTTAGTCTGTTGCCGCCAAAATTGCTGTGACAAATAATTTGCGTTTATAGTGCGCGAGGAGGGACTTGAACCCTCACATCCCTTAGGACACAGGCACCTGAAGCCTGCGCGTCTGCCAATTCCGCCACTCGCGCGAGTAGACATGGAGGTTACCGAAAATAACATTGAATAAAGCAGTTGAGTAAATGTTTGTTCATAGCAAGTAGTTTTATGCTCGCCCTAAGACACGCTCAACAGTTAATTCTATAACTCTTCTATCCACTCCCCGATCTTTGGGTTCTGAATAACGAATTGCATATCGTTTTGTTCCCTCAGCGCAGCGTGTTTCATCTGCTGTTACAACAGCTTTGCCCTCTAAGGTAACCCACCTTCCTCCATCTACTTGACATATTGCTGCCTTTAAAGGATTCTCTGAACGTTGTAAAATTTTTGCTTTAGTACTCCCAGCCCATGTTATTATCCGCACTAATTGGGTTTCTTCATCCCAGGTAAAACCAACTGGTGTTACGTGAGGTCGACCAGTTGGAGTAACGATAGTTATTGATGCTAAATGTCGCTCAGTTACGAAATTTTTCATTTCGGGAGTTAGTTTAATTATTTCCATATTTATTTGCCCTTATTTCGAATAGTAATTTATCCGCCGAACATTGCCATCCATTGTTCTGGAGAGTTCGGGGCAAAAACATAATTATGCTGTCGGGTATCGCCCATTGATTGAGATGATTTCGGTGAATAAAGGTGGCCAGGAAATAATGTTGCATGATCTGGAACTTTCGCCAAACGCTTTGTCAAACTTTCATACATTTGTCGTGGGTCGCCTCCAGGAAGATCAGTTCTTCCACATCCATCAAGGAAAAGGGTATCGCCAGCTACAAGTCTGTCATCGACAAGAAAACATTGACTACCCGGAGTATGTCCGGGAGTGTGAATAAGTTCAATATCTATTGATCCAACTGAAATCTTGTCTCCACTTTCATGTGAAACAAGGTTCTTTTGTCCAACTTGGGTGACTTTATCTACAAGTTCAGCTTCTTCCTTTTGCACATGTATTGGGATTGATGTTAGTTCTAGGAGGTCTGTGATACCGGAGATGCTAAATCCCATCATGTCCCCTCCTACATGGTCAGGGTGGTAGTGAGTTGCAAGCACCCCTGTTAATCTCATTCCATCTTCTTCAACGATATTGATAATTCCTTGTGGATCATATGCTGGATCAATAACGACCGCCTCTCCTGTTGACCGATCACCAATTAAATATATAAAGTTCACCATTTGACGTGCGATTTGATTTTCTGTTCCAATATCTCTTCCTGAAAGGAGTTGGCGGAAATATAGTTGTTCTTCTGGCATGAGAGAAACTTTAGGCGTGTTAGGTGCCTTTTCGGGGTTTCTCTTGAAAATTAGCGAGGTGTCTCGTAGTTCGTGCTCTATCCTTCAGGTGTGGACGATACAAAGGCATTAAAAGTTGGTTACCTCGGTCCGGCGGGTACTTTTACAGAATCAGCTTTACTAACCCAAACTGATTTAGCTGCAGCAGAACATATTTTATTTCGCAGTCATTCTGATGTTTTACATAATACATCTTCTGGATTAGTTGATTTTGGGTTTTGTGCGATTGAAAATGCTATAGAAGGAACTGTCAACGTTGTACAAGATACCTTGGCGTTTGATAGTGAACTGATGATTCAACGTGAAGTTGTTATTCCTATCACTATGAATCTGCTTGTTCAATCTGGAACATCACTAAATGAAGTTGAAAAGGTTATTTCTTACCCGCATGCGCTTGCGCAAGTTCGTGCGTTTCTTCGAAATAACTTGCCAGATGCTGAGCTTGAAGCAGCAAATTCAACAGCGCACGCAGCGCAAATGCTCGCTGAAAGCTCATCTTCAAAAATTGCTGCTGTTGGAACAAGTCTTGCCGCAGATAGATACGGTTTGGAAATAGCTGCAGAAAGCATTGAGGATCATCAAGGCAATAAGACACGATTTATTTTGATAGCAAAAGACGGGATTCCCGCACCTACTGGGCATGACAAGACGAGTGTTGTGGTATTTCAACAATCAGATAAACCTGGATCTTTACTTGCAATCCTTCAAGAATTCGCTGCTCGTTCAATTAATCTTACGAAACTTGAATCACGTCCTACTCGTGAAGCATTAGGGAATTACTGTTTTTTCTTAGATTTAGAAGGACATATCGCAGATTCAGTCATGGCTGACTGTTTAAAAACGTTACAAACAAAAGATATTCGAGTGAAATTTTTAGGTTCATACCCTGCTGCTGGTGAACAAGCTGAAGAAGTTAGAAAAGAATCAAACGATGCTTTGGATAAAGCGCAAAGCTGGTTGGATTCTATCCGTTCAAAGCTCAGTTAAATAATTTACGTTACTCCCCCATCAACAACAAGATTCTGTCCGGTAACCCAACTTCCTGCATCTGAAACTAAATAGAGAACAGCAGATGCAATATCTATTGGAGTCCCGACACGTTGGAGAGGAATTCGATCTGCAAGGTTTTCGAATTGTTCAGGGGGCACTCCTCCCACACGAGTTGTAGCTTCTGTAGGAACCTGCCCTGGCGAAACAGCGTTTGCTCGTATTCCTTTTGGAGCGAGTTCAATTGAAAGTGTTTCTGTAAAATTATTCATTCCAGCTTTTGCAGCACCGTATGCTGCAAATCGTACAGCTGGGCGGATACCTGCAATAGAAGAAATACCGATAATGGACGACCCTGATTGCATGACTTCTGCGCATGCTTTAGCAGCTATAAAATGAGGTCGGAGATTTAAAGCTATTTGCTGATCCCAATGCCAAGTAGGAAAATCTTCAAAAGAGAATGACCCAGGGTGGTCAGATGTTCCAGCGTTACTCACCCAAATATCTAATTTCCCATATTTGTCCATTGCGTGAGAAACAAGCTGGCTGATAGTTGACTCATCAGTTATATCTCCCGTGATAACGCTGCATGTACCGCCACGTTCACTGATCGTACTTGCGACACCTTCTAGTCGCTCCTGGTCTCTAGCAGTAATGATTACTGTTGCTCCAGCATCTGCAAGACCGATCGCTATTCCTTCTCCTATACCTCTACTTGCTCCAGTAACAACAGCTATTTTCCCTTCAATACGAAATTGATTAATAAGATTTGGAATCATTTATACCTCCGGTATTTGCACTAGAAACGCTAGTCTTTGCTTGACTCGTTGTCACCCCAGATAAGAAACCCTTACTCTAGACGCAAGCTCTGCATGTAAGCATTAACGAATAGACCATCAGGGTCAATTTTTTGCTGAGTTTTCCAAAATTTTTCCCAACCCGCGCCATAGATACTTGCTAAATTCTCTTTGGTCATATAGTGGCGTTTCCCCCAGTGGGGGCGTCCTTTAAAATCCATGAATATCTTTTCTGCTTCTCTAAAGAATGGTTCATGAGGTTCATCTATTCCTTGATGAATTGAAATCGTTGCGGTATTCCTATTTCGTGCTGGGCTTATCCAACCAGTATCTGCAGCAACAGTACGGTACTCAATGGGCCAATGAATGCGATGGTTACCTTTGAGGATGAGTGAACGAATTCTTTGGAAACATACAAGGCCTGCTTCAACTGGAACAGAATATTCCATTTCCGTGTGTCTCTCATTACGTTCAGATGGAAATACAATGTGTGCCCAATCTATATATTGCCCCTTTTGATCTGGAAGAGAGTCTGCAGGACCTTCGTGCGGATTTAATGTTTTTGCGTATGCCATATCATCTAGAGGATTCCAAAAGAATTCAAAGTGATCATTTTCGGCTACAAGTGTGTCTACTTTTTTAATAAGTTCTTCAATTTTTTCCTTCCAATGATGCTCATGAAGATGGAATCTTGGAACGACATTAAAAGTGACGTCAACGATGATGCCTAGAAGCCCGAGGTTCAGACGAGCTGCTTCAAGAATGTCTGGGGTCTTTGCTGCTTGAATAAGCGTATTATCTGCGGTCACGATTGATACATCATTTACAAGGGAACTAATTGAAGGGTGTTGAATCCCTGTTCCGTGTACTCCGGTTGCAATTAATCCAGCTATGGACTGAACATCTACATCACCTTGATTGGAAAACGCATATCCATGTTTCCATAGTTCTTTTGTCGCTGATGATAGTTTCATACCTGCTGGAATGGTTGCTGTATTCTTTTTTTCATCAATAGTAATCGGACCAGTTAAGTCATCTGTAGTAATGATCATTCCGCCAGAATTTTGAAGAATGGGCGAATGTGAATGTTTAGATCCAGTGGTTCGAATACAAATACCTCTTTCGATAGCGAAATTAATCGCTTCTTTTGCTTCATCAACATTAGTTATTGAACGTATTATTTTCGGTGAACTAGTGAGGAGCCCAGACCAGTTTGCAAATATTGATGTCATGATTGTTTTTTACAAAGGCCGGTCTGGATGATCAGCAGGTATTAGCTCAAATGCTTCAATAAGTGTTTGTGTGGTAGGGATAGCAACAACATAGGTGACATCTCCTTCTCCTTCACCTTCTATGTGAAGGGCTCCCGGAGGTATAACTAACTTATCTCCTGGTTCAACAATTAGTTTTTGCTTTGTTTCACCATCAAGGATCCACGTAGTGCCTTCCATAACATACCCGTGGGCTTCCATACGATGCCAGTGAAGGTGTGGGGGTGGGCTTGGCTTGGATACGAGTGTGGTGGGCCAAAAACCTGTTTTAGCTATGTCTTCCATAACATCAGCGAGTCCAGAATGAAATTTTTTGTGTACATGAATCTGTGGTGGCATATATCCACTATGGCACTTGGTTACAGGTCGAACCAACCGATTTGATTGGATCGGATTGAATAATTCTTCAATATAAATAAGGAATTGAATTTTTCAGAGCTCTATCGGTTGAGAAATAGGAAGAGGATAGGCTTTCAAAGTGAGGAAATTTTTAGTCAAAGCATTGATTTTTATAATGACTGCCGTGCCGATTTTGTCGGTAATCCTCGCATTATTTTTTGCCCCATTGAAAGCAGAAAACTTACCTTTAAATAATGATCCTCCGGATTGGGAGATTATCGTAGGGGGTTTTAATGAGGAAGGAACACAACTGCTTCCTTCTTCAGTAGCAGTTTGGACACAGTCTTTACCTGATGGATGCGCTATACAAACACGGACTTTGAATAAGAAAGCCTTGCGTACATGGACTGTTGATGGGGATCATTTTGATGATAGCGGTTTAAGTATCTCAGAATATTTGCTACAAGGATCATCATTTT